>Ga0126381_100002293_pt1 | contig 20634 bp, 14 predicted proteins | sample PanSoiMetPlot_28_FD_96465 | JGI IMG/M metagenome (GOLD analysis project Ga0126381, IMG submission 96465) | Tropical forest soil microbial communities from Panama - MetaG Plot_28 | ecosystem: Environmental > Terrestrial > Soil > Tropical forest > Bulk soil | place: Panama | collected 2016-02-17
CTGGCTTCTGGGGAACTCGACGCCAAACAAACGTGGAGAAAAGCATCCCGTCCATGGAAAAGCTACTCGAGGGCAACGGCCGCATGGACAATTTTTTGCGTTTAGCGGGTAAGAGCGACGCTCCGCAGAAAGGCCCCGTGTTTTCCGATTCCGATGTTTACAAATGGACTGAAGCAGTCGGCTTCGTCCTTCAGTCTGGCGATCGTCCTGAGTTACGCAACCTCGCGGACAAAATCATCAAAGAGGTTGTCGCGGTTCAGGAGCCAAATGGATACCTAAACACGTACTACGTTGGCGACCGCGCCAAAGATCGCATGACGCCCGAAGTGCAACGATGGGGCCACGAACTGTATAACATCGGGCACCTCTTACAGGGCGCAATTGCCTGTTACCGTGCTACCGGCGACCGTACCTTGCTCGACGCCGGGATTCGCTTCATCGACGGTTTCCTGCTTCCAAATTTCGGTCCAGGGCCAGATAAAAAACCGATCTTCTCTGGCCATCCGGAAATTGAGCTTGCCCTTATTGAACTGTATCGAACCACCGGGGATAAGCGTCACCTTGAGCTCGCCGGTTACATCCTCCAGGGCGATGACCGGATCAAAGTGCCCCATCGCGGATACGTTTACCACTTTTGCGGAATCCGGTTTACTTCACGTACGCACCTTGAGGGACATGCCGTGCGCGCCATGTATGCCTGTTGTGGAGCGACGGACTACTATCTCGAAACCGGCGATCGAACGTATTGGAAGACGCTCAACACCCTTTGGGACGACCTGGTCAACCACCAGATGTACGTGACGGGCGGAGTCGGAGCACGCAGCGACGGCGAAGCCTTTGGCGATGCGTACGAGCTTCCGAATTTTACCGCTTACGGCGAGAGCTGCGCCGCCATCGGCAACATGATGTGGAATTGGCGCATGCTTGCTGCAACCGGTGACGCAAAATTTGCCGACGTCATTGAGCGCGCACTATACAACGGAATTAACTCGGGCATGTCTCTGGATGGAACGCTTTATTGCTACCGCAATCCGCTGGGGTTCGATCCTTCAAGCGGCGACCGTATCCGCAACCCCTGGTATGACGTCACCTGTTGCCCGCCAAACCTCGAGCGCACGTTTGCCTCCTTACCAGGCTATTTCTACAGCACTAGCGCTGACGGCCTTTATCTGCATCTTTACGACAATTCAGTGCTCGATTGGCACCTTGAGGATGGAACCATGCTGAAGGTGCAACAGAAAGCAAACTACCCGTGGAATGGTGCGGCGGACATCACCATCACACCGGAGAAACCAGCGGAATTCACCCTTTATCTGCGGATACCCGGATGGTCGGACCACACACAGGTGACGGTCAACGGGAAAGCGGTCGCTAACGTCACGCCGGGGCAGTATCTGGCAGTACTGCGAAAGTGGGAACCAGGCGATGTGGTCAACGTGAGGTTCGATCTCACACCACATCTGGTTGAAGCGAATCCACGGGTTGTGGATGACTATGGCCGCGCAGCGGTCCAGCGCGGTCCGCTCGTCTACTGCGTGGAACAACTCGATCAACCGGAAGGCGTTGTACTCTCAGACGTCCGGCTTGATGTCACTCAAAAACCCTCGTCGCAATTCCAGGAGGAGCTCCGCGAGGACCTGCTCGGAGGTGTTGTCGCCCTGAAGTGCATGGCGGCGGTCAACGAGAAAACAAGTTCGCGCGACGGGCTGTACTTCCGATACAGGCCGAAAGCGTCTGAGAAGCATGCGACCATGCTTACGTTAATTCCCTATTACGCCTGGGCTAACCGTGCCGCTACACCTATGCAGGTTTGGACGCCAGTCGGGACCTCGTGACGGACCGCGATGATTCCCTTCGCCAGGCGTCGTTTTCTACAGCAATCCGCGACGGTGAGTGTCGCCTGATCAGCCAGCCTGGGCCGTGGTCGAGCTCGTTAGCAGCGAGGCAGACTTGAAAAACGGCATCGCAGACGCGCGATCCGCAGCAATCAAGGGCTAAGCCGAAAGCGCACCGCTGACGAGCACCTTTCCATTGTGAAAGAACGTTGTTGAGTAATTTCGCGAGCGTGGCAAAATAGCTGCAAATTGCGCAAGCCACACGCGCTTGTAGGTCGGGCAGCGCTCGCAGAAGAAAAGGGTGACGCCATGGAGCAAGCACTCGGCGTTCATCGCCTGCATTTCGCCTTCACGATCACGTTTCACTACATCTTTCCGCAACTCACGATGGGGCTGGCGCTGCTAATCCTGTATCTGAAAACCAAGGCACTGCGCACGGGCGACGATCACTACAATCGCGCCGCGCAATTCTGGGGCAGGATTTTTGGCATCAACTTTGCCGTCGGGGTAGTCACCGGAATCCCGATGGAATTTCAGTTCGGCACAAACTGGGCGGCGTTCTCAAGAGCAGCCGGTAGCGTGATCGGGCAAACTCTGGCGATGGAAGGCGTATTCTCATTTTTCCTCGAATCCAGTTTTCTCGGCCTGTTCTTGTTTGGCGAAAAGAAGCTCGGACGCATTGGGCACTGGTTGGCGGCATTTCTCGTCTGGCTAGGATCTTGGCTCTCCGGTTATTTGATCGTAGCAACGAATGCGTGGATGCAATATCCCACGGCTTACCGCACCGGACGCCATGGAGAAATCGAGCTGGCAAGTTTTTGGGGACTCGTGGTTAACAAATGGGTGTTGTGGCAGTACGCGCACACGATGCTCGGAGCAGTGCAGACGGGTTGCTTTGTAATGGCTGCGGTGGGAGCTTTTTACTTGCTGACCCAGAGGGATGAGTTTTACGGAAGAACCTTCGTAAAAGGTGGTGTTCTGGTTGGAGTCATCGCCGCTTGCCTGCAGCTGTTCCCTACCGGCGACCAGCAAGGAAAGCTGATCACCGATCACCAGCCGGTGACGCTGGCGGCGATGGAGGGTCTCTTTCAGACTCAGAGCGGTGCCCCGATCACGCTCATTGGCCAACCCAACGTTCCGGCACGCAAACTGGACAACCCCATTTCTGTTCCAGGGGCGCTGAGCTTCCTGACTTACCGACGCTGGGCCGCGACGGTGCGAGGACTTGACGCATTTCCAGAGGACCAATGGCCGGACATGATTCCATTGCTCTATTACAGCTATCACGTGATGGTCGGACTCGGGACCATGTTCATTGCGGTGATGGTTCTCGCGGCCCTGCTGCTCTTGCGCGGCAAGCTTTACGAATCGCGTTGGATGCTGTGGATTTTAATGCTTTGCCTGCCCCTGCCCTACATCGCCAATACCGCCGGCTGGTTCACGGCGGAACTTGGACGGCAGCCGTGGGTAATTTACGGCTTGCTGCGCACCGCTCATGGGGCGTCGCCACGCGTGAGCTCGGGAAACGCGTGGTTTACACTGCTTGGATTCATGGGCATGTATTCCGTGCTTTCTATTCTGTGGCTCTTCCTGATCTATCGCGAGATCGAAACGGGGCCGGAGCCTGGCAAACAGCTACATACCGAATCAACAGTTCCCGTAGAGGCGAAGTGAGGAAGGCGCATGGGAACTCTCTGGTACTGCCTCGTCGCTAGCATGATCGTCGTTTACGTGTTGCTCGACGGTTTCGATCTCGGCGCCGGTGCAATTCACCTGATTATCGCCAAGACGGATGACGAGCGCCGGCAGGTATTGGCAAGTATCGGCTCTGTTTGGGATGCAAACGAAGTTTGGCTGATTGCTGCCGGCGGCACGCTTTTTTTCGCCTTTCCGGTCCTGTACGCGAGCGGCTTCAGTGGATTTTACCTGCCACTTATGATGGTGCTTTGGCTGTTAATTCTGCGCGGCGCATCCATTGAATTTCGCAATCACGTGAAGAGCAGAGTGTGGGATCCCTTTTGGGATTTTCTGTTTTCTGCATCCAGTGCGCTGCTGGCGGTGTTTTTCGGAGCGGCGCTCGGAAACGTAGTACGAGGCGTCCCGCTTGACGGGAGTGGTTACTTTTTCGAGCCGCTGTGGACGGACTTTCGTCTAGGGGATCTAACCGGGATTCTGGATTGGTACACCGTACTTGTCGGGCTGTTGGCTCTGATTGCCTTGGTGATGCATGGCGCGTTGTGGGTGCGCTTGAAAACCACTGGCCCGGTAAATGATCGCGCCGCCAGGATTGCGGGAAGTGCTTGGTGGGGCACCATTTGCCTCACCGCATTAGTGACGGCGATCACGTTTCGCGTTCAGCCCCAGGTGAAAGAAAACCTAACGACTTGGCCCTGGGGCTTGGTTTTTCCGTTTCTCGCAGTGGCCGGAGCCGCCGGAGTGAAGTTTGAACTGGCCAAGCGCGATGAGCGGAAGGCGTTCTACGCGTCTTGCGCTTACCTTATGGGAATGCTAACCAGCGTGGTGTTCGGCATCTACCCGATGGTGCTTCCGGCGCGAGACCCAGTTTATTCGCTGACCGTGGTAAGCGCCAAGGCAGGAACATACGGTCTAAGGATGGGCGCGATTTGGTGGACACTTGGAATGATTTTGGCGGCGAGCTATTTCAGTATTCTGTATCGCTCGTTCGCGGGCAAAGTTGGAGCCGAAGGTAGCGGATACGATCATGCAGACGAACATACGGCATCGCATTAATCACAATTATCATTGGCCGGGGAAACGCAAAGCGCGTAGTTTGAATCGATTGCAACTACGTTATGCTGCGAAAGAACGACAGATTTCGCCGAAGGGCCTTGCCTCCTCTTATGCATTAACACCGCGGGAAAGGGACTTCTCTTTCGAAGAGCCCCGTCCCGTCGAAAGCTAATCCAGAGGATCGCAGGTTCTTGCGAGACGCGCGTCGGGTTGCTCATGGAGAACAAATAGTCCGACAGTAGCGTCGAGGACTGGTGACCTCGATTTTGCTCAATCTGCTTGTTTTACCGACGCTCGCGCTTCGCTACGGAATATTTGAGCCATCGCGTGAGTCTCTACACTTAGGATGGTCGATGAAAAGATTTATCTGCACCGTACTCGTTGCGCTCAGCGCGTGGTTCTGCCTAGCGCTGTTTGCAACAGCCGGTTGCGAAGCGCGTGAAATCGATTGCACCCATTCCACGATTACAGTTCGTGTTTACAAAAGCGGCTTCCTTTCGGCTTTCGGACACAATCACGAGATTCAGGCACCGATTCAATCGGGCCAAGTGAAGGAGTCTGGTGACCTATCTGTTGTAATGCGCGTGGACGCACTCAAACTTCGCGTTTTAGACCCCGAAGCGTCGGAGAGCACGCGAGCCCAAATTCAAGAGACGATGCTGGGTCCTCAGGTTCTGGATGCCGATCGCTTTCAAGAAATTCGCTTTCAATCCACGGAAATCGAACCAAGAGGTCTGGGGCACTGGATCGTGCACGGCGACATGACGTTGCATGGGAGAGAGCGTCCCGTCCTCTTCGACGTCGTACTGAAAGAGGATCACTATCGAGGGTCGGTGTCTCTAAAACAGACTGACTTTGGAATGAAACCCGTCACAGTCGCCGGAGGGACGGTAAGGGTGAAGGACGAGGTGAAAATCGAATTCGAGATTGCACTTATGAAGTGATTCGCCGTAGATGACCTGCCCTGGCTCTTGTTCTGCACACGCTAATTGCAGGAGTACCCAAGCGTGTGGATCCGGAGCTCTAAGCCCGTCCGCCGGCCAATTACACCGTCACCGCCTGGCAGGAAAAGCTCGGTACCGCGACTCGAAAAGTGGCGCTCGCCTCGGAGACCGAGGACACAAAGTTTGTTTCGAGCTTCACTAAAGGCTCAAGCGGTCTATGACTTCGCTAGATCTGCCCTGGCTACACCGAAGCTATCAAAACGGCGGGGTCATTCCCGTATAGTCGCCAATTACGTACGCGCTGTACGGCCCATTCATTTAGTAAGGGCTGTGCCCGGACCGAAGCCAGGATCATTGATCGTGCCATACGCAGCGACAATTGCACCCGCCGCATTCACTCGGATCACCTGGTTGTTGAACTGGTCGCTGATCAGCGTGTCGCCGCCTGCTAGCCGTACCGCCCGCGTCGGTAACGGAGCCGAATTGCTGTTTGGGCGCGCGTTAGTAAAGAAGTGCCAGAAATCCGCGCCCGTTTCATCGGTTTCCACGATGCGGTTGTTGTTGGAATCCGTGATGAGCGTGTGACCGTTTGAAAGGCGGCTGGCGAATGCCACGCCGCTGAAGGCCATGCCCCCGGCAGCAGTGTACGTATTGATGATAGTGCTTGGCATTGTGTGGGTGACTTCGAGCGCTTGGTTGTTGTTCTCATCGGAGATAAGGATGTTGCCGTTCGTCAAAAGTTCAGCGGAATTAGGATTATTCATCCCATCGTATTCCCACACAATCGCCTTATCGGAAACCCGCTTTTCGATGATGCGCCCATTGCCCTGATCGGTGATCAGCACGTGGTCGTCGCCCTTCGACCCGTGCAAGTAAGTGTTCTGCACCGGCGTGTTGAGCTGGTTGGGGCCGGCCCCAGTTACACCGAACTGCCCATATTGCCAGACGATGTTGCCGTGCTGATCGACGAGAAGCACCCGGTTATCTGCGCAGCCTTTCTTGCAATGGGTGGTGACCGAAGCAGGTTCCCCGGCGGGAATGCCGGTGCCCGACATTAGGGTAAACGTGCCTACCCTTTCGGCATCGTTGGTGCCGATCATGGAACTAGGGGTTGTATTGCCGGGACCAAGTCCGAACTGCCACACAATGTTCCCTGCGGCATCGATTTCGATGACGCGGTTGTTGAACTGGTCAGTGATGAGAATGTTGCCAGGTTGATTGAATTTTGAACTTTGCCCGTTCAATGGGGTGCCGGATAACAAAATGAGCACCAAGGAGGCGACGCCTCCAAGCCGCAGCAAGTTTGCGTAAAAGGGCTGAGCATGTCACCTAATTCCTTGAAGGAACCGGCCACGCTAAGTGTTGCCCCTAAGCGGCGTTCTTCCGCGAGATTGCTGACATGGCGGCGATGTTCGTCCAGACAGTTCCCACGCCGATCCCACCTAAGATTGCCGCACAGACAAGCAATAGGCCTCCCGTTAGTGGTACCAGCATGATGGCCAGTGCCGAGTGTACGAGTCCACCGACCACAACACCTGTCGGACTAAAACGATCCGCAAGATAGACGGCGCAAGGCTGAATCATCAGGTAGGAAGTTACTGTCCCTGGGTTCGCTCTGCTTGTCCGTTTTCGCATAGTGAATCACCGGGATCAGCGTGCGTCGATTCTGGCGAATGTTAAATATCACGTATCCTATGACGCTATCGGCGTTCTTGAACGTTTTTGCGAACCTCCAGGAAATTGCGCCATCGAACCGCTTTCACGCCGATGTCCCAAGCAGCATTGGCGGCCGTCGTCTCCTAACTCTTCGCCATGCTTCGATTCTTCGGGTCCGCTTCGCAACCCTCGCTCGCCTCTCTTGTTCGCAGAAAAGTCTGCTGCTTGAGAATCTGGCCTTACCCCAGCGACTTTTGATGAGTGGCGACCCCGGTGGGACTCGAACCCACAACATTCAGCTTAGAAGGCTGACACTCTGTCCAGTTGAGCTACGGGGTCTGACTCGATTTTAGCATGGCGGCTCGCCGAGAATTGACGATCTGCCTTCTAAGCAGAGGGTTGGGGGTTCGAATACCTCCGGGCCCGCTAGTTTCCACAATCTTCAAGGTTTCGACCACCGCTGAGGGCCGATGCACGCCGATTCAGACATTGAGCAGAAGCGGAAATGGACTATACTCCTCGCCGTGAGAAATGCTTAGGATACGGGCATCTCTAGACGACCGGGAGCCTTGTATGGAAGCAAAGAAACACAGAGGTATCGTGAACCGCTCGGCGCCGAGCGCCACGGTTGTACCTGTTCTCGTCTATGAAGATGTCGGCAAGGCAATCGACTGGCTACGCGGTGCCTTCGGGTTCAGGGAGCGCTTACGGGCAGAACGCGACGGCAAAGTGATCCACGCTCAGCTCTCAGTTGGGGAGGGCGCCATCATGATTGGCGCAACAGGTGGCCAGTTTCACCCTCCGCGCCTCGATGAAGTTAATCAGTATGTGATTGTGCACGTCGAGGACACCAACAAGCATTTCGAGCAAGCGAAGCGATTTGGTGCGCGAATTGTCCAGCTGCCCACTGACATGCCATTTGGAGAAAGGGTATACACTGCGGAGGACCTGGCGGGCCACCGCTGGACGTTTTCACAGTCGATAGCCGACGTTGCGCCTGAGGATTGGGGTGCTAAGGTCGCGCCGCCGAAAAGCTAGAGTCCCTGTTTACTGGGCGTCGTCCAAACTCTAAGGCCCAGCAGCCATAGAGTTCTAAAATCGTCTCTAAGGGCGCGCCAGTTTTATTGGGGGTCCGGCCCGGTGGTGACAGACCGTTCCTGGACCGACAACGGTTCGTTGCGATCAGGACATGTTGATGTGCTGGGAGTTTCATTTGTCGTGGTCGTAAATGCCGACGAGGTTTGAAAGGCGGTACGCACTTTAACCAACCACCGAGACGTTGGTATTCTCTAGACCTGTCTCAAGTTTTATTTCCCGCGGCGGCCTGAAGTGCTCCAAGGAGTTTAACCAGAGCCAGCGTGTCCTGTCCGCAGTAGGCCAGCACCGCATTCCGTTTTGCTTGGCGTTCGGCTTCACTGGCGTTTGCTCTTATCATCGACTCCCAAGCGAGTCCGGCAGCCTTCCCGTTCGCCACTTCCAGCCCCTCGTAGGTCATATCCGTCACGAGAGCAGGCAGAACGGCTTTCAGAGAAAACGAGCCCCCGAATCCCGGATGGTAAACATGGTTGCGGACAACCGGAAGTAAGTCCCACAGGCGGCGCTGAATATCTCTGATGCGTTGCGTGTATTCTGGCCGCCAACCCGCAAGTTCCCATAGACGCTGAGACTCGAACTGCTGGTTGTAAACGACGATGCTCCCTTGCCCACCGAGCGCCTCGCAGAGGGAAGAGATGAATGCAGTTCGAGGATCACCGCTGTCCATAGCCAGGAACTCGAAGTGTTCCGGCGCTGCGCTCGGCTGCGTCTGCAGATGCACCGACCACTGAAAAGGCAGATGATCGTAGGGACGCATGCCGTGAAATCGTGGGATCGCGGGATTGACGGTTTCAAAATCCATGAAGTAGAGCGGGTACCTGAGCGATTCAAATTCCGTCTTCAGTTCTTCACTAAACCACGGCTGGCCCGTTTGCACCGCCGTACAAGCACGGCGCTGAAGCTCGCTCAACTCGAAATTCGCAGGTAGGTCGCGGATAGACTCGATCCCCTTTTTCTCAAGCTGCTCGATTGCACTGACCCGGAGTCGTGGAATGTAGCCGATATAGTCGTTCGGCTTCGGATGATTGCAGTGACCAAAGAACTCGCAGACGATTGGATTTGTACAATGCGGGCCCGTTGGGACATCTGGGGGTGTGGGCATATCGAGGAGACGGAATTGCGATTGAAGCTGGAAGAGAAGCGCGGGTTGCAGGTTCCGCACTCTTTGTGTGAGATTTCGAAACAGGAAAAACTGGCGGGGATCAACCGTCGCCGCAGTCAGAACGTATGACGGGTTAATGTGAGCCAACCAGACCGAGGACAGCTCCAGACCACAATGAGAGAGCACATAACTCTGGATTGCCATGTCCTCGAGATGGTGCTCTTTCAAATCGGCTGTGGATTTTACTTCGACAAGACACCAACCGTTTCCCTTACGGCGCTCGAGTATGTCGATCTTGACGACTACATCGTCGTGCTCAAAGGCGCCCTCGAAAATGGCAGCAACATCGGGATTTGCGACAAGCTCGCGGGTGCTACGGATCGCGGGTAGGAGTCCGCCCCAACCATCTACTTCCACGCCACCGGGAAACAGTTGACGGGCAAGCAGCCCAACTTCGCGCCCCTGCTCCATAATGGCATCGTGTGAACCGTCCGGCTGCGCTGCCAGTTCGGGCTTATGGACGAGGAGGTAGAGCCGCTTCGGGCATTGCACGCCAGCGATGAACTTGGATTTAGAGATCTTCACTGCCGATTAACGCCTTGTATCCTGCGATGATCATAGCTGGCCTGAAGGGAGTGCAAGTTAGAAATAGCGCATGTGTCTCCGTTATCCTAAACAACCGGCACGAACGAAAAACTAAGGGGCACAACTCGCCCGCGTCGAACCCCGGCTCAGTTTGGTTCCACTTCCGTTTAGCGACTCGATTGAGAAGACCCCTGACTCGCCCCGCAACCATCGAAGACATCCTCGGCGCGGAGCACCTCAACTGCACCGGATGGCCGTAGAAGGGCGGAGTAATCGGTCCTTTCGCCGGCATGCGCTCGCTGCGGAGCACCATGCGGTGTGAGTGAACCTCGGTTATCCTTTCGGCTGACTCACTCGTTCGACTATGGCTGAATGATTGAGCCTACTCGTATCGGAGCGCGTTGAGCGGATCAAGGTGGGCGGCGCGCCGCGCCGGCAGATACGCCGCCAGCGCCGCCGCGATGACCAAAATGAAACACGCTACGGCGATCGTCTTTGGGTCCGGGGGATTGACGCCAAACACCAGTGACCGCAGCCACGAGCTGGCGAGCAACGCGAGCGGAACGGCCGCCGCGACGCCCGCGGCTACAGGACGCAGAGCTTGATGCAACACCATCCGCAGGACCGCCCCCGGTTGAGCACCGAACACCAACCTGATCCCAACCTCCGTCGTGCGCTGTGTCACCACATATGACATCACACCGTAGACGCCGAGGCAGGCGAGCAGCACGGCAGCCGCACCAAACGCGAGCACCATATTGGTCTGGAACCGACGCTGCGCCACTGAACCCTCAACGATTTCGTCCATCGTTCGCAAGGCAGAAACCGGCAGCTCGGCATCGATGCCACGAATTACGGATCGAATAGCGGGAGCGATCGCTGCAGGATCGCTTGTTGTTCTAAGTGCGAACTCTACGGCGATAAAGAAGCCCTGCCAGTAGGGCACGTAGACGCCAAATGACGGTCCAGCCTCCAGGATGACGCTGCGCACGTCGTTCACCACGCCGATCACCTCCCTGTCGGGAGCGCCCGGGGGGCCAAAATGGAAGCGCTTTCGGATCGGGTTTTCGCCTGGCCACGCGCGTTTGGCGATCGACGTTGAGATCACCGCAACCTGACGCTGTTGGTCCTCATCATTGAACAAGCGCCCAGCTCGCAGCGACATGCCCATCGTCCGGAAGTAGTCGCTGTTCACCGTTCGAATATTGCCGAGCGCGTGCTCGAAAAGAGGCGTGCTCGTCCCAGCGACCGACAATGCGCTGTTGCCGCCTTCGCCACCGAGAGGCAGCATGTTCGCCGCCGCCACGCTTGTGACTCCGGGTAGCACCCTCAGTTGATCCAGCACAGTGCGCACGAACTCCACCCGCTTTTCAACAGTTGGATACCGACTGATTGGCGGATTGACACCCGCGGTCACGACCTGATGCGCATCGAAGCCGCGGTCGACATTCAGAAGATTGACAAGACTCTGCAACAGCAGCCCAGAAGCAATTAGGCATACGGCACCCAGCGCCACTTGCGTGCTGACAAGCGCAGAACGGAGACGTCCGGCTCCACGGCCTGGCGTCGATCGCGTTCCGGCGGGCATTACTTCGGAAATCTCCGCCGCGCTCAATTGCGAGGCTGGCGAGATGCCGATCACAAGGCCGGCGATGGTGGAGACGATGAGCGTGAACATGACCGCGCGCATGTCGACCTGCACCTCGTCGAGGCGCGGTACATCAAAGGGCGCGAACGCCAAGAACAATCGAACCGCAAGATAGGCTACCAATACACCGCAGGCCCCGCCCATCGCCGAGAGCGTGAGGCTTTCGACGATCATCTGACGTTTGAGACGCCAACGGCTGGCCCCAATCACGGACCTCACCGCCAGTTCGCGGCGACGCGAAGAAAGGCGCGCAAGTAACAGGTTCATGATGTTCAGACAACCGATAAAGAATACGATAGCTACGGCCATCAGCATCAGCTCGAGGCCACTTCTTGCCCTTCCCACGACTCGGTCCCTAAGTGGAACTATGTGGGATCTCAGATCCGATCCCAGCGCGTTCGAAGCCTGAGCGGAAAAGCTTCTTTCAATTGCATCGAGTTCAGAGGCGGCCTGCGTGGGAGTGATACCAGCCTTGAGTCGCCCCATCGAAACGAAGTTGAAACCACCGCCGGGTGTCAGGTCCTCAGGACGCAGCGCGATTGGCTTCCAGATCTGTGGCCTGTCTTGGACAATCGTGATTGGGTACAGATCGCCCAGTTTTGGAAAATGAAAATTGGCAGGCAGCACGCCCACAATCTCATGGGCGACGCCATCAAGGGAGATGGTCCGCCCCAGAATGTGTGGATCGGCCAAATAGCGGCCGCGCCAGAGCTCATTGCTGATCAACACGACGTGATCCCGTCCCGGAACGTCTTCCTCGCTGAAAAACACACGTCCCAGTTGCGGCTGAACCGCCAGCGCTGGAAACAGCGCAGGAGACACCCCTGCAGCCGGAAGACGCTCCGGCTCGCTGGAATCCGTCACGTTGACGTCCCCGCCGCCGATGAGCGCTATCTGATCAAACGAGGTTGCCGTTCGTCTCCATTCCTGAAAATGCAAGCCGCTTACCGGTATCGCTCCGAAGCTCGGCGTCCACTCGTCAATCATCACCAGCCGGTCTGAGTCGGCATGGGACAGAGGCCGAAAAACTACAGTATCGACGATACTAAACATCGCTGTCGTCGTCCCGATCCCTAATGCGAGTGTGAGCACGGCGACGGTTGTGAAGCCGGGAGACTTATGGAGGATGCGCCCGGCGAAGCGCAAGTCTTGCCAACTGGTTTCCAAGAAGCATTCCCAACTACCAGAGCGGACGGCTTCCTTCGCAAGTTCGAGACTGCCACGTTCCAGGCGCACGGCGCGAAGCGCATTTCTGCGGCTCAAGCCGCCCTTCATCTTCTCTTCGGCGGCCATCTCCAGATAAACGCCGAGCTCCTCATGCAACTCCCGGTCGACTCGCTCCTTTTGGAACAATGCTCTGAGCCCACTCGTGATGTGTCGGAACACGGACATGGTCCCTCACTCGTAACGAAGGGCGACGATTGGATCGACTTTTATCGCGCGACGCGTGGGAACAAGCGTGGCTAGGAACCCGAATAATCCGAGCACCACTGCAGCTACTGCGATCGGCGAGGGATCATAGGGATTGAGTCCATAAAGCTGACTGCTCAAGACGCGGCTAGTGGCAAGAGACAGCGGTACGCCCAAAATCAGCCCAAACGCAATCAGCAGAAATGCGTCTCGCAGTACAAGACGAATAACGTGGCCCTGACTAGCGCCCAGCGCCATGCGCACGCCGATCTCGCTCGTGCGGCGTCCGACGTTATAGGCGGTAACTCCATACAACCCAATCGAGGCCAAAATTAGTGCAAGAACCCCGAACAACGAGGTGAGGTGCGCGATGAGCCGTTGCTGCGTGAGCCGCGTGGCGACCTTCTCTCTTAGAGTGCGAATCGAAATGATCGGCAGATTGGGATCCGCGGAGGCCATGGCTTGGCGGATCTGCGTGTCGGACAACCGGACCCCCGGTGCAATTAGGATGACGATGTCATGGAGGAAAAGTGAGCCCATGTTGGTTTGCGTGTAGTCGGCCTGTTCCTCGGGCAACAAGAAGAACGCGCCATCCGACCGATCAAGCGTGAGGTAGCGGGCATCTTTAGCTATACCCACGACCTCGTATTGGCCACTGTTTTCTGCCTCTTTGCCGAAGTGCTTGCCAATCGGATCTTCCTTCTTGAAGAACTTTCGCGCAAACGCTTCATTGATGACTGCTACCTTTCTCGAGGTCGCCGTATCCTCTTCGGAAATGCCGCGACCTTTCACCATGGGGGTTCCCATAACCTGAAGGTATCCTGCTGAAACTCGATCCCACGCAGCAGAGTTGTCATCTTTCGGCCCTGGTGCCGGCTGCCCGTCCACCCAAATGCCAGCACCCCAACCGTAGCCCACGGGTGAGTATTGGCAAAGAGCCACCGCAGATACGCCCGGAATGCTCGCAACTGAATCCTGAATTCGCCGATAAAGTGTGGGGAGTTGATCAGACCGGTAGCCGGCCAGTCGTGGATCCATGCTGGCGACGATGCGACCCTCCTGGACGAATCCTAAATCTTGATTCTCCAACCTCTGCAAAGCGGCCGTGAGCAAGCCCGCCGCAGATAACAAGACCAGTGAGAACGCCGCCTGAAACACTACGAGTGCTTTCCTTGGGAGTGAGCCTTCGCGAGCGGTGGAGCGGGTCGCTCCCCGCAGCGCTTCGATCGGGTCTACTTGCGTGGCCATCCACGCCGGACCGATGCCGAACGCAATGCCCGTCAATAGCGAAACAACGAATGCGAACAGCAGGACTGGCTTGGAAGGTGACGCGCTGATGGGCACACTAGCGAAACCGGCGAACGTGGGAAATGCGAAATGGAGAATCACGTCGGTACAGGCAAATGCAATCGCCAAGCCCGCTGCTCCCGCAAACAACGAAAGCAAGACGCTTTCGGACAAGGGCTGACTCAAAATTCGCGAAGTTTGCGCTCCCAGGGCCATGCTTAACGAGATTTGTCGCCGCCGCTCCATTCCGCGAACCAGCATAAGGTTGGCTACATTCGCGCAGACGATCAGCAACACAAACCCTGAAACCATCATGAGAATCTGCAGCCAATGCTCGTATTGCTCGCGCATACTGGTAATGCCCGCGCCACCAGGCCTCAAATACAGTGTCTGCTCGGGAAATCTTGCTCGATCATTCGCGCTCATCTCACCCCAGTGCGAGCGCAGCCACTGCTTGAGCTCGACCCTCATTACAGCCTCTATCGATGCCGGGTTTGCTCCTGGCTGGATGCGGCCAATCAACTCTAACCAATGCGTGTCGACCTTGTTCAAATCGGCATCGCTCTCGACAAATGGTTCGGTATTCAGAGGAAGAAAGAAATCGGGTGGACTGCTGCGCAGGCTGTCACCGAAGAAACCTGGCGGAGTGATTCCCACCACGGTGAATGGCTTGTCATTTAGATTGAACACGCTGCCGATTACCGATGGATCCGATCCATATCTTTCCTGCCAGAGACGATAGCTCATCACTACCACAGGGGGAGCGTTGGGTTGATCATCCGCCTCGGTGAGCGTGCGCCCGACATATGCTCTTATGCCGAACATGGAGAAGTAATTACCCGAAACAAACTCGCCTGGAGAGCTTTGCGCAGCTTCTGGGTTACCGGCGCGTCGGAAACCAAAGACGTGTTCCACTGCCGGGAAGGCCGCTAATTCCGAAAAACCTTCGGTGTTGTTTCGAAGGTATTTGTACAGATCGTAGGAGACCAGAGAGAACTCGTTTTCTTGACTGTAACCACCCTGGTAGCAACACCGAGATTCCTTCCCCAGACGGTACAGTTCACCAGGATTCGCGACGGGAAGCGACTTTAGCAAAACAGAGTGCACCAATGTAAAGATGGAAGTGGTCGCGCCGATGCCGAGTGCAAGCGTGAGGATTGTGGCGATGGTGAATGCTGGGGCCATTCCCAGCCGCCTTAGCGCGTAGCGCAAATCCTGCCAAAACATTTCCACAAAGGATTCCCAACGGCCGGAGCGGACGATTTCCTTCGCAGCAGCGAGACTCCCTCGCTCTAAACGGACGGCGCGCAGCGCACCCCGGCGGTTCATCCCTTGCTTCATCTTTTCTTCGGTTGCCATCTCCTGGTAAGCGCGAAGTTCCTCATCCAACTCGCCGTCGACCTGTTCCTTTCGGAATAAGGATTGGAGCCCGCTCGCTATGTTTCGTAGTAAGGACATAACTTCACCCTACGAGGCCTCCAGAATCCTCGCGATCGCCGCCACTTGCCGGCCCCATTCTCGTGTTTCGTTATTGAGCCTCTTTCGTCCCTTCTCCGTCAGAGAATAGTACTTCGCCCGTCTGTTGTTCTCGGTTGGCTTCCATTCGCCCTCGATTAGCCCAACCCTCTCTAAACCATGAATCGCAAGAAACAATGAGCCGGCGTTGAGGCGAAAAAAGCCCCGGCTCATCTGTTCGATTCGCTCGGAAATCCTGTATCCATGCACAGGTTCTAGGGCTAGAGTTTTGAGGATGAGCATATCTAGTGTGCCCTGGACGAGGTCACTTGGCTGGTCTGGTATAACGTTCTTCCCCCTGGCCACCAGGAGGAGCATACGCCTCTCATCCTGGTTGTCAAGAGGAGTCCAAAGCACGAAGTCGGTCAGGTCCATGCGGCATATCTCGCGATGCCGCTCAATTACGGTGGTAAAAGCCTGCGTACTGGTGACCAAGGAAGGAGAAAGTCGTTTGTCCGCTTTGTCGCAACTCGCTAGAAAATTCAATGGAGGTCTTCTTCACAGCTTCGAGACACAACGTACCTAGGACATTTGTGGGTCGAATGGATTTCTCGAGCGGTTCGAGCACCCGAGTCTGCAGGTCGAAGTAACCCAGATCATACTCCATAAAACTCACTAGCCCGATGTCGGTGAAATTCAATGAGAAAGCAGGGGCACGATAAGATCGTGCCCCTGGTTTCGTTGTGTAGATAGGTTACGGCATTCAGCGGGCGGCGATTCCTGCTGCGGTATTGGGGAGGCCGCTAGCTTGCGCGATCAGCGTCAAGCTGCCGTCGGAACGGACCAGGAAGCCACTGACGGTTTGGTTCCCGCCGTTGCGAACGTACAGATAGCGGCCCTCGTTGCTCAGTGCCATGCCGGCCGGCATGAGACTACTGCCGTCTTGGGCCACCAAGGATGCGGCTGTAGGTTGCACCAAGGTGAGGCTGCCGGTCTTCGCTGAGACTGCGTAGCTGGAAATCGTGCCACTCATCGTATTGGACGTGAACGCGATCCTCCCATTCTCCGTGACCGTCGCCCAAGTCGAGGCGGTTTGGTTGTCCATCACTGGCAGTGAGGCCGGAGTCAGTTCAGCGGTTTCCGACACTCGATAGGAGCTCATGCTGCCGCTCTGGGGAGCGCCGTTAGCGGTGTTAGCCGTCAGCGCAAGGCTGTTTTGGCTAAACGCAAGGCCGAACGGCCCGCTGCCCATGACGGCGAAGGTATTGACTAGGCTTACTTGCCCGCTCTGGCCGACGGCAAAGGATACGATTTGGTTAGCGGCTGGCTCAGTTACAAGTATGGCCCTGCCGTCGGGGCTAAACGATATCGTGGCCGGAGTAGCCGCACTGGCATTAGGCAGGGGTTGCGTTGCGCCCACGATAGGTACCAGCGTCTTTGATTGTTGCGCTTCTGGCACGATCCGGAAGCCGGTAATGCTCGGTGCCCCCCCCACCCGCGTTCAGCACGTAGAGCATGTCGCGGTGGACGGTCAGGCTGACGGGCTGCGTCCCTCCTGACGAGATGGTTTGCAACGGCGTGAGAGCATCGCCAGCCACGGCGAAAGCGGTGACGGAATCGCTTCCCGCATTGACTGCGAACAGCAGGCGGTTATCGGCACTGAGAATCAATGACCCTTGCGAGCCCAGAGGATTAGACCCGCTGCCGAAGCCGGCGCCCCCTGTCGGAAAGCTGCCCCCGGGCGTGAGCGTCCCGTGGGCATTTCTGTGGAAGACGATCACAGCGTTTTCAGCCGACTGGTTTGACAACACGTAAACCGCGCCGGTGTTGGTGGACTGGGCAGCAAGACGTGCTCCATGCATGAATCCAAGCAGCGCCAAAGCGGCTACTGCCGCAAACATGCAAAACAACTTTGCGACTGACTTTCCACCTATCATGATCTTGAGACCTCCAAGTTTGGTTGACCTCGAGCGAAAGTCGCAATGTCTTCGTCGCACGTTCACTCGAAGTTGCGGACAGTTTTGCTGTCGCACTCTTGTTAAGTCGCTGCACCAGGGAAAATCCCCCGCGGAAATTTGTCGCAGGAAAAATTTCTCTTTTCACAGGAAAAATTTCTCTAGGAATTTTTTTCACCTTAGGGTCCAGGGGGAATGCAGCGAGCGTCATTCGAGCCAAAATCTCCAAACAGCGGCGGCTCCTGGCTTTCAGAGCCGGCGAAGCGCGAATCTCTCAACTGCTGATCCCAAACCAGGCGAAACTCATCGCGGGCGCGCGCCAGCATTCGTTCCGTGGCTTTTCCGGTCTTGCCGATCCGCGTGGCAATCACTTTGACAGGATATTCGTCCCAGTACCGCCAGATCAAAATGATGCGGTATCTTTCCGGCAATTCGTTCAGCACTCTCCGGGCTCTTATTCGCGCGCGTTCCTTGTCCAAGTGGTCGTCGACTTGAGGGGAAGCGATTTTCGGACCGGAATTTTCTTTAGCCGTCTCGAGAGGATAGGGTTCGCGCAGGTGGGCCCGATAATAATCTTTGACCTTATTGCGCGCAATGCCCATCAGCCAAGATTGCAGGGATGAGTTTCCGCGATAAGCGCCCAGATTTTCCCAAGCGGCGAGAAACACATCTTGGACGACGTCGTCGGCATGGTCGGCGCGCGGTGCTAAGCGGAAAGAGACGTACTGTTTGATTGCCCGTGCATAACGGGAAAGCATCATCACAATTTATCCCCCAGTTGGCGGCTGCACGGAAAACCGCACCGTGCAGCGAAATTTACATGCTCCAGTTGTTCACGCGACGTGCACTACAGGGCGTCGCATTCGACATGCCTCGCTTCTCGATTGAGGGACACGCCCCCAAGCGCGAGGAAACACCCGATGAGCTAGGCGGTTAGGCTGGACGATTCGGCAGGAGCCCTGTAGTGATCACTGGCAGAAGTCGGGTGCGTATCAGCATGGGCTCCGACATTTTTAATGCGGGGCGGGCCTTCACAACACAAAACCGTTCTCTTGTAGTTCCCGGGAGCGGCGCTGTCAAGCAGGTGAACACCTTAAGACCATGGTCCCACTTTCTTCGAGAACATTTTGCAACGTCACAGCAGTCCAGCACCAATCGTCACTCCGCTTTGCTTTCTATTTTCTTCGGCACTGAACTGTCACTTCCCAAAATCTTGCGAGCGTACGCGGGAGCTTTACCTTCGTCTTCGTGTTTGCAGTATGCATAAACGTCGACACCTTGGCTCAGCCATGTGTCAAAGCGTTTTCTCCAGGCGGCCAATTGCTTTGGCGTGTAGTTTTCAAGTCGCAGCCTGACGTAGGTAAAGTTAGCCGTCAGCACATCGGGAGGCGTTTGTTTTTCGGTCTCGGCAATGCACAACGCGGTCTCGTGCTTCCGCAGAACCGCAAACGTTTCCTCGGTGTACCACGACGCGTGACGCACCTCAAACGCGAAAGCGAATGCAGGTGGGCGAAGCGCCAGAAAATCTTCGAGCACGGGCTTGTCGAACTTGAATGAAGGCGGCAGCTGTACCAGGATCGGGCCGAGATGATCTCCTTCATGGAGCACGCTGGCCACTTCCAGGAACCGTTTCAGCGTGCCCTCGGTGCCGCGCAGCCGCTGAATGTGGGTGATCTGCTGATTGGCCTTCAACGCAAAGCGAAACCCTTCCGGGACGGTTTTCGCCCAGTTCAGCAGCAAATTCTCGGTGGGCATGCGATAGAAGCTGTGATTGATCTCTACCGTCGAGAATTGCGTGCCGTAGTAGCTCAGCATTTCCCGGTCGGGCAGCTTTTCGGGATAAAAATTCCCTTTCCACTGTTTATAGGAATATCCCGACGTCCCCACGCGAAGCTGTCCGGCTGGAGAGATAAAGCACCTCCAAGGCAAAGCATTTAATCACAGCGCCGCTTGAGCGCAAAGACGTAGCGCAAAGTACGGAAGGGCCATGAGGTCGTCATCTTTTCGTCCGAGAAAAAAGTAGCCTTTCTGTTCCTTCTCAACTTGGACGCTCACGCCAAGACACGCAAACTGAGTCTTCTTTCGCTTCACTTACAACTTAGCACTAAGGACTGTTTATGCGGCTGCTCAGCGTCTCGATGGCCCCTTCAATTCTTTGTTGGCTCTTCCAAAAATCCCTCCACAAGTCTCCCTTCTCCTTCAGCCGCGCAAACACTGTTTTGATGTTCAGGCTCTCCGGTCGGAGGCTCGGTTTCAACTCACGCGGCAACACCGGCGCGGAAACGGGCGCTTTGGGAAACGCGCGCACTGAATAAGCCGCGGCCAGCGGCCGACTCATGGCATTTTGCTGCACGTCAATAAGCACGCGCCCCACAGGCCGTTTCGCGACGGAGCGCTCGTTGGTCACTAAATTGGGATGCTCTGCGGTTACCGTGCGCGCGATAATTTCTCCAAACGTCCGCAACTGCTCATACGTGTAAACCGGTTCCACGGGTATGAAGATGTGAAACCCCGTCGCGCCGGAAGTTTTCAGAAAACTCACGATCCCCAATTCTTCCAGCTTTTCACGCAGCGCTCGCGCAATCGTAACAACCACGGAAAAATCCGTTCCATCGGAAGGGTCCAGATCGAAGAAAAAATAGTCCGGATGCTCGAGGTCATCGAGGCGGCTGGACCACGGATTGTGGTCGATGCAGCCGAGCCCTGTTAAGAACAAAAGAGACGCGCAATCGGCCGCGGTCGCGTAGTGAATTTGCTTGCCGCGTTCCTCGGATTCGATCGGCACAGTTTTAAACCATTCCGGCACGCCTTCGCGCAAATCCTTTTGAAAAAACGCCTGTCCCTGGATGCCGTCGGGATAGCGCCGCAAAACCAGCGCGCGATCCTTTAGAAACGGAAGGATGTAATCCGC
>Ga0126381_100002294_pt1 | contig 20631 bp, 18 predicted proteins | sample PanSoiMetPlot_28_FD_96465 | JGI IMG/M metagenome (GOLD analysis project Ga0126381, IMG submission 96465) | Tropical forest soil microbial communities from Panama - MetaG Plot_28 | ecosystem: Environmental > Terrestrial > Soil > Tropical forest > Bulk soil | place: Panama | collected 2016-02-17
AGGCTCTCGGGCCCGGGCCCGAAATCGAGCGAAGCGAGCCGCGCGCGGAACATCATGTAGACCTGGCTGATGTGGGGCAGGCTGATCACGGTGTACAGACTGCCCAGGTCCACCTGCGCTCGCGCCTCTTCCATCGTCTCGCGCAGCGCGCCTGCCATGAGCGTCTCTCCGTTTTCCAAGAACCCCGCCGGCAGCGTCCACAGACCCTGGCGAGGCGAGATCGCTCGCTTGCACAGCAGGACCTGCTCCTGCCACTCGGGCAGGCATCCGACGACGATTTTCGGGTTGCGATAGTGGATCGTCTTGCAGGCCGCACAGACATAGCGCGGGAGCGTGTCGCCCTCGGGAATCCGAATCTCGATCGCCGCAGCGCCACACTGGCTGCAGAAGTTCATCCCCAGCGACCTGGGTTCAGCACTTGAGAAAGTGGTCGCGGTAATACTTGAGCTCCTCGATGGATTCGTAGATATCGGCAAGCGCTTCGTGCTTGCCCTGCTTCACCCAGCCCTTGGCAACGTCGGGCTGCCAGCGCCGGCACAATTCCTTGAGCGATGACACGTCGAGATTGCGGTAGTGGAAATAGTCCTCGAGCTCGGGCATCCAGCGCGCGAGGAAGCGTCGGTCCTGGCAAATCGAATTACCGCACATGGGCGAGGCCCTGGCCGGCACATACTCGCGCAGGAATGCGAGCATCTGCGCTTCGACCACTGCTTCGTCGTGAGTCGACGCCTTGACCTTGTCGACCAGTCCCGAGCGGGTGTGCGTCGACTGGTTCCACGAATCCATTGCGGCGAGGGTGGCGTCGTCCTGGTGAACGACCATCACCGCCGCCTCGGCGACTGTCAAGAGCGCATTGTCTGTCACAACCAGCGCGACCTCGATGATGCGATCCGTCTCGGGTTTCAGCCCCGTCATCTCCATGTCGATCCAGACGAGATGGTTTGCGTCCTGCGGCATGGCGGCTCGGATGGTCTAGGGAAACCCTGGTTGGCGTAGAATGCAAGGATATTCTCGCATACGCGTGCCGCAGCGCATGTCCTCCGCAACACTGTTCTCGAGCATCTTCCTGGTTCTTCTTGCCGTTTCCGTGGCGTTGCAGCTGTGGCTCGCGCTTCGGCAGGTGCGCTATGTGCGTTCGCACCGGCAAGCGGTGCCAGCGCACTTTGCATCCCGGATCACCGCCGATGCGCATCGCAAAGCCGCCGACTACACCATCGCACGCACCAAGCTCTCCGCCGTCGACACGTTGCTAGACGCCTCCCTCCTCCTGCTCCTGACGCTCGGTGGTGGTGTCGCTTGGATCGCTGCCGCGATCGGCGGGCTCGGCCTGGATTCCTTGTGGCGCGACGTGTTGCTGGTCGTCAGCGTGGCAGTCGTCTGCGCGGTGGTCATGTTGCCCCTGTCGTGGTACCGGACCTTTGTCATTGAGCAGCGTTTCGGTTTCAACCGCATGACGTTCGGACTCTGGATAGCCGACTTGGCCAAAGGCGCTCTGGTCGGTGCCTTGCTCGGTATTCCCCTGCTCACGCTGGTGCTCTGGCTGATGGCGCGCGCAGGAGCTATGTGGTGGCTCTACGCCTGGATCGCCTGGGTGGCGTTCCAAGTGCTGGTACTGGCGCTTTATCCCACGTTGATTGCTCCCCTGTTCAACAAGTTCGAGCCGCTCAACGACGCAGTTGTTCGCGAGCGCATCGAGCGGCTGCTGGCGCGCTGCGGTTTTGCGGCAAAAGGACTGTTCGTCATGGATGGATCCAGACGCTCCAGCCACGGCAATGCGTATTTCACCGGCTTCGGTGCCGCGCGCAGGATTGTGTTCTTCGATACGCTTCTGTCGCGACTCCGCGCTGACGAAGTCGAGGCAGTGCTCGCACACGAGCTGGGGCACTATAAGCTCAAGCACGTGCTCAAGCGCACCGCGTGGTTCTCGGGCGGAAGCCTCATATTGCTGGCGTTGCTCGGCTGGCTGATCGGAGAGCCATGGTTCTACGCGGGTCTCGGCGTTCCGGGCGACGCACCGCGCTACGGAGTCGCGCTGGTTCTTTTCATGCTCGCGTTGCCCGTGTTCACTTTCCTGGCGGCGCCGATCTCATCGCTGTATTCGCGACGTCACGAGTTCGAGGCTGACGCCTATGCTGCGCGCAACGCATCGCCTGTGGCGCTGATTGCGGCGCTGGTCAAGCTCTACGAAGACAACGCCAGCACGCTCACCCCGGACCCGCTGCACTCCGCGTTCTATGATTCACACCCGCCTGCTGCGGCGCGTATCGCGCGTCTAGAAGCTGCAGGCAATTGACGCGAGCGAGTGGCCATGACTCGGTCCGCCAGTTCTGCGTCCGAGGATCTTCTTTCGTTGAGCTGCCGCCCCGGCGCCGGGCTCCTTGCCGCGGCCGATCTGAGGCAACGCCTTCCGGCATTGCCGGGCTGGGAGCACGTCGAAGGCGAGCTGCGCAAGACCTTCCGCTTCTCCGACTACTACCGAACCATCGGCTTCGTGAATGCGCTCGCCTGGATGGCCAACCGACAAGACCACCATCCCGACCTGTCGGTGCATTACAACCGCGTCGAGGTCACTTGGTCCACGCACGACGCCGGCGGCGTGACGCTCAACGACTGCATTTGCGCTGCGAAGACCGATCAGCTGGCGCTGTAGCCGCGCGAGAGCCCGGCGCGGGGTCCCACTACGGCGCCCAATACGCCAGCGTTATGAGCAGCAGGAGCACCAGCCACACCAGCAGCGCGCGCCACACCAGCCCAATGGCGCTGGGCATGATGTCGGGATCGGCAACGTCGCCCATGCCCAGCTCAGGGCGAAACTCCGGCTCGCCAGTCGGCCCGGTCAGCGATCCGCCAATGGTGCAACCAAGCGCCCCCGCTCCGCTCGCGAGCAGGATGCCTTCGTGCCGCGAAGGCCATTGGCCCGATTGCGTACGCCAGCAATAGATCGCATCTTCGAAGTCGCCGACCACAGCGAAGGTCATCGCCGTCATCCGCACCGGAATCCAGTCAAGCCATTCGAGCAGCTTCTGCACCGGTCGGCCGAAGCGAGCGAGCTGGGTGCCCATCGGCGTGACCTCATCTCCTCGCCATTGCTCCGCGAGCAGCGTCGTCAGCCGATACAAAACGACTCCTGCCGGCCCGGGAAGCAAGACGAACCAGAACAGCGTGCCGAATACATAGCGATACGAGTCCTTCAAGCCTTGCTCAATGGCGAGCTTGGGAAGCTCGTCCGCAGTCGCAGCGACGGCGTCGGTTCCGCGCCACGCCGCCAAGCGACGGCGCGCAGAGATGGCATCGCCTGCCTTCAGGGCTTCGGCGATCGAGCTGAAAGCGTGACTGAAATGTCGAAACCCGACGAACAAATAGAGAATCACTACATTCCAGGCAAGGCTCAGCAAAGGGCTCGCCGCGTCGAACAGCCAGTAAATCGCCGCGCTTAGCCCTACGGGGGGCCCAAGCGCCAGGACCGCCGCGGCCACGCCCTGCTGCGGCGTGCCGGCGTTTAAACGCCGCTCCAGCGCTCGGGCATAGCGGCGAAACGCGTGCCTGAAGCTGCCACGCCAGTGGAAGGTCCTCCACTGCTCGAGCGCGAGCGCGCCAAGAATCGCGATCAGGTTCATGGCGCTACGATAAGCATCGGCTCTTCAGGCTTTGAGCTCGCTGCGGTCTCGAAACTGCTCCAGCGCCTCGGGATTGGCCAGTGCTTCGATGTTCTTCACCGCTTCGCCATGCACCACGTTGCGTACCGCCAGCTCGACAATCTTGCCGCTCTTGGTGCGCGGAATGTCAGAAACCTCGACCACCTTGGCGGGAACGTGGCGCAGCGTGGTGTTGTTGCGAATCTGTCGCTTGATCTTGTCGATGAGCGCCTGATCAAGATTGACGCCGTCGCGTAACCGCACGAAGAGCACCACGCGAACATCGCCCAGCTCTCCCGGAGGCCAGTCCTGACCGATCACTAGGCTTTCGACCACCTCGTCGAGCTGCTCGACCTGACGATAGATCTCGGCGGTACCGATGCGCACACCGCCAGGGTTGAGCGTGGCGTCAGAACGCCCGTAGATGATCATTCCATCGTGCTCGGTCAGCTCGACATAGTCGCCGTGGCACCAGACGCCGGGAAAGCGCTCGAAATACGCAGCGTGATACTTGGCTCCGCCTGGGTCCTTCCAGAACCCGATGGGCATCGATGGAAAGGCTTTGGTGCAGACAAGCTCGCCCCGCCGTTTGTTCCCAGCAGGGATCGGCTTGCCTTGGTCGTCGTAGGCCTCGACCGCCATGCCCAGCGCGCGACATTGCAGCTCTCCGCGCCACACGGGACGCGTGGGGCACCCCAGCGCAAAACAGGCGATGAGATCGGTGCCACCGGATATCGACGACAGGCAGACATCGCTTTTAATTGACTCGTAGACGTAGTCGAAGCCTTCCGGCGCAAGCGGGCTTCCGGTGGAGAGGATCGTCCGCAGCGGTGGCAGAGCGTAGTCGTTGCGTGGCACGAGGCCGGATTTCTTGAGCGCATCGATGTACTTGGCTGACGTGCCGAAGTGCGTCATGCGCTCCTGCTCGGCGAGATCCCACAGGATCCTTCCCTGATCGACGAACGGGGAGCCGTCGTAGAGCAACAGTGTCGCGCCCGAGGCCAATCCCGAAGCGAGCCAGTTCCACATCATCCAGCCGCAGGTGGTGAAGTAGAACAAGCGGTCCCCGGCATTGATGTCGCCGTGCAGGCGGTGCTCCTTCACGTGCTGTAGCAACGTGCCTCCAGCGCCGTGAACGATGCATTTGGGAACACCGGTGGTGCCGGAGGAATACAGGATGTACAGCGGGTGAGCAAAAGGCAGGCGCTCGAAGGCGATTGCATCAGCCACGTGCGGAGCGACAAAGTCGTTCCACCATAGTGCCCGCGCGACGCGACCGACGTCCGCGCCTGCTTCGAGATAGGGAGCGACGACGACGCGCGAGAGCGTAGGCAGACGCGCGGCAATGTCCGCAACCTTGTCCAGAATGGGTTGCGGCTTACCGTTGTACCAGTAGCCGTCGACGGTGAAGAGCACCTTGGGCTCGATCTGCCCGAAGCGGTCGAGCACGCCCTGCACGCCGAAGTCCGGCGATGCCGACGACCACATCGCTCCCAGCGACGCTGTCGCGAGCATCCCGATGATCGCTTCCGGCATGTTCGGCAGGAAACCGGCAATGCGATCGCCGGCGTTGACGCCGGCGGCGCGCAATGCCTGTGCAACGCGCGAGACCTGGCTGTACAGCTCGGCGTGCGACAAGCGGCGCTTGACCTTGTCCTCGCCCCAGAACAACAGCGCATCGTCGGCATCATCGCGAGCACGGCGGCAGAGCAGATTCTCCGCAAAGTTGAGACGCGCATCGGGGAACCAGCGCGCGCCAGGCATGCGATCGCCATCGAGCAGGGTGCGATCGCCGGGGTCGCCCAAGATGCCCGCATATTCCCAGAGCTCGCGCCAGAAGCTCTCGCAGTCAGCGACCGACCAGGCATGCAGGTCACCGTACTCGGCCAGCTCGACCTTGTGCCGGGCGGCGATGCGGGCAGCAAAAGCGGTCAGGTTGGCACGGGCAACCCGCTCCGGCGAGGGCTGCCACATGAGCGTGTTCATGACGCGTGTTCGATCATGCGTGCAATGCCCGGAAGTGCTCCGGCAGCGGCGCCGAGCGTTGCGTTTTCTTGTCGATCCAGACCAGCTTTGCTGCACCCTCCGCGTGCTTGCGTCCGTCTTTCCACAACTCGTAGCAGGTTTCGATGCTCGATCGACCCGGCGCCTCGAGGAACATGCGCACTTCGACGTTGCCCGGATATTCCAGGGGAGCGATGAATGTGCAACTTGCGTTGACGATCACCTGTCCCTGGCCTGGAAACGGTCCTGCGCGCTTCCGCACTTGATCGAGCCACTCGATCCGCGCCTGCTCCATGTAGCGAAAGTAAACCGTGTTGTTGACATGGCCCTGCGCGTCCATGTCGCCCCATCGGATGGGAATGGTGGTCGCGTGAACGCAGGTGCGCGCGGCTTTCATCTTGAGCGTATGGACTGGTCGGCGCTCGCAGAAATGGAATTATAATCGACGCAGTCCATCACCGTCCGCTGGAGAGTCTTACTCGTGCAACGCGAAGCGATGGAATACGATGTGGTCATCGTCGGCGGCGGGCCGTCAGGTCTTTCCGCGGCGATCCGCTTGAAGCAGCTCGCGGCGGTGGACAAGCGCGAGCTTGGCGTGTGCCTGATTGAGAAAGGTTCCGAGATCGGCGCACACATCCTCTCCGGCGCGGTGATCGATCCGCGCGCGCTCAACGAGCTCATGCCCGAGTGGCAGGCGCAGGGCGCACCGCTGAATACCCTGGTCAGCGAGGACCGCTTCCTGGTGTTGGGCGAGAAAAGCGCGAGGCGCTTGCCGAATTTCCTGATGCCGCCGCTGATGAGCAACCACGGCTGCTACATCGTGAGCCTCGGCAATGTGTGCCGCTGGCTGGGTCAGCAGGCCGAAGCGCTGGGCGTGGAGATCTATCCGGGCTTCGCGGCAGCGGAAATTCTATATACCGATGACGGCGCCGTGCGCGGGGTCGCGACTGGCGATGTCGGCGTGGCGAAGGATGGCGCGCATAAGCCGAGCTATCAGCCCGGCATGGAGCTGCACGCGAAATACACGCTGTTCGCGGAAGGGTGCCGCGGCTCGCTTTCTGAAGAGTTGATCCGGAAGCTCGATTTGCGGCAGGGCGTCGATCCGCAAAAATACGGGATCGGGCTGAAAGAGCTGTGGCAGCTCGCTCCCGACAAGCACCACCGCGGCCTGGTGATGCACACGCAGGGTTGGCCGCTCGATCCCAAGACCGGCGGCGGCTCGTTCATGTATCACTTCGACGACAACCTCGTTTCGGTCGGATTCGTCGTGCACTTGAGCTACGCCAATCCGCATCTTTCGCCTTTTGATGAGTTCCAACGCTTCAAGACCCATCCTGCGATTCGTGGTTTCTTCGAAGGAGGCAAACGGCTCGCCTACGGCGCGCGGGCGATCAGCGAGGGCGGATTGCAGTCGATCCCGAAACTGACTTTTCGCGGCGGCGCGCTGATCGGCGACGCCGCGGGCTTTCTCAACGTGCCGCGCATCAAGGGAACCCACAACGCCATGAAAAGCGGCATGCTCGGCGCCGAGGCCGCGTATGCGGCGCTGGTCGAGAATCGGCAGCACGACGAGTTTGCCGCCTATAGCGACGCGTTTCGCTCTTCATGGGCTTATCGCGACCTTTACAAGGTGCGCAACGTCAAGCCGGGCCTCAAATGGGGCAACACGCTGGGTACCCTGCACGGCGGCCTGCATATGTGGCTCAACGATCTCAAGCTTGGCGCGCTGGTCGGTTGGACGCTGCACCATGGCAAGCCTGACAACGAGTGCTTGAGGCCTGCCGCCGAGATGCCGAAGATCGACTATCCGCCGTACGACGGAGTGCTCACCTTCGACAAGCTCTCGTCGGTGTTCGTCTCAAACACCAACCACGAAGAGGATCAGCCTTCGCACCTTCAACTGCGCGATCCCAAGGTTCCCGTGGCGGTAAATCTCACCCTGTACGACGGACCCGAGCAGCGCTACTGCCCGGCGGGCGTGTACGAGTTCGTCGATGCGGAAGGCGCTTCAGGCAAGCGGCTGCAAATCAATGCGCAGAATTGTGTGCATTGCAAGACTTGCGACATCAAGGACCCACGCCAGAACATCCACTGGGTGACGCCCGAGGGCGGTGGCGGCCCGAACTATCCGAACATGTGACCACGGCGGCGCGGGCTTTGCGGCGGCCCAGTATTGCGAGCGCGTAGGCGCGGCGACGCCTGAAGCTCGCCCGGCCGCTCGCGACGCGACGCTTCCCAGACGTACGCCGCGCCAATCACGCAAAGCAGCGCGGGCACGATCCAGAACGCAGGAATGAGCCACGCGAGCGGCAACGCGCAAAAGATGACCGCCATGGGGCCGTGCCCGAAGACCCGTTGCGGAAAAGCCCAGGTGGCAACGACGATCAGTGCGGCGTGAAGCGCGAGCGCCGCGAACGGAAGGGCAATGAGCCACGGTGCTTCAGGTGACATGGCCGGCGCATCCCGACTTGCCTGTATCAGCGCGAGCGCAAGCATCGTGACCCACAGCACAAGGCAGCCGCTGAAATAGAGAAGCACGACGCGTTGCGGCGTGGCCTTGAATCCGGGCATGGTTCTCCTTGTTTTTCTCCCAATGCTACGCCTCGTCGCCCACGGGCCACAACCACGCAGCACCGCGGACTCCGCTCGAATCGCCGTGCCGGTGCGATACGAGCCGTGTATCGACCCGATCGGAGAAAACCCAATCACCCCACTGCGCGGGCACGCGGGTGTACAAGCGCTCAATGTTTGACATGCCTCCGCCGAGAACGATCACATCTGGATCGACGATGTTGATGACATGCGCGAGCGCTCGGGCAAGCCTGGATTCATAGCGGGCGAGCGTCGCTTCGCAATCGTTGTCGCCCGCTGATGCACGAGCGACGATTTCCTCAGCGCTCGTAGAGCGCCCGGTTGCTTTCGCGTGGTCACGTTCCATGCCCGGCCCCGACAGAAACAATTCGATGCAACCGCTCCTGCCGCAGAAGCAGGGTGGACCGGGCCGTTCGTCGTCGGTGGGCCAGGGCAAAGGATTGTGGCCCCACTCGCCGGCGATGGCGTTGGCACCAGTCAGCACACCCCCATGAACCACGATGCCCGCTCCAACGCCAGTGCCCAGGATTGCACCGAAGACCACTCCCGCGCCGTCACCCGCGCCGTCGATGGCCTCCGAAAGCGCGAAGCAGTTCGCATCGTTGCTCAAGCGCACCTCGCGTTGCAGAAGCGACTCGAGGTCGCTTTTGATCGGCTGACCGTTGAGGCACACCGAATTCGAGCCACGCAGCAACGCGGTCGCGCGCGACAACGAGCCGGGCGTGCCGATGCCGACGCTTCCGCGTGCGCCCAGATTCCGCTCGGCGTCAGTTACCAGCGTTGCCACTGTTTCCAGCGTGGCGCGGTAATTGTCTCTTGGGGTCGCAACGCGATGGCGTAGAAGCTCCCTGCCCGCGTCATCGAGCGCGACGATTTCGATCTTGGTGCCGCCCAGGTCGATGCCGAAGCGAATCACGAGTCGATGCGCCACCCTCGAGTGGCGTTCAGCGGCGCAAAACGATGGCGCTTTCCGCGTCGAAGCTTAAGCCCACCGCTTCGTCGCGCGCGCGCGGTGTGCGCCCCTCGCCGTCGAATACCAGCAGGTCGCCCCAGGCGGTGGCGACGACATATTCGATGCGGCTGCCGAGATAGGCAGCGCGCTTGCAGACGCCGGGCAACAATCCTGCCCTTGGCACGACGATGCGCAGCCGATGCGGTCGCAGGGCAAGCGTGACAGGACCCGTAGCAAGTCCGTCCGCGAGCACCGGTGCACTGACGCCCCCCGCGGAAAACGTCGCGCGGCCGGAAGCGACGTCGAGGTCGCCGTCGACCAGATTGGCATCGCCGATGAAGTCCGCCAGAAAGCGCGTCACCGGCTTTTCATACAGTTCGTTGGGCGTACCCTGCTGCGCGATGCCTCCGCTTTCCATGACGATGATGTGATCGGAGACAGCCAGCGCCTCTTCCTGATCGTGTGTCACATAGATGACCGTGAGCTTAAGCGCCTGCTGTAGATCGCGGATCTCCTGTCGAACACGCCGCCGCAGCTTGGCATCGAGGTTCGACAATGGCTCGTCGAACAGGAGCACGGCCGGCTCCAGAACGAGCGAGCGCGCCACGGCGACGCGTTGCTGCTGACCTCCGGACAATTCCGACGGAAGCCGCTGTTCGAGTCCGGTCAGTCCCAGCATGGCGAGCTTGGCATGAGCGAGCTCGCGCGCTTTCGCCTTGTCCTGCCGAGTCGACAACGGCCCATAGCAGACGTTCTCCAGCACCGTCATGTGCGGAAACAGCGCGTATGACTGGAAAACCATGCTGACGTCGCGTTCGTTGGCCGCCCGCTGCGTCACATCAGTGTCCCCGATCAATATGCGTCCGGAAGATACCGGCTCGAGCCCAGCCACCATGCGCAAGGTCGTCGTCTTGCCGCAGCCCGAAGGTCCGAGCAGCGTCACCAGCTCCCCGGGGGCGACCCGAAACGAAACATCGTTGACGGCCGTCACGTTCCCGTAGCGCTTGCTCACCCGCTCGAAAACGACGCCGCCGGAGCCCTTGGCCATTGAAGGAACCTAGTGCCCGGCCACCAGCACGTCGCTCTCGCGGCGGCCGAGCCGCGCTTCACCAATAGACTTCTGCACCACTAGCAGCACGGCGAGCATGAAAATGGTCAGCACCGAGGAGTAGGCGATGGCGAGCGGATATTCACCCGCCTCGACGCGGTTGACGATGTACACGGTTGCCAGATTGTATTTTGCCGTCGCCAGGAAGATGACTGCGCTCACCGCCGTCATGGCGTGGGTGAAGCTGAACACCAGTGTGGCGAGAATCGCGGGCCGCAGCAAGGGAAGTATGATCTGGCGTAGCGTGCGCAGCGTGGAGGCGTGCAACGTCGCCGAGGCCTCGTCGAGACTCTTGTCGATCTGCGCCAGAGCGGCGACGCCGGCGCGCACACCCACCGGCATGTTGCGGAAGACGAAGCACAGCACCAGGATCGCCATGCCGCCGGTAAGCTCGAGCGGCGGCACGTTGAAGGTGACGATGTAAGACACCCCGATCACCGTGCCCGGAATGGCGAAGCTCACCATGGTCAGGAATTCGAACGCGCGGCGTCCCGCAAAGCGATGCCGCGTGATTACGTACGCCGCGAGCAGACCGATCAGCGCAGTGAGCGGGGCAGACACCGCTGCCACCTCCACCGTGGTAAAAAAGCTGTCCCAGGCCGAGCCGCCGAAAAACACGCCGCGCGTGCCCCATTCGACGCCGAAGCCCGCGGCAAAGTGCGAGAAGGTCGCTGTCATGTCGCCACGGCCGATGTCCTTGACGAATCCGCCGATGAAAATGACGACGTAGCAAACCAGCGTGAACGTGATCCACAGCACAGCTGTGACGAAGCAGCCGAGCCACAGGCCACGGGGAAGCTGTGCTGGAATGCCCGCGTCGCCCTTGCCGCTGACGGTCACGTAGGAAAGATGCCCGAGCCAGCGCTGTTGCAGCCAGAATGCGACCAGAGTAAAGCCGAGCAGCACCATTGCCAGCACCGCCGCGCGTCCCGGATCGTGTTGCGCCCCGGCGATGGCGAAAAATGTCTTGGTGGAGAGCACCTCGAAATTTCCCGAGAGCACGATCGGATTGGCGAAATCGGCGAGGCTCTCCACAAAGCCCAGCAGAAACGCATTGGCAAGCGCGGGGCGTAGCAGCGGCCAGGTCACGGTGCGGAACACCCGCGCGCGCGAAGCGCGCAAGGTCTGTGCCGCTTCTTCCAGCGTCGGGCTGACAGCGCTGAGTGCACCATGCACGATCATGAACGCGATCGGCGAGAACGAAAGCAGTTGCGCCAGTGCGACGCCCGGCAGGCCGTAGATCCATCGCGAACGCGGGATGCCGACCCAAGTGTCGAGCCATCCGGTGATGAGGCCGGTGCGTCCAAACAACACCACGATGGCCAGCGCGATCACGAACGGTGGCGTGACGATGGGCAGGACCGACATTAGTCTCAACAGCCCGGCATATCGCCGGCCGCCGCGCTGGACAAGCAGGGCGAGCGCGAGCCCTAGCAGCGTCGAGAACAACCCGACGACGATCGCGAGCAGCGCAGAATTGATGGCGACACCGCAGCGCGTCCCCTGCCCGAAGCAGCCCATGCCCCAGATATCAGCACTGAACAGCCGCCCGGTAATCAGTGCCGGTGCAAATCGGCCCTGGGCATCCTCGAGCGCCGAGAACAGCGCCCGCGCCACCGGGAAGAAAATGAAAATCGTCAGAAGCACTGCAATGATCACCACTAGCGTTGCGACCGTCGCATCGCCGGCGAAGTAACCCCGCCGCGCGACGGCGCGCGCAAAGCAAACCGTAAGCGCGGTCAGCGCTACCGCGGCGCCCAGCCCAAAAGCAGTGCCGGCAGCGCCTGCGGCGAAGCCCGCGCCGAAGGTCCACGCGACTCCCATTGCGGCGAAAATCGCGGCGAGCCCGTCGCGCCCGGATGCTGAAGCAAGCAGCACCGCAGCGATGGCCGCCGCCAGCGGCCACGGCGCCCAATCGCCGGCTAACGCTCGCGCGAGCCCAGACGCCCCGCCGCCGGCTCCCCAGGGGAGCAGCGCCAGCGCGATCAGCGCGACAAAGGCAACGATCACGCTCGGCCGGTCGCGCGCTGCCGGCGCGAAGACGGCCGGTGCGATGGCAGAGGTCACTTAGGGCTTAACGCAGGCCCGAGGTCCGCCTACTTGGGCAAGGAGGAGACTTCCTTGTCCCACTTGTTCAGCAGCCGCGTGCGCTCGGCGGACGATCCGTACTTGGCGAAATCATAGTTGATCAATTTGATCTCGCTGAACTTGGGCGCCTGTGGAGGCGCGCTGGCGTTTTTGTTCGAAGGCACCTGGTAGGAGACCTTGTTTTGGGCGCCGATGCTTTGCGCTTCCGCCGTGAGCGCCCAGTCGTACCACTTTTTGGCGTTGTCCATGTTCTTGGCGCCTTTGATGATGCTCATGCTGCCGATTTCGTAGCCAGTGCCTTCGCAGGGCGAGACGATCTTGACCGGCGCCCCGGCGATCGCCTGAACCACGGCATCGTGCTGGAAGGTGATGCCGACTATGCTCTCTCCAGTGGCCGCCGCACGCGCCGGCGCGGCACCCGACTTGGTGTACTGGCTCACGTTCTTGTGCAGCGCCTTCAGATAATCGAACGCCTTGTCTTCGCCCATGAGCTGCACCAGCGTCGCGAGCATCGTATACGAGGTTCCAGAGGAATTCGGATTGGCCACCTGGATCTCGTCTTGCAACCTCGGGATGAGCAGGTCCGACCAGCACTTGAGCTCGGGAATTCCCTTGTTCTTCGCCTCGTTGAGGTTATAGCTGTAACCGAGCGCCCCCGCGTACACGCCGACGGTGCGGCCCTTGGATTGCTCCCATTGCCGCACCGCCCAGTCCTGCAGCTCGGCCATCTTGGGCGACTTGTAGGCTTCCGTAAGACCCTCCTCCGCCGCCTGCAGGTGCGGATCGCCGGTGCCACCCCACCAGATGTCGCCTCGCGGATTCGCTGCCTCGGCTTTGATCTGCGCATAGAACTCGCCCGAGCTCTTGCGCGTCATCAGGACCTTGATACCGGTTGCTTTTTCGAAAGCCGCCACCATAGGCCGGCACCATTCTTCCTGCACCGTGCAGTAGACGACGAGCTCACCTTGCGCTGTGGCAGTGAGCGGTGCGGCGAAGGCCAGTACAGCGATCGTGCGTGCAAGCCAGTTGCGCCAATCCATGAGTCTCCTCCGATGAGCTTGTTGTAGCGGCCGCGCTTCGTCGCCGGCAAGCATAGCGCAAAGCGCGTTGTGATTGCGCAGGAGCGAGGGCACGCGAGCTCATCCGGGAGCTTCCGTATTCGGCCAACACGGCTGGACCGAACGCGCGCACAATGAGCCAGTCGGCCGACCACGTTCCGCGTTGTCGCGGGATTGGACAATCGCGTCCCGGACATCGACGGAGTCCGGCGCACCCCACCTGCAGGAGGATCACCTCATGAGTCATCGGATCGAAAAGGATTTTCTTGGCGAGCGCGAGATTCCCGATTCCGCCTATTACGGCGTGCAGACACTGCGCGGGAAGGAGAACTTCTACATCACCGGCATTCCGATGTCGCTGGAGCCGAACTTCGTCAAGGCTTTCGGCTATGTGAAAAAGGCCGCAGCGCTGGCCAACCGCGACCTCGGCGTGCTTGATCGCAAAATCGCCGACGCGATCGTTGCAGCCTGCGACCGGCTGATCGCGGGCGAGATGCGCGAGCAATTCGTGACTGACTTCATTCAGGGCGGCGCCGGCACGTCGACCAACATGAATGCCAACGAAGTCATCGCCAACCTCGCCCTCGAGCGCCTCGGCCACAAGAAGGGCGAGTACCAGTACGTCAACCCTAACGATCACGTGAACTTCGGCCAGTCGACCAACGACGTTTATCCGACGGCGTTCCGGCTGGCGCTGGCGCTGCGGCTTACGAGTTACGCGGAGGCGCTCAGGGGACTGCAGGAAGCGTTCTACGCCAAGGGTAAGGAATTCGATCGGGTGCTCAAGATGGGCCGTACGCATCTGCAGGATGCCGTGCCGATGTCGCTGGGCCAGGAGTTCCACGGCTGGGGGACGACCATCGGCGAGGAAGTGCAGCGGATCAGCGAAGTCCGCCAACTGCTGCTCGAGATCAACCTCGGCGCCACGGCGATCGGCACAACAGTGACGGCGGCGCCGGGCTATCCCGAGCTTGCGACACGCCATCTATCGGAGCTCACGGGGTTCAAGTTCATCCTCGCCGGCGATTTGATCGAGGCGACTTCCGACACCGGCGCCTACGTGCTGCTTTCCGGGGTGCTCAAGCGAACCTCAGCCAAGCTCACCAAGATCTGCAACGACATCCGCATGCTCGCTTCCGGACCGCGCTGCGGTCTGAACGAGATCAACCTGCCGCAGATGCAGCCGGGCAGCTCGATCATGCCGGGCAAGGTCAACCCGGTGATTCCTGAGGTCGTCAACCAGGTCGGATTTCTGGTGATCGGCCTCGATACCACAGTAACGTTGGCCGCCTCTGCAGGGCAGCTCCAGCTCAACGTGATGGAGCCGGTGATCACCTTTGCGCTGTTCACGTCGATCGCCACGATGGAACACGCGGTCGACAGCCTGCGCGTGCATTGCGTCCAGGGCATCACCGCCAATGCAGAGCGAACTCGCGACATGGTGCTCAACTCACTCGGCATCGTGACGGTGCTCAAGCCCTCGCTCGGTTACAAGCAATGCGCGGAAATCGCCCGCGAAGGCTACGAGACCGGCAAGTCGCTGCACCAGATCGTGGTCAAGGAGAGAAAGCTTCTTACGCAGGCAAAGTGGGACGAAGTGTTTTCCTTCGACAATCTGATCAACCCCAGATTCGAGCAGTGACCTGTCGGGAAGTCCGCTCGGCTCGTTAGGTTGGCGAGCCGCAGACGCCGCGCGCGTCCGCTGCGAGAGGGGCTCAATCGGCCTGTTCGTGAGAGCCGACGTCCGGATTTCCCTCGATTTTCCGTATAGCCAAGTGGGAGGCCTAGGTGGAGGGGGACCGAAACAGCAAACCGGATTTGCGTCCTTCGCGTTTTCGATGAGCGGCTATTTGGTGGATGTGCCGCTGACTCCGTGAGTGCAAGGCATAGCGCCGGCTGAGTCTGCCGCTGTTGGAGGCTCAACTGCTTGCGTGGGCTCTGGTCGCTGCCCACTTCCGCAAGGCGTACTCAGCGCGCGACCCGCACCGACTCGCTGGTCGTCAGAACTGCTCGTCAGCCAGGGCCAGCACGGCCTCGCTGCCGCCCGCGATCGAGCACGCGAGTGCGCTCGCCTGCGGCAGAATCGATTCAGCGTAGAAGCGCGCAGTGGCGATTTTGCCGCGATAGAACGTCGCGTCGCCTTTGCCCTGGACCAGGCGTTGCGAAGCGATCTGTGCGGCGCGCGCCATTTGCCAGGCGCCTGCAACCAGGCCCCACAGCTTCAGGTAGGGGACCGCGGCGGCGTGCGCGGCTCGCGGCTTGTCGCCGTACGAGGCGACGACCCAGTCGACGACGCCCGAGAGCGCCTGCGCCGCGGTCAAAAGCTCGGCGCCGATTCTCTTGAGGTCGGCGTCGGCAGCCTTCGACAGCTCGGTTGCGAGCTTTGTGCACTCGGTGATTACGGCGCGGGCAACTGCGCCTCCATCGCGCGCTGTTTTGCGTCCGATCATGTCGTTGGCTTGGATCCCCGTCGTGCCTTCATAAATGGTCGTGATACGAGCGTCGCGGAAGTGTTGCGCCGCGCCGGTCTCCTCGATGTAACCCATGCCGCCATGCACCTGTATGCCGAGCGAGGTCACCTCCTGCGCGGCCTCCGTAGTGCAGCCTTTGACGATGGGGATCATGAAGTCGACGAACGCCTGATGCCGCTTGCGCGCCGCCGGGTCCGGGTCGCGATGCGCGTGGTCCATCGCCGAGCCGGTGACGTACGCGACCGCTCGCATCGCCTCGGTGAGCGCCTTCATGGTGAGCAGCATGCGCCGCACATCCGGATGTTGGAGGATGGTCGCCGTGGCCGCTGATTTTTCCAACCCTGGCGCGCGCCCCTGTATCCGATCCTTGGCATAGGCTAGTGCACGCTGGTATGCACGCTCGGCGATTCCTATGCCTTCGATGCCCACCGAGTAGCGCGCCAGATTCATCATGATGAACATGTATTCGAGGCCGTGATTCTCCTCGCCGATCAGGTAACCGGTAGCACCGCCGTGATCGCCATAGGCGAGCACCGCCGTCGGGCTCGCGTGAATGCCCAGCTTGTGCTCGATCGAAACGCAGTGGACGTCGTTGCGCTCCCCGAGGCTTCCGTCGCCGTTGACCAGCACCTTAGGAACGATAAATAGTGAAATCCCCTTCACGCCCTCCGGCGCCGTTGGCGTGCGAGCCAGCACGAGATGGATGATGTTCTCGGTGTAGTCCTGCTCACCGTAGGTGATGAAAATCTTCTGACCATAGAGCTTGAAAGTCCCATCGGGCTGCGGCACGGCGCGCGTGCGCACCGCGGCGAGATCGGACCCGGCTTGCGGTTCGGTCAGGTTCATGGTGCCGGTCCAGACGCCTTCGACCATTTTGGGGAGGTATTTGACTTTCTGCGTGTCCGAGCCCACCAGCTCGATTGCCTCGATCGCGCCCTGCGTGAGCAGCGGGCACAGCGCGAACGCGAGGTTGGCGCCGTGCCACATCTCTTCTACTGCGGTTGACACGACCTGAGGCAGCCCCTGTCCTCCAAAATCCGGATTCTTGGTAAGCCCGTTCCATCCGTTGGCGATGAATTGCTGGTAGGCGTCCTTGAAGCCGGTCGGCGTCTTGACGGTGCCTCCGTCGGTGAGGCGCGAGCCTTCGCGATCGCCGACGACGTTCAGCGGATCGAGAACTTCGCTGGCGAACTTGCCCGCCTGTTCCAGGATTGCGGCGACGGTGTCGGGGGCCGCGTCCTGGAAGCCGGGGAGCTTGCTGATCTGCTCGAGCCCGGCAAGCTCGTTAAGGACAAAGTTGATGTCGTTGAGTGGGGCGTGATACGTGCTCATTTCATGTTTGTGAAGACATGGATCTGCCGCTTCAACCCAGCTCGGCTGTAAGCGCGGGAACGATCTCGAACAGGTCGCCAACCAATCCGTAATCCGCGATCTGGAAAATCGGCGCCTCGGGATCCTTGTTGATTGCCACAATGACCTTGCTGTCCTTCATTCCGGCCAGATGCTGGATCGCGCCAGAAATGCCCACGGCGATATAAAGATCTGGCGCGACGATCTTGCCCGTCTGTCCGACCTGGTAATCGTTGGGAACGAAGCCGGCGTCGACCGCAGCTCGCGAGGCTCCGATGGCTGCATTGAGCCTGTCCGCAAGCGCCTCGAGCATCTTGAAGTTCTCGCCGTTCTGCAGCCCACGGCCTCCGGAAATGACCACCCGCGCGCTGGTAAGCTCGGGACGGTCGGACTTGGTCAGTTCCTGGCCGACCATCTGGATGCGTCCGAAGTCGGAAGGCGCCGCCACGCTCTCGACGCTCGTCTGCCCTCCTTCGTGTGCCACGGCGTCGAAAGCGGTGGTGCGCACTGTGATGACCTTCTTGGCGTCCTTCGACTGCACCGTGGCGAATGCATTGCCGGCGTAAATCGGACGCACGAAGGTGTCCGGCGACTCGACCGCGATGATGTCGGAAACCTGCGCCACATCAAGCAGCGCCGCAATGCGCGGTCCAACGTTTTTGCCGAAGCCCGTCGCCGGCAGCACGATGTGCGAATACGTTTGAGCGATGCCGACGACCAGCGCGCTAACGTTTTCCGCGAGCTGGCTCTTAAGCTGCGGCGCATCGGCCAGCAGCACCTTGCCGACGCCGGGAATGCGCGCTGCCGCATCGGCCGCGCTGCGCGCGTTGTCTCCGGCGACGAGGATGTGAGTCTCGCCGCCGAGCTTCTGCGCCGCAGCGACGGCGTGCAGCGTTGCACTCTTCAGGCTCGCGTGATCGTGCTCAGCAACTACCAGCGTTGTCATTGTGCTATCCGGTGTGAAAAGAAAACGTCAAATCACCTTCGCTTCACCGCGAAGCTTGGCGACCAGCTCCTTGACGTCGGCCACCTTGCCGCCGCCCTTACGCTTCGGCGGCTCGGCTACCTTGAGCGTGGCGAGCCGGGGCGTGACGTCGACGCCCAGCGCGTCAGGCTTGACGACGTCGAGCGGCTTTTTCTTCGCCTTCATGATATTCGGTAGCGTCGCGTACCGCGGTTCGTTCAGGCGAAGATCGGTGGTGATCACGGCGGGCAACGGCATGGTCACGGTTTCCAGGCCGCCGTCGATTTCGCGCTTGACGGTGGCCTTGCCGTCGGCGATGTCTACCTTCGAAGCAAAGGTCGCTTGCGGCCAGTTGAGCAAGGCAGCCAGCATCTGCCCGGTCTGGTTCGAGTCATCGTCGATCGCCTGCTTGCCGAGGATAACCAGCTGCGGCGATTCCTTGTCGACGATGGCCTTGAGCAGTTTGGATACAGCGAGCGGCTGCAGCTCAGCGTCGCTTTCCACCAAGATTGCGCGGTCGGCGCCGATGGCGAGCGCCGTGCGCAGCGTTTCCTGGCAGGCGGCAACCCCGCAGGAGACCGCCACCAGCTCCGTGGCGACGCCCTTTTCCTTCAGCCGCACCGCTTCTTCTACGGCAATCTCGTCGAACGGATTCATGGACATCTTGACGTTCGACGTGTCGACCCCCGAGCCGTCCGGCTTGACCCGAACCTTGACGTTGAAGTCGACGACGCGCTTGACCGATACGATTACCTTCATAGACGGCTCACAGGAATGGGGGGATCGAGCGTGCAGACGAGCGAATGCAGGCCTCGAATTATATCCCGGGCCACGGCGCGTGCAGGCGCCTCCCGAGATTCCGGGCACTGGCGGCAAACGCTTGGGCGAAAACTAGGAGCGGACGACGTCGCAGCGAGGGGCGTCGTTGCCCATCGTGCCTTGCCAGCTGAGAACGTTGTTGAGTCGGACCGGATCGGGAACGATGCGATCGGGATCGGCGACTACTTCGATACGGCGTACGTCGTTGAACAGGTAACGGGTGCGCCCGAGGCGCTGATCCACGGTCCCGCTGACCGCCATCGGGACGGGCACAAAGGCTTCCACTTCCTGCTGAGTGCCGTCGGCCCAGGTTACCAGCGCTGAAATGCGAAACGAAGCGAGCTCGCCGTTGAAGTTGGGAACCGTGGGGACAACATCGGCGCCCATGTTCTGGACGCTCGCAGTAACCACCAGCGCCCCGTCGGAGGTGCGCGAACAGCTGATCGCCTTAAGATTGAGGTCCGCACGCGGGTGGTAATTCCAGATCCGATAGAAGTACATCGTCTCGTCCGGATAGCTCAGAACGTACGGTGGCGGGTACCGGTTCTCCCAGCTCGCTACGTCGGCAAAATCAGTAAAGAACGGGGACGAGAATTCGTTCTGCACCGCGGGCGTAATGGTGCAACTCGCGAGCAGCGCGGCTGCCGACGCTGTCGCCACCGCAACGAACTTGCGCATTCGATTCTCCCTATGGACTCGTCCGGTCTCAGGCCTTGACTTCCCCGTCCAGCGCCTATGATGGCGGCATAAAGCGTACAAGTCAAACCGGATGGCCGTCGCAAGCTCAACGACAGCTATCTGCAGCAATCATTCGCAGCGCGGCCGGTGTCCCTGGATGGTAGCGTCCAACTCCGCCAAAAACCGCTCATCGGCGGTCTGGTCCTGCGCCGCCAGGCGCATGGCCTGGGCCTCCGGCAGGGGCTGCCCTCGCTGGTCCCAGGCGCTCGCAGAAACCAGAATCCCGTGCTCGTAGCGCCTCTCGCTGCGCTCGACTCCGTTGGAGTACCAGGAGCGCTCGATGCCATGGAGGAGATTTTCGCTGTAGGGTGCCTCTAGCCTGCGCCCCGATTCGCCTCCCGACGTGTTTGTATACCACCGAGCGACCGTGCCAGTCTTGAGATCCTCGTCGTAGGGGACCACCGCGACCCGCCCACCGCTTGCGGCCCAGAAGATAAAGGTGCCCGTCTTCCTGCCCAACGCAAAAGCGCCGGCGGCGCGCAGGCGACCGTCGGGCATTCGCAGCTCATAGGCGCCGTTAGGGACCCCGTCGCGGCACGCGCCAACGACTTGGAGGCGCTCGGCGGCAGCCACCGCTCCCCCGCTCGATGCGGCCGCTGCGACCGTCGCAGCGATTACAGCCAAGGGGAACCCGCCAGGGACCGGCCTTAGCTTCCCCGCCGCGCCCACCATGCCGCGACCTCGCCGACGATGCCGCGACGGAACGCGAGCACGCACACCACGAAAATACCGCCGGTTATCACTGTCACCCATTGACCGAGCGGCGCGAGGTAGTTTTGCAAACCTACGATGACCAGGGCACCGACGACCGGGCCGAATATGGTGCCCATTCCGCCGAGGAGGGTCATCAGC
>Ga0126381_100002295_pt1 | contig 20630 bp, 11 predicted proteins | sample PanSoiMetPlot_28_FD_96465 | JGI IMG/M metagenome (GOLD analysis project Ga0126381, IMG submission 96465) | Tropical forest soil microbial communities from Panama - MetaG Plot_28 | ecosystem: Environmental > Terrestrial > Soil > Tropical forest > Bulk soil | place: Panama | collected 2016-02-17
AGCTCCAGCATCTCTTCGATTTTGTGGAAGATCTCTTCGAACGCAAGGATGTAGCCATCCTTGGCGCCAATGGGGCTGTAGAACGCGCAGAAGGAGCAATACTCGGTGCAGAAATTCGTATAGTTGATGTTGCGATCGATCTGATAGGTCGCGATTCGGGGATCGTTTTTCTGGAGGCGGAGCTGGTGCGCTTCCATGCCGATGCCGATGAGGTCGTCGGAATGGAGCATGTCGAGGGCTTGTTGTTTGCTCAGTGCCATACCTTTGTGCCGGTTCTATTCTAGCCGAGAAGGCGTGCGGACTGAAAAGTCGTTGGCGACAATTAGAATGAGTTGTAAGTCATAAGTTGTGAATTTGAACGTTTCGCAAGGAATGGATGCGGCGCATGTTACTGGCTAGCTTCTCCCCCATTTTTTCGTAAGAGCCTGACGACAAAGGGACTTCGAGTTGATTGGTCGCATTTGACAAACTAGCCTATGCTTTTGGAGCAATGCAGATTGTAAACGCACAACTGAGGCTGGCGGCTACGGATGTGAGTAACCATCTGGCTTGCCGGCATTTGACGCAGCTGGATTTGCAGGTGGCGCGCGGGGAGAGGTCTGCACCGGCGTGGGCGGCGCCGGATTTGAAGGTGATTCAGGAGTTGGGTAAGCGCCATGAGGCGGCGTACCTGAGGCATTTGGAGGAGGAGACGAAGCGGAAGGTGGTTAAGCTGCCGGAACATGGAAATGAGGGGGAGTTGGTGGCGGAGACGTTGCGGCTGATGGAAGAGGGAGCGGAGGTGATTGCGCAGGGGGCGCTGCGGGACGGGCAGTGGTTTGGACGGCCGGATGTTTTGCTGAGAGTGGATCGACTGGGTGAGAAGTGGAAGTGGTCTTACGAGGTGCAAGACACGAAGTTGGCTCGTGAAACTAAGGCGACGACGATTTTGCAGCTGGCTGTCTATTCGGAATTGCTGGAACGGGCGCAAGGATTTGCGCCTGAATCGATGTGGGTGATTACGCCGAACGCGAGGTTTGCGGGTGAGCGGTACCGAGTGGCGGAGTATGCGGCGTATTTTCGGTATGTGAAGCGAGAGTTGATTAAAGCGACGAATGGCCGCGCGCCTTTGGCCGGGCAGGGAACGCTCTTCGGAAATGACGATGGAAAAAACTTGATGAATGCGCTGGAAACATATCCGGAGCCGGTGGAGCATTGCAATGTGTGCCGGTGGTTTAAGGAGTGCGAGACGCGGCGACGAGCGGACGATCATTTGTCGCTGGTGGCGGGGATACGGACGCAGCAAAGGGAACAACTGAAAGAGTGGAGCGTGGGCACGGTAACGGAGTTGGCGAAGATGCCGGTTCCGTTGAAGAAGAAGCCGCGATATGGATCGCGGGAAGGTTATGAGCGAGTACGGGAACAGGCACGGGTGCAGGTGGAAGGGCGGGATCGGCACGTGCCGGTGCATGAGGCGATTCTGCCGATTGCGGAGGGAATGGGATTTTGCCGGTTGCCTGATCCGAACCGGCTGGACATGTTTGTGGATCTAGAGGGCGATCCGTTTGTTGGGACGCAGGGGCAACAGTATTTGTTTGGGTTTGTGGCGCGTGGTGCGAGTGGCGAATTCGTGTATGAGAAGCATTGGGCGCTGACGGCGGAGGAAGAGAAGAGAGGGTTTCAGTGCCTGATGGACGAGATTGTGCGGCGGTGGGCGGAAGAGCCGGGGATGCATGTGTACCACTACGGCGCGAACGAGCCGGGCGCGTTCAAGCGGCTGATGGGGCAGTACGCTACGCGGGAAGAGGAAATGGATCGAATGCTGCGCGCGGGAATTTTTGTGGATTTGCACCGCGTGGTGAAGCAAGGGATTCGCGCGAGCGTGGAAGAGTATTCGCTGAAGAAGATGGAAGCCTTTTACGGATTTGCGGGAAAGACTTCGCTAGATGCGTCGCGGGCGGCGATGCGGTACATCGAACATCATTTGGAATTGGGATGGAGGGGCGAGACGCTTCGCGACGATATGCGGGAAGCGATGGAAGGATACAACCGGGAAGATTGCGAGTCGACGGCAGTCTTGCGGGATTGGCTGGAGTCGGAGCGGAAGAAGTTGATCGCCCGGAGCGAAAAGATTGAGCGGCCGGTGGCGGGCGATCCCGAACCTCCTGAAGAGTTGAGCGAGCGGCAGAAACGAGTGGCAGAGCTGACGGCGAGATTGACCGAAGGTGTGCCTGTAGATCGCAGCGAACGTTCGCAGGGACAGCAAGCGCGATGGCTGCTGGCGCAGCTGTTGGATTGGCACCGGCGCGAGGACAAGGCTGCATACTGGGAGAAATTTCGGCTCGCTGATCTTGACGATGACGAACTGCTCGAGGAAAAGTCAGGATTGGGGGGACTGCAATTCCTGGAAAGGCTAAGCGTCGAGAGGAAGATACCTACAGATCGCTACCGATTTGAGAAGCAGGAGACCGAGGTGCGAGAAGAGGACGACCTCTACCACGAACTGCAGAAATTTGGGACGGTAGCCGGAATCGATTTCGCAGCTAGAACGATCGACGTCAAAAAAAAGCGAAAGACCGCGGAATTGCACCCCGTTGCCGTGTATTTGTGGGACAGACCGTATGACGTTGATGATCAGAAGGATGCGATCTTCCGAATTGGTGAATGGGTAGCGCAAACAGGCATAGATTCCGACGGAAGTTACCGGGCGGCGCGGGATTTGATGCTCCGGTACGCGCCGCGATTGCAAGAGAACCAGACGGTCCGGCCGCTACCATTAGAAACGCCAGAAGCAAGCGCAAACCGAATCGCGCGAGCGATGAAAGAGACGGTATTTGCAATCCAAGGACCTCCTGGAGCAGGCAAGACCTACACCGGCGCTCGGATGATCTGCCAACTGGTTAGGCAGGGGAAAAGAATAGGCGTGACGGCGTTAGCCAACAAGGTAATTCGCAAATTGCTTGAGGAAGTGGTTTCGGCAGCAAGAGTGGATGGAATTCAGAGTGTGCGATGCATCCAGAAATGGAAGGACGGTGAACCGTCGCAAGATATTGCCGCCGCAGAAAGTGGAGACGAAGCTCTTGCGGTGCTGCGGTCCGGTATTGCCAACGTGGTTGGCGGTACATCCTTCATGTGGGCAGCGGAGAATTTTGCGGATGTGGTGGATGTGCTGTTCATTGATGAAGCAGGGCAAATGGCGTTGGCGGATGTGATTTCGGTGGCGCACGCCGCGAAGAGTCTGGTGCTGATTGGTGATCCGCAACAACTGGAGCGGCCGCTGAAGGGGAGCCATCCGGACGGAGCGGAGAAATCGGCACTGGAACATTTGTTGGGCGAGCACAAGACGATTTTGCCGGAGGTGGGATTACTGTTGCCGGAGACGTGGCGGTTGCATCCGAACATCTGCCGTTTTACGTCGGAGCTTTTTTACGAAGGGCGGCTGAAGTCGCGTGAAGCGCTAAAAGGATATGTCATTCAAGGGCATCCGTGGGTGAAAGGTGCCGGGCTGTGGTACGTGCGGGTAGAACATGAAGGGAATCGGAATTCGGCGGCGGAAGAAGTGGAAACGATTGCGAGAATTGTGGAAAGTTTGTTGAAGCCGAAGGTGAAGTGGTTCCGAGGGACGGAGAGCCGGAATTTGAAAGCGGAAGACATTTTGATTGTGGCGCCGTACAACGCACAGGTTTCAGATTTGCTGGGGAAGATGCCAGAGATGCGCGTGGGGACAGTGGACAAGTTTCAGGGACAGGAGGCGCCGGTGGTGATTTATTCGCTGACGACGTCGTCGTCGGAGGACGCGCCGCGGGGGATGGAGTTTTTGTACAGCTTGAACCGGCTGAATGTGGCGACGTCACGGGCGATGTCGGCGGTGATTGTTGTGGGGAGCCCGAAATTGTTTGAGCCGGAGTGCCGGAGCCCGCGGCAGATGCAATTGGCGAATGCGGTCTGCGCGTATTTGGAAATGGCGGAGACGGTGGAGTTGGATCGGGCGATCTAATCGACAGGATGATTCGTCACAATCACGCCAGGAAAAGAGCCGGGCTAAACGCCCCGGCACTACAAAGGCAAAGAGAGAGACATGCCGGAACTGCCGGACATTACGGTTTACATAGAGGCGCTGGAGAAGAGGATTCTGGGGCAGCGGCTGACGCGTGTGCGCATTGTGAGTCCGTTTTTGTTGCGGACGGTTAAACCAGCGATCGCCAGTCTGGAAGGGAGGAAAGTTGTAAATTTGAAGAGATTGGGAAAGCGGATTTGTATTGAAGTGGAAGGCGAAATTTGGCTGGTGCTGCATTTGATGATTGCGGGGCGGTTGCATTGGTTTGACGCGATCGGCGGGAAGAAAGTGAAGTTAGGCGGGCGGCAGAGTCTGGCGGCCTTTGAGTTCGCAAACGGAACGCTGGTGTGGACGGAAGCAGGTTCGCAGAAGCGGGCGTCGCTGCATCTGGCTAGCGGGGAAGATGGGCTGCGGGAGTTAGATCCGGGTGGGCTGGAAGTGCTGGAAACGGACGCGGCTGAGTTTGCCCGCGTGCTGCGTTCGGAGAATCACACAGTGAAGCGGGCGCTAACGGATCCGACGTTGTTCAGCGGGATTGGGAACGCGTACTCGGATGAGATTTTGTGGACGGCGAAGATGTCGCCGACAACGATGACGCAGAGGATGAGCGACGAGAGAGTGGCGCAGTTGTTTGAGGCCACGCGCGGATCGTTGACCGAGTGGGTGAACAGGTTGCGAGAACAGACTGCAGGGAAATTTCCCGAAAGAGTGACGGCGTTTCGTGCGGAGATGGCCGTGCATGGGAAGTACAAGCAGCCGTGCCCGAAATGCGGGAGCAAAATTCAAAGGATTAAATATGCATCGAATGAGACCAATTATTGCGCGACGTGTCAGACCGGAGGAAAGTTGCTGGCGGACAGGGCATTTTCACGATTGCTGCGGGAGGACTGGCCGAAGACGCTGGAGGAGCTGGAGATGAAGATGGGAAAGGACAGTGATTCGCCACTCCGACCGAGCTTGGAGTAAGCGGCGGCGCTGAAGAATAGAAAAGCCGGTGGGCGAGTTTTGAGCACAACCTCAGCGCAAGAGTGGCAGCGTCAAATAAAGTGTCACACGCGCAGCGTATGACGAACGAAATGGTTAAGGAGCCCCGGCCTCTCGCATTTGGCTAGAAACGCCCGCCCCCGAGTTTTTTTAACCGCCAGTTTAGCCCGCGCGATCCAACTCAGTCCTGCCCAGTCCTCCACCGGCCCAGAGGAGGCAAGATGAAGAAAAAATCATCAGAGGAATGGGGTTGATTCTTTGCTGCGCCTTGGCTTGTGTAATGATGATTCCGATGGCCAAGGCGGACCCTTGGAACAAGCGAACGATGGTGATCAATGAGTCGTTGGAGGTTCCCGGAATGGTTCTGGACCCCGGGACCTACGTCTTTCAGCTTGCAGATTCGCAATTGAACCGGCACATCGTGCAGATCTGGACTGGGGACGGACTGTACCGGATCACAACCATCCTGGCCCTTCCGGCATATCGGACCGAGGCGCCGGATCATACGGTGCTCACCTACGATGGGCGCCCTGCGGACCAGCAGACGGCGCTGCGGCAGTGGTTCTATCCCGGTGACAATACGGGCCAGGAGTTCGTGTACCACTATCGTTACGTGCCCGCACCCCAGGAACAGGACACAAACGGGTCTGGCCGATAAGCATCGGAATCGCCTTCTCGAAAAGTGAACAGATGCTTTGCGGAGTTGGCAAGTACACATCCAACTCCGGCTTTCGCAAGACATGCGCAAGCCTGGTTGCGCCTCGCCGTGGAAATCAGCGGGAAGTACCGATTTTCCGTGGCGCCGCAAAAATGGAAACCGGATTGGCTTGGGGAATGAGGCCTAGGCGGGCGGCAAGCCTGAAATATTCGCCGAGGCCTTTGAGGTTTTCAGCGTCGAGCGAGTAGTCGATGTTGGTACGGAGATAGAGGGAGAGTTCTTTTGCGGGGAGCTGGAGTTCGCGGGCTGCTTCGGTGCAAATTTCCGGTAAGTGGGCGAGGCCATAAGCGAGCGAGGCGTTGAAGTCCGCGGCAAGTTCGCCGGTGACGATTTCCGGGCGGGCGGCCCACACGGCCAAAACGGCGGGGCGCTCGGTAAGCTGCCACCATTCGTGAACCACGTCGTAAATATGAACCTGAGAGATTTGCGGAAGGCCGATTTGCGCGCCGGTGCAAACTAGCGCGCCATCGCGTCCGGGAGCGACGTGTTGTTCGGCGGCCAGAGCCATACGCAGTGCGGGATCGCCGATAAGCAGCGCGGCGTCGGATGTCGCCAGCATCGTAGCGAGGTCGGGATTGGCTTCGGAGAATTCGGGAGTGATGAGCCAGCGCGCGTCGCAGAGAATTTTGGTGAGGGCCTGGGTGCTGCGCGAACTGTTGTCGAGAGCGATGCTGCGGGCTTCGCGAATGGGAGATTTGGAGACGATGAGCAGGCTGCGGACCCGTTCTTTCGAAGCGATGGAAAGATCAGGAAGGATGACCAGATTCGGGATACGTTGCAGTTCGATGGCAGGAATGATGGCGACGTCGGCGGCGCCGGCACGAAGTGCTTCGGCACATTGAGAAGGTACGGTGAAGGAGAGATCGTACTTGCCTTGCAATGGGCCGAGCGTGAAACCGCGGACCAGTGGCGCGGTGTTGAGATACTGCACGACCGAGATGCGAAGTTTGCTCAAGGAAAGGCTCGCGCGGAAAGGGATTATAGCAGAGGCGAATCGCGTGCGCGGGTGGGTTTGTAATGTAAAAGTAGCCTGTGCGCCGGTGCAACTCGCCCAGTTTCAGAGAGTTCCGAAGAAACCGGAGCTGGCCGCACAAGGGCCGAATCCCGATGGGCCGGCGGTTGGGGATGATTCTGACTCTGGCGGGGCCACCAAATTAATCGGAATTTCTTGATGGATCGTCCAGACCGTCCAGCATTTCTATCGTCTATAGGGCTGGAGGTGAGGTCCATGGTTTCAAGCACAATGCTTTCGATGGTTGGGATTATCGTTTGGACGGCGGTCCTGGTGACCGCGGCGCCGAGGGCGCTATCGCACTGGCACGCCGGTGAAAACAAAGAAGGACATCCAATCACAGTTTCAGTGCACAAGGATTCGCCGATTTCGAGCTGCTCGGATCTTCACATTACGTTTGATGGGCGCGATGCGCTGGTGCGTACGGAAGAGAAAACCATCACCAAGGCGGAAGCGCCGACGCTGCGCGTGGAGGCAGAATCGAACGGCGGATTGCAGCTGGAAGGCTGGGACCAGGACACCTACGCGGTGACGTTGTGCAAAGCGGCGCGGCCCGGTAGCGATGCGGAAAGCATACTGGGTCAGATCAAGATGACTTTTTCGAACGGTCAGCTGGGCGTCAGCGGACCGAGTTCGCACCACCAGTGGGGCGCGCACATTTTGATCAAGACGCCACGCGCGGCGGCCATGGAGTTGAATGTACACAACGGCCCGCTGGGATTGTTTCACGTGGAAGGGAACCTGAAGGTGCATGCGGTGAATGGTCCGATCACCGTCCGCGGCTGCAAGGGGGAACTGAACCTTGCCGCGGAGAATGGGCCAATTTCGCTCGAAGAGAACGGCGGCAAGCTGACTGTGAGAACTCAGAATGGCCCGATCAACATCGATTTGGACGGGACGAGCTGGAACGGCGCAGGCCTGGAAGCGCATGCGGCAAACGGGCCGGTCACATTGCGGGTACCTTCGGGGTACCAGTCCGGCGTAATTTTGGAGTCAGAAGGGCACGGGCCATTCAGTTGCCGCGCGAGCGTGTGCAACGAAGGCCGGAAAAACTGGGACGAGGACCGCAAGAGCGTGGAATTTGGCAGTGGGCCGACCGTGGTGCGAGTTTCCACGGTGAATGGGCCGGTGAGCGTGATTTAGCGCCAGCGCAAGAACGCAGAACACCCAGAAAGAGCGCCCCGGACCACTCCGGGGCGCGTTTTTGTGTGTGCCGAGCAGCGTCGATAGATTGCAGGTGAGAGTCCTATTACATCTTGACGGAGGAGAAGTGATAGCGAAGCGCAGGAGCGGGCGACCGCTGCCCTATGCCGATTGGCGATGCGCTGGAATGGACGGACCGGCGGGGTTGCCGATAAGATTCTGAGCATGTTTCTGGAAGAACGCACGGTCGCGGCCCTTACCGTCGCGGAGGCCGAGCGCCTGGCCTTCCAGTTGTGTGGCATTACGGCGAAGGCGAGTGTTTTGCCCGGCGAATACGATTGTAATTTTCACCTCCGGACCGACGACGGTCGAGAGTTCACGCTGAAAGTCATGCATCCCGCGCGGGACGGCGCTTTCATCGATATGCAATGCGCGGCGCTTACTCATCTTGCGACGAACGCCCCGAGGCTTGCTCTGCCGCGGGTGCAACGAAACAAAGACGGCGGCGTAATGGCAATGGTTACAGATTCCGCCGGACGATCGCGGCTGGTCTGGATGTTGGACTTTCTGCCAGGAAATACGCTGGCGAATGCGAATCCGCATTCGCCGGAGCTGTTGGCGGACTTGGGGAAGTTTCTTGGCGAGATGGACAAGGCGCTGGCGAGTTTTTCACATCCCGCAGCACACCGCGAGTTGAAATGGGACTCCTCGCGGGCGGCCTGGATTCGCGGGCAAGTGGACAAGATCGCCGACCGGCAACGGCGGGCGCTGGTGGAATATTTCATCGCGTTGTATCAGGAGCAAGTCCAGGCGACCCGCGACGGCCTGCGGAAGAGCGTCATCTACGGAGACGCCAACGATCACAACGTGCTGGTCAGTGCGGCGTGGCCACAACCAAGACGGATTGCCGGAGTGATCGACTTTGGCGACATGCACCATGGATGGATCGCCAGTGAACCAGCGATTGCGGCGGCCTACGCGATCTTGGGAAAAACGAACCCGCTGCCGGTCGCGCGGGAAATCGTTCGCGGATTCCACGATGCATTCCCGTTAAATGAAGCGGAGATTGCCGCGCTGTTTCCACTGATCGGGATGCGGTTGTCGGTGAGCGTGGTGAATTCCGGGATACGAAAGACGCAGAAGCCGGAAGACGAATACCTGGTGGTAAGCGAAGAAAACGCATGGGATGCGCTGGGGCGGCTGGCGAAGATCCATCCAAGATTTGCTCATTATTCGTTGCGCGAGGCGTGTGGGCTGAGAGCGGTACCGTACGCCGAAAAGATTGCCGCACTATTGCGGCAACGGCGCGGCGCTGGCGCGCGAGTCATCGATGCGGACTTGCGAACCACACCGGTCGTGGTTTTCGATCTCAGTGCCGGAAGCACGATGCTCGGCGCCGATCCAGCCAATGCCGCGGTGCATGCGCTAACGCGCACGCTGTTCCAGAAAATGGACGCGGCACAAACCTCCATTGGGATTGGACGATACGACGAGGCTCGGCTGCTTTACACTTCGGCATTGTTCGGAGGAAGTGGCGCTCTGTCCGACGAGCGGCGGACCATTCATCTTGGACTTGATCTGTTTGTGGAACCGGGAACGGCGGTGCGCGCGCCGCTCGACGGAGCAGTACATTTGCTTGCGGAAAATACGGAGCCATTGGATTACGGACCGTTGGTGATTCTTCGTCATCAGACCGACAGTGGCGAGGAATTCTTCACCCTATACGGCCACCTGACGCGCCAAACACTGCAGGAGCTGAAGCCGGGGCAGGCCATCGCAGCGGGGAATGTATTTGCGCAGGTGGGAACGCTCAACGAGAACGGCGGATGGCCCCCGCATCTGCATTTGCAAATCATTCTGGATTTGCTGGAACAAGGCGCGGACTTTCCTGGAGTAGCGCGAGCTTCGGAGCGATCCGTGTGGACCAGCCTCTCACCCGATCCCAATCTGCTGCTGGGAATTCCAGCCGAAAAATTTCCCCAGCGCGAAAGGTCTGCGGAAGAAACAATTTCGCGGCGGAAGAAACTGCTCGGCGGAAATTTAAGCGTTTCCTACCGAAAGCCGTTGAAACTGGTGCACGGCTGGCGGCAGTATCTTTATGACGAAACCGGCCGTGTCTATCTCGACGTGTATAACAATGTGCCGCTAGTTGGGCACTCGCACCCCCGGGTAGTGAAAGCGGCGCAACAACAGCTGGCGCTGCTGAACATCAACACGCGCTATCTGCAGGAGAATATCCTGCTCTATGCGGAGCGATTGACCGCGCTACTTCCTAAGCCTCTGCAAGTCTGTTACTTCGTGAATTCGGGCAGCGAAGCGAACGAGCTGGCCTTGCGGCTGGCACGAGCGCATACGCGCTGCTACGACGTGATGGTGTTGGAGCATGCATATCACGGGCACACCAACACGCTGGTTGACATCAGCCCGTACAAATTCGATGGCCTGGGAGGGAACGGGAAGAAGCCATGGGTACACGTGGCGCCGCTGGCGGATGATTATCGCGGACGATATCGCCGGGGCCAACAAGACCTTGGAATGAGATATGCCGAGCACGCCGGAGAAATCTGCAGAACGCTGCGCGCAGCGGGCGTCAGGCCAACCTTTATCGCCGAAACGCTGCCGAGCGTGGGCGGGCAAATCGTTTTTCCGCCCGCTTACCTTGCTGAAGTCTATCGTCACGTCCGGGCGGCCGGCGGGGTTTGCATCGCGGACGAAGTGCAGGTTGGTTTCGGCCGTTTGGGCACGCATTTCTGGGGATTCGAAACACAAAACGTAGTGCCCGACATTGCGGTGTTCGGAAAGCCGATTGGCAATGCATTTCCGCTGGCGGCGGTTGTGACTACGCGCGAAATCGCCGAATCGTTTGACAACGGAATGGAATTTTTCAGCACGTTTGGCGGGAATCCGGTTTCCTGCGCGGTGGGTTTGGCGGTTCTGGATGTAGTGAGAGATGAGCGGCTGCAGGAAAACGCATTGCGGGTCGGGTACAAATGGAAAACGGAGCTGCAGGAGTTGCAGCGAAAATTTCCGCTGATCGGAGATATCCGCGGATCAGGATTATTCCTCGGATTGGACCTAGTGCTTTCTCCAGAAACGCGCGAACCTGCCCCGCAACAGGCGTCCTACGTCGTGAATCGATTGCGAGAGTCGGGCATTCTCACGGGGACGGACGGGCCGCACCATAACGTGATCAAGCTGCGTCCACCGCTGATTTTCTCAGAAAGTGATACCGCGCGTTTTTGTTCGACGCTTGAATCCATATTGCGCGAAGATCCCGCCCGATCCTAAAAGAGAGTCTGCGAAAAACCTTGGTTGACCACGCGGCAACCCGCGCGGAAGATAGCGGAGACAACCGAGTGACTTCCTCATCGCGTCCTAATGCCAAGAGCCTGGCCCTGCACAGAAGGTTCGGCTAATTGGACCGCATTCATAAGGAATATACACATGATGGCTGACAACGCCTTTCGCTGGCTGCTCTTCCTAACAATTGCATGCGCGCCCGCCTTGCAGGCGCAGACTGCCGTTCGTGGTGGTTGTCGCGAAATTCCGCGGGAAGATGCGCTCCCCTCTGTTTGCGCGCCTCCTACTTCTCAGGTAAATCGAACGGCGCTTGCAGACTCGGTGATTTTGCTCAAAGTTCCGGCAGGAACGTCGTTGCGCGTGGCAGTGGATCAGAAAGTGCGCATCGCGAAGGCCGGACAGCCAGTAACAGGGAAGCTTACAGAGCCGGTTTATGCGTTCGACCAGATCGTGATACCCGCAGGCAGCGCGGTAACGGGGCGAGTGACTTCGGTTCTTTCCGTTCCGGCGATGAAGAAAACCATGTCCTACATAAACGGCAACTTTTCTCCCGTCCATGAATACGACTTGGAATTTGATTCGCTGACGCTGCCCGGCGGCGAACAGCGGAAGATCTCGACCAGCGTTTCACCGGGCATCGCACAAGCGGTACATCTGGTGGCCGGAGGCGCGACGGAGAAAAAGAATGCCGCAGCGCGCGCGGCGGAAAACGCAAAAATGGAGGCGGAAGGAAAAGTGCATGACGCAATCGATGAGATCAAGTCGCCCGGTAAGGCGGAACGGCTAAAGGAAATGCTGCTGGCGCAGTCACCCTACCGGCGGCAGTACCTGAAGGCGGGAACGCGGTTTTACGCTTCACTGGCGGAGCCACTCGATTTTGGAAAGACCACGCGAACCGCCGAACAACTGGCGGATTTGGGAAAAAATCCTGAGCCAGATAGCGTGTTACACGCACGGCTCGCCGATGGAGTGAGTTCGGCGACTGCGCAACGCGGAAACGCCATTACCGCCGTTCTAACCGAGCCGCTTTTTTCGCAGGATCGTCATCTGTTGCTTCCCGCAAACAGTCGCATCGAGGGAGAGGTGATCAAGGCAAAGGCCGCGACAAAGCTGCATCACAACGGAGACTTGCGCGTGATTTTCAATCGGATTGAAACCCCGGAGGGCGTGGTACAGGCGATGCAAGGCAGCGTGGAGGGAATCGAAGCGGATCGGCACTCTGGAGTGAAGCTGGACGACGAAGGCGGCGCGCAAGCAACCGACAGCAAGACACGCTATCTAACCACGGGATTTGCGTTACTGATGGCGGCCGCCGCTTCGCGACCGGACGTGGAACACGGAACGACGGATCCAGCAGGAGATCCGAGCGTGCGTGCGGGGGCGGGCGTTTCAGGTTCGGGAGTGACCGGCACGGTGATTGCGCTAGCAGCGCGATCACAACCGGTGTCGATTGCGTTCGCCGCTTACGGAGCAGGAACGTCGGTGTACAACAATTTTCTATCGCGCGGAAAAGATGTGGTGTTTGTAAAGGACACCCCGCTGGAAATCGGGTTCAGTGAACCGCGCGCCAAGGCCGCAGTGAAAAAACCTTGAGCTGCGGGCCGAGTCCGCCAATCTAGAGTAGAGCCGACGCCGGTAGGCGCGCCACCTGCTTGAATTCTGCGCACCTCTTGGCGACGCTAGTTGATCTGGAGATGAAGAGGTTTGTGCGGCAACCGCCGGGAAAAACAGTTCAGCAAGATTCTGCCTCAGACCGGGCGCGACAGAGCAAAACCCGTTTTTACATCCAGCTCCGAAGTCGCTGAATGCAATGCGTTTATCGGAAATGCGAAACGGTGATTGAAACATTGCAGCCACTTCGCGCATCTTCCTGTAAGTTAGCTAGCGGGGCTGCAAGTTAGCGAAAAGGGCACACCCCTGGGCGCGAGGCCGCCGGGTTATCAGATTACGGGGTTAAAACAGCAGAATGGCACGTTCGCTCGTCATCGTCGAGTCGCCGGCAAAGGCCAAGACGATCAACAAGTATTTGGGCAAGAACTATCTGGTGAAGGCCTCGATCGGCCACGTTCTTGACCTGCCGAAAAAGACCATCGGTATTCGTCTGCCCGATGAGCCGGACGAGGCGGAAATTCAGCCGAAGAAAAAGGTCCGCGCGAAGAAGGGCGGCAAGAAGGTCAAGGTCAAGCCGGTACGAAAGCCGGTGACTTTGGATGATGTGAAGATATTCGAGCCGACCCTGCAAATCATTCATGGCAAAGGCAAGGTCATGAACGATCTGCGCAAGGCGGCGAATAGCGCCGAGGCAGTGTATCTGGCGGGCGACCCGGACCGCGAAGGGGAGGCCATCTCCGCGCACCTGGCGATGGTGCTGGCGAAGCCTTGGAAATTCGTAGAACAGGAAGCCAGCGCGCCGCGCTGGAAGAAAAAGAACGACAAGCCGGAGCTGGAGGTACAAAAGGCGGCGGCCGAGCCGAAAAAAGAGATTCCGGCGATCGATCCCAAGAAGATTTTCCGTGTGACGTTCAATGAAATTACGCCGAAGGCCATTCGCGCCGCGTTTGACCACCCTCGTGAAGTCAATGCGGATCTGGTGGACGCGCAGCAAGCGCGGCGTGTACTGGATCGTATTGTCGGTTATAAGGTTTCGCCGCTGCTGTGGGACAAGGTGCGGCGCGGACTTTCCGCCGGTCGTGTGCAGACCGTTGCTTTGCGGTTGATCGTTGAGCGCGAGCAGCAGATTCGCGCGTTCATCCCGCAGGAGTATTGGTCAATTCATGCGACGCTCGATGCCGGCGAGCCGCCGCTGTTTGAAGCGAAGCTCGCGAAGTTCAAAGGCGAAGACATAGCCATCAACAATCGGGAAGGTGCGGACGCTGTTCTGGCTGCGTTGAACAAGGCTAAGTGGGAAGTGGCGTCGGTCACGCAGAAAGAAAAGAAGCGCAATCCGCCGCCGCCGTTCACTACTTCGAAATTGCAGCAGGCGGCGTATAACCGCTTGCGGTACACGGCGAAGCGCACCATGGCCTTGGCGCAACGCTTGTATGAAGGCGTGGAGCTAGGTCCTGAAGGGCTGGTTGCGCTGATTACTTACATGCGCACGGATTCGGTAAATGTCTCCAGCGATGCGCTGGCGCAGGTGCGCGAGCTGATCCCGGAGCGCTTCGGCTCGAACTATTTGCCGGAGAAGCCGAACTATTACAAATCGAAGAAGGACGCTCAGGAAGCGCACGAAGCGGTGCGGCCGACTGACGTTTCGCGCACCCCGGAAGATGTCCGCAAATTTCTGGACGACGATGTTTTCAAACTGTATCAACTGATTTGGCAGCGCTTTGTGGCTTCGCAGATGCTGCCGGCGATTCTCGATCAGACCACCATTGATATTTCCGCGGGCGACTACACCTTCCGCGCGACCGGTTCGGTGCAGAAGTTCGACGGCTATCTGCGCGTTTACCAGTTGCCTGCTTCGAATGCCGACCGCGAGGATGACGAAAAAGGCGACGAAGGCGAAGGCAACGCTTTGCCACGCGTGACGGAAGGGCAGAGGCTGCGGCTGGATGTCATTCGGCCGGAGCAGCACTTTACGGAACCGCCGCCGCGCTACACGGAAGCCACGCTGGTGAAGGAACTGGAAGAGGACGGCATCGGCCGGCCGTCAACGTATGCCTCGATTATTTCGACGATCGTCGAGCGGGAGTACGTAAAGAAGGACCAGGGGCGGTTCACGCCGACGATGTTGGGCGAGCGCGTCAGCGTCTTGCTGGTGAGAAGTTTTGAGGATGTTTTTGATGTGACGTTTACCGCGCGTCTGGAAGAAGAGCTGGACGAAATCGAAGAAGGCAAGCTGCACTGGCGCGAAGCGGTGAAAGAGTTCTGGGAAAAATTCATTGTGGACCTGGACCGTGCGGGCGACGAGATGCTTTCGTATAAAGCAGGCATCCCCACCGGCAAGACCTGCGAAAAGTGCGGGCAGGGGGAATTGCTGGAACGCATCAGCCGGCACGGATTTTTCCTGGGCTGCTCGCGTTACCCGGAGTGCGATTTCATTCAGGATCTTTCGCCGGAACTGGGCGAAGAAGGCGACGCGGAGAACAAAGTCGAATATTGCGACAACTGCGGCAAGGAAATGGCCATCAAGCGCGGTCGCTTTGGCGTGTTCCTCGCCTGTACGGGCTATCCCGATTGCAAAACCACGCGGCGGCTGGTGGAAGGCACGCGCATCGCCCGTCGGCCGGACGAGCCGCTGGATGAAAAATGTCCGACCTGCGAAAGCGGGCTGGTGAAGAAGCATGGACGCTTCGGCGAGTTCATTGGCTGCTCGGCGTATCCGAAGTGCAAGTACACGCGGGCGATCACCTTGGGCATCAAATGCCCGAAGTGCCATGAAGGCGAGTTTGTGCGCCGCGGCAGCGCCGGGCGCGGAGGCCGTCCGCGGATTTTTTACGGCTGCTCACGCTACCCGGATTGCGACTTTACGACGCCGTTCATGCCGATTCCTGAGCCGTGCCCGAAGTGCGGTGCGGAATTCTTCGTCGAGAAAAAATCGAAGATCGGCATGGTACGCAGCTGCATCAAGGAAGGCTGCGACTGGGAAAAGCTGATGGATGACGTGCCCGCGCAATCCAAGCCGGAGGAAGTGGTCGCTCCGGTGGGAGCCAAGCCATAGTGGTCACTTCCTTGCCCGTCAAAATCTCTCGCAGTCTAAGTCAGCTGCGTTTTCTCCTCATGGTGAGTGCCACAGTTTCGCGTTGCTCGGAACAGACGTGCAGGGTCGGAAATGCAACGGCGATTGCAGCTTTCCATTCCGGCGCGAGGCGCTACCCTATAATTGCATTTAGCCTACAAGGATCGAGCCTCGCGTGTTACAGGCCATTGAAAAATATCTGGAGTATCTGCGGTCGGTGAGGAATTCCTCCCCTCATACCGTGCTGAACTACGGCAAGGACTTGCAGCAATTTTCCATATATCTTGCGCCGCCAGGAGAGCGCGTTCCGGCCATCGGAAGGATAACGCACCAGATTATTCGCGAATACGTCGGCCATTTACACTCGCAGGGACTGCAAAAGAGTTCCATCGCCCGCAAGTTGGCTTCGCTGCGCTCGTTTTTCAAATATTGCGTGCGCGAGGGAATGCTGAGGGAAAATCCCGCGCGCCTGGTGCCGACGCCAAAATTGCCGAAGCGCATTCCTTCGGTGCTCTCGGCGGAAGAGATGAACGGATTTCTGAATCAGCTCGCGGAGCCAGAGAAACCTTCACCCGCCGGCAGGCTTCCGCGCGTCCCGGTAGCGGCGATTCGCCCAGGCAAACGCAGTTTTTCAGCCGATGAGGGATTGCTGCTCAAGCGCGACCGCGCCCTGTTGGAGCTGCTTTACGCAGCGGGGCTGCGGGTCAGTGAGCTGACGGGATTGAATCGGGCGGACATGGACCGCCACGAAAAAATGTTGCGCGTGCGCGGCAAAGGCAACAAAGAGCGAATCGTGCCTTACGGCGGCAAAGCACAGGAAGCGCTGGAAGCCTATTGGCCGGTACGCGAGCAGTTGTTGCTGCAATCCGGCCCGGGCCGGAGGCGGAGCGGGCCTGCGCACAACGAAGCGATTTTTCTAAACTACGCGGGCCGCCGGCTAACGCAACGCTCTGTGGGCCGCATCGTGAAGAAATACGTGCGGCTAGCCAATTTGAACTGGGATTTGCATCCGCACTCACTGCGTCACGCATTCGCCACGCATCTGCTGGCCGACGGTGCGGACCTGCGCGCCATTCAGGAGCTGCTCGGCCACCAATCGCTCTCCACCACGCAAAAGTACACCCACGCGTCCATCCGCCAGCTAATGGACATTTACGACAAGTCGCATCCCCACGCGTAGATCGATGGCAGCCGGCGTTTCTATTTTGCGCAAAATTCTAAAGATTTGGCTTGTAGGTGACATCAATCCAGGTATCTGTGGGCCCCCTGGATTGCCGGACACGCCGCAGTACGCTCACTCGCCGTCGTGTGCGCCGATCTTTCAGCCCAAGCTTTGCCGATTCGGCTGAATTCCCCCATATGCGGAACCCGCGCATCCCCGAGCAATCTCCCTATGGAGTTGGACACCGGCGTTTCGCCGGCCGACCGAACCTGCCACTCTTGGATTCCGTTACCGATTCGTGTACGCCGGTACCCTGGAAATACGAGTTCCTCTTTCCATTTGCCGTCTAGCGACCAAACATAGAGATACTTGCCGTCTGCTGGTTTGTCCTTTCCTAACCAAATGCGAACGTCTCCTGTTTCCACGAAGCCCGGCATCCCCTTTGCGCTAATGTCTGTGGATTCCCGAGCGCGCTCAAACAATCTTCGAGATACAGAAGACGCCGTCTGCCCTCCGGCATTTGCGTGGATTCGGCATTTTCTCGGTTACCATAATGCGCTCCAAGAGTAATGGTGTGTCTGGACAACTCTGTCAATTCATTGCCCAAGGCAGGAGCGTCGGATAGACTTTTTGCTCATGAATTCGCGCTGGTTTTGTAGTTTCCTCTTACGTTTGCTCATCGTCGTTCTGTCCGTACTCTGGCTACTTCCCATTTCCCCAGCCCGCGCGCAGGACAACTACGAAATTCAGGTCTATGCCTACGAAACTGTGGAGCCGGGCCATACCATGGTGGAGTTGCACAGCAACTTCACATTCGAAGGTTCGAAGACCTCCGAAAACGGCATGTTCCCCACCAACCATCAACTGCACGAGACCGTCGAGATCACCCACGGCTTCAGGGACTGGTTCGAATGCGGCTTTTATATTTTTACATCCAGCAAGAACGGCCAGGGAATCGATTGGGTGGGCGACCATATCCGTCCTCGTTTTCGGGTTCCGGCCAAATGGAAATGCCCGGTCGGCTTAAGCCTCTCAAACGAAGTCGGCTATCAGCGCCGCCAATACTCGGTGGACACCTGGACTTGGGAGATGCGGCCGATCATCGATAAGCAGGCTGGCCACTGGTATTTTTCGTTCAATCCCACTTTTGACAAATCCATTCATGGCCTTTCGGAAAACCAGGGTTTTGTGTTTTCACCGAACGTGAAAGTCAGCTACGACCTCACCAAAAAGGTCACAGGTGGTTTTGAATATTACGGTTCGGTCGGCCCAGCGACGAATTTCGACTCCATCGCGCTGCAGCAGCACCAGTTTTTCCCAGCTATCGACCTGAATCTTTCGCCCAAATGGGAAGTGAATTTCGGCGTGGGCGTCGGCGTGACTCGTTCTACCGACCACCTGATCGCAAAGATGATTTTGGGCTACCGCTTTGACTTTTAGGTGCTGCGCGCGCTCACCACAATTTTATGATTTGTCCTTTGCTGAGATCCTTTTCGCTAGTAACCGCAATTTCCGGTCGGCCATCCTCGTCTGGAAGACAACGATGGCGTGTCGACTACGATTGAGAATGGCCGCGGTCACATCGCAACGGCCTTCGCCAACGGTGTCGCTCCGTGTACTCTATTTATCGTTGTCTTGAGGTGCTCATGTTGCGCTGCCGACTCTTCCTATTCGCTCTGATTTGCGCAATCGCCTTCGTTGGTGTGGTGGTGGCAGTCCCTACCGCTGCATTGGACTCGTGGAACGCGCTGGTCGATGATTTCATTGACCAGGGAGTCTTTGCGTTGAATCCCACGGCGGCGACCGCTGCGGGTGTGCACAACTACGATGCGGAACTGGACGATCTCTCTCGTGCGGGCATCGAGAAGCAGATTGCCGTGCTCAAGAAGTTCGAAGCGCGGACAGCGGCCATGGATGCCACGGATCTGACCGCGATGGAAGCCTCCGACCGCGAAATGTTGCTGAATTCGATTCGCGGCTCGCTGCTCTCGCTGGAAGCGATTCGCGGCTGGGAAAAGGATCCAGATACCTACTCCAGCGGCGCCGCCCACAGTATTTACGTGATTATGAGCCGGCGCTTTGCCCCTCCCGATGTGCGGCTGCGTTCCGTAGTGGCGCGGGAAACGCAGTTTCCGAAGAGGTTCGCGGACGCGCGGGCCAACCTAAAAAATGTGCCGCGCGTTTTCACGGAGATTGCGCTGGAGCAAATGCCTGGCACTATCGATTTTTTTGAGAAGGATGTGCCGGCAGCGTTTGCGGACGTCAAAGATTCCGCGACAAAGGCGATGTTCGCCAATTCCAACGCGACTGCGATTGCACAGCTTCGCGAATATCAGACCTGGCTGAAGAACAACCTGCTGCCGCGCTCCAACGGCGATTTCCGCATCGGCGCCGATACATTCGCCAAAAAGCTTTTGTACGAGGAAATGGTCAGCATGCCGCTCGATCGTCTGCTGCAAGTCGGCATGGATGATTTGCGCAGAAATCAAGCGGAATTTCGCCGCGTGGCGAGGGAAATCGATCCGCAAAGGCCGGCCACGGCGGTGCTGGCGGAACTGCAGGCCAGGCATCCGGCGCCAAACCAGTTGATGCAGGAATTCCGCGATACTTTCGACGGGCTGATCGCTTTCATCAAGCAGCACGACATCATCACGCTGCCGAGCGACCGTCGTCCGACGCTTCAACGGACGCCGCCGTTTGAACGCGCCACCACCACGGCGTCGATGGATACCCCCGGGGTGTTCGAAAAGGTGGCTACCGAAGCCTATTTCAATGTGACGCTGCCGGGCCCACACGATTCGCCGCAAGAAGTAGCCGGACGGATGGCTGGTTTTAATGTCGGCACCATCATGAGCACCTCGATTCACGAAGCGTTTCCCGGGCACTTCACGCAATACCTTTGGGAAAATCGCGCGCCGTCGAAGCTGCGAAAGGTGCTTTCCGCCAATACCAATGTGGAAGGCTGGGCACACTACACGGAACAGATGATGCTGGACGAAGGATATGCGCAGCCCGGTGTCGGCGCAAAAAACTTACGCGAATCGCGCTTGATTCGGCTCGGCCAGTTGCAGGACGCTCTACTGCGTGATGCGCGGTTCGTTGCGGGCGTGCAGATGCACAGCGGCAAATTCACAGTCCAGCAAGCGCAGGAATTTTTCGTTAAGCAGGGTTTTCAGTCTCCGGAAATTGCCGAGATTGAAAGCAAGCGCGGCACCTCCGACCCAACTTATCTTTACTACACACTAGGCAAGCTACAGATCATGAAGCTGCGCGAAGACCTACGCAAAAAAGAGGGCGCAGCCTTCTCCCTTGGAAAATTCCACGACGATTTTATGAGTCAGGGCTATCCGCCCATCGCCGTCGTTCGCCGGACCCTGCTTGGCGATTCATCGCCAACATTGTAGAGCGAGAGAGCCCGTTGCCTTCAAATCTCGGCGTGGAACTTCTGTACAGCGAGTGATAAGTTCAGCCGATGAATTCGGAGAATACCGAGTTGCCAGAGAGGCCGGAATAGAATTGGCGCGAAGGAGTCAGATCAATCACCTCCAACTGATGAAGGTTCCCTGCCGTTTCCGACTTCTATTCAGAGCGCGA
>Ga0126381_100002296_pt1 | contig 20626 bp, 19 predicted proteins | sample PanSoiMetPlot_28_FD_96465 | JGI IMG/M metagenome (GOLD analysis project Ga0126381, IMG submission 96465) | Tropical forest soil microbial communities from Panama - MetaG Plot_28 | ecosystem: Environmental > Terrestrial > Soil > Tropical forest > Bulk soil | place: Panama | collected 2016-02-17
GTATGATCAGAGTGTCCAGAGCAGGAGCCTTCAGAATTGTGGTATCAGGATGAAAGCGCATCCCAGACTCCGCCACCACTGCCTTGCTCTTTAGCCCCACCGTCACGAGATCGTAGGCACGGCCATTTTCGCGAGATGGCGCAAGGTCGGTCGCGACTGCGAAGGTGTCGAATGGCCCCACCAGATCGAGCGCAGTTAGGCCATCGAAAATAAGAAAACCGATCCGCTTGCTCATCAACCTATCGTAACTGCATTCGGTCTTGTGTCCACGCCGCCCTAAGGCTACGATTAGCGCGCCCCACTGGTGCACGCAGAGCAAGACGGGTCCATCCGTATCCAGAATCTGACCACAGTCGTCATGACCAGGAGTCGTCTGAGGCTGGCCGAGAGTGATTGATACCATTTAGGACTGCTACAAAGATCGCTTACGCCGACGATGGTCCATCTGCGTTTCATGAGCTTCCTCCTGCGACCTAACGAGGTAGAGCTAAGCCACCCAGCCACTTGAAGCAGCGGTTGGGATATTGCTTCAGAATCACAACCAGCGGTCAGGTATCATCGGTGTCTGGGCAAGACTGGCGGCATTACTCTCGGCGTTGCTAATCGGCCCGTTCGCGCTGCTGGGTGTGGGTACCGATCATAGCGAGGGGCGCGAACGCCTCCCAATGGGCTGAGTTTATCGTTTTCCTGGGTGCTGACAGCCGACAACTGGGTCGTAGCGGACTCATGCTACGGCACGCTTTGCGGCCGGCAAGCTAAGGACACGCCTTTGTCGAAATGATGTCTAATCAGCCAATGAACCCAACGACTCCTGGCCGGGCGCAGAGAGCGAGCTAATGGTCACATAGTATCCGTCTAGATCACGGAGTGAGAACTCCCAGGTCTCAGTGTTCGGGTTAACGTGTGGTTCCTCTTCGAACCGGTCGACGAGAACGCGTGCCCTCTTGAGAGCCATCTCGTAGTCGTCGACGCGGAAGAACAAAATCAGACCGTTGCCGGGCGTCCCGTCGTCAGGACTCATTAACGAGGGATGCTCGTGCGCGGCCCACTGATGAAGGCAGAGCAAGACCGTTCCGTCGGCATCAAGGATCTGACCCCAATATTCATGGCCGGGAGCCATCTGAGGCAGACCAAAGAGCGATTGGTACCACTTAAAACTTTTTGGAACGTCTTTTACGCCGATGATCGTCCATATCCGTTTCATGAGCTTCCTCTTGCAACCAGTGGCCACGTGGTTTCACCGCCCGCTTAGATGTTTTCAACGCTTACGACTCTCTTTGTTTGAGATTTTAGACATTACTTTCCGTAGTTTCGGCCAGTCTTTTTTTCTAAGCATTAGTCCCCGACAGCGGGGATGTCCGCATCTGCACGGCTCAAATTCTTCGCCCAAATCGAAGTCGTAGTCGATTAAGAGCTCTTCGCCCTGTTCGATGGGCTGTATACTGGTTAACCAAAGCCCACCTCGCCTCTTTTTGATGGCACAATTTGGATAACAACCATGGTTGACGTGGCCTGCGGCACTCCATTGCGGTCTGGCATCCATATCGTGGTTAGCATCAAATCTGATTACATGGTGCGCACCGCGCAATAACATAAGTGCGCCTGTTTCCCACGAGATAATGGGGCCTTTGAACTCGATGATCAGCGTGCCTCGCCTGATCGGTTCGGCAGCAAACAATCCGACGCCGTTAACTCGCGACCTTCGCTTCTGCCATAATCGCTTTCCTCGCCGCAGTTTCATTCTTTTAGCGATCGCATCTCGCTGTTGGCGATCGTTGTGCCGACTTCAGCGCTCGCCATACGGTTTTCTATTTGCGACACCACGCTCCGACGGATGCAAACCAGCATGCAACCGTCTTCGAATTTGTAACCTCGTTTTGCAGTCTCTGCACCAAAGTGTCAAGGGGGCCTAACGACTCGATAGGCATATGCAACTGCTCCACCTGCGGTAACAAACTGGATAAGGTGTCGTAATACCATTGCGCCAGGTAGGGTTCTTTTCCCATAGGCAGTTCCATGCGCACGGTAGGTGCAGGCAATCCAGCTTCTACGAATGTGTGGTAAAGCTCCGCTCCCATATCGTGATTGGCAGAAGCGCGCATTGTCTTGTCAATAAGAGAGGCCGTTGCGAACCAAAGAGGTAGCGCCTGCAAATGAGCAACGACCGGGACCCAAGTTGGCTCCTGAAAGACAATCACGCCTCCGGGCCGCACCACTCGTGAAATTGAGCGTAATGTTGCAACCGGATCGGGAAGGTACATCAAAATAAATCGGCCCACCGCCGCATCGAAGGGCTTCTCGTCCAGGATCTCGTTCACATTCGACTCGTTAAAGTTTATGTTGTGAAAACCGGCCTCAGCCAGGCGAGCACGGGCCTTGGCAATCGAGTCCCGGTCCCGCTCGATGGCCACAACCCCACCCGAAGGACCCACCAGTCTCGCAACCAGCATCGCCACGTCTCCTACCCCCGAGCCAAGATCCAGAACGCGTTGCCCGGGTCCAATGCCGGCTTCACGAAAGAATCGTTCGGTAATCGGAGCGACGCGCTTAGCTTGCCGGATCAGGCGCTCATGCTCGGCATCGGTATGACCCAGCGGATAATTAGCGGAGCGACGGATCGTTGGCTGCATCGTTTGATTAGGTCTTACTGATGCGCTCACGATGCACGATGTATACACCGACCTGGCCAATAAGGAGCCCAAGAAACAAACAGAGAAAAAACATGAACATCCAAAAACCGGTACTGGAAGTTCCGGGAAGCTGAAATGCCGCTCCGAGTGCCATGCCCGCCGCAACACTACAGGACATGAACAAGCATTGTAGGGGATCGTGCCACCAATCCATAGAAAAGCGACGCAATGAAGGACGCCGAAGCGTCTGCTGCCCTGCACCGGAAATGGAGTATGCAACAGCTCCAAATGAAAGTCCGATCATGCCAAGCAGAGCGACCGTGCAAAAGATCGCATCAGGATTGGCGTCCGCGAGTTTGTGCGGCACCATTGCCGCGTAGCCCGTCCAAAAAGACAGGAGAACACAAACTAGGTTGAGAATCGACCCCAATCTGTGCAAACGGCTCCTTCTCACGAACGCCGCAACAACCAATGACACTCGGTTCGGAGTGCCGGATGCCTTACAGCGGAAAAACCTGAACAGTAAGAGAGCAGCGACAATGAAAAGCAGCACGGCCACGCTCAACATGCCTGCACTGAGCGTCCAGAATTCCGCTGCCCTATGCTCAGGTGAGAAAATTTCTGCAGGCCCGACTTCGGGAGCGTATGTGATGCGGCCCCGCCGCAGGGTCTTGTAGCCGATTTGCACGATGACGACGCCGAAGAATGTCACCATCGCAACCGGAAAGAGTCGGTGGAACTGCTGCTTCATTTAGTGAGTAGGGATAAGCTACAGCAAGCCATCTTGGCGACATCAAACATCAGACCTCCAACATCAAACATCCGCGTTGGTCGCCGTCATCGAGTGCTAAATGCAGGACTCGCACTGCGGTCGTTGGCGAACAACATGAATCACATCATCAAGTCGCCACCGTTGATATCGAGAGAAGCGCCGGTGATGTAGCCCGCTGCCTCGGAGGCCGCGAAGCAAATCAAATCGGCGACTTCGAGCGCGGTGCCGAGGCGTGGCACCGGATAACTCGCGGCGAGACGCTCGAGCAAGTCGTCCGAGGCATGTTCACGCGTCAGTTCGGTATCGATCATGCCTGGACAGATAGCGTTCACGGTGATGCCAAACTTACCAAGCTCCTTCGCAGCCGCGCGTGTCAGTCCGAGCAGTCCAGCCTTCGATGCCGTGTAATGCGCACCGCCAAGCGTGCTCACCATTCGCCCGCCCGAAGACGAGATATTAATGATGCGGCCGTAGTGCTGGGCGCGCATTGTCGGAAGAACGGCTTTCGTCATCAAGAATGGAGCGGTGAGGTTGACCTCTATTGCTCTACGCCATTCCTCCGCGGTGAGATCAGAAAAACGTGTCGACAGAGGAAGTGCGGCATTGTTGATAAGGATGTCGATCCGTCCGAAGCGTTCGAGCGTACTGTGCGCAATCTCATCCGGGACGTTTTCCGCGGCAACATCACCCGCCACCGCGAAGGCGCGCTCGCCGATTTCCTTAGCCAGCGCGTCAGCACGCTCACGATCGCGGACATTCACCGCGACTGAGGCGCCGCGCTCGTGAAGGCGTGCTGCCGCAGTCCGTCCGAGGCCGCGCCACGCACCGGTCACAATGGCAACGCGTCCCGTAAAATCACCATTTTCCATTGCGAGACTTGCTGGACCATACTTCGGCGTTGCGAGTTGTGAAATCAGGCCGTAGCGCAACGCTGAGTTTCCAAACTTGCAAATGCTCCAGCGCCAGGACGGCTTCGAACATTCGGATGCTGCGCACGAACTACGGCGGAGACGGGGGCGTCGGAGGCGTCGGTTGATTGGGTGGGATCGGGACTGCTCCGGATGCAGGTGCGTTACTTTTCCTGGAAAGATTTTTTTGCAACTCCTCGGTGATCCTTTGTTTGACTATGTTTTGAATCGTATCGCCCAACGAAGGTGACGCAGTCGCGCTCGGTTGAGGCGCTAATGTCGCTCTATTCTTATCAACCGAACGCATGATCGCCGGCGCGAAAATCACTGACACAATGGCAAGCATGAGGAGCAATACCGCGATGATAAATATCGCGAGCGCAATCGGAGAAAGTCCCTTGCGTGTTGTGACGCCGGGCGCAGAGGGTCGCACCCCGGCGACACACGCCGGGGGCGCGGGATTGCCAATCGTCTCGGCATAAAGATTGACCAACGACACGACAACTCCGTGTTTCACTTCCACATCGCCCAGCTCATGAAGGTAACGCTGCCAACGCCGGTGCTGCGCCAGATCACCAGCGAAACGTTTGCTCACCAGTATGTGACCTGCGTCGCCGCAATCCATCACCCGACGCGCAATGTTGATTCCTACTCCGGAAATATTTTCACGCGCGTTAGCATCTTTGATGTATTGCACCGGCCCGCTGTGGATTCCCATTCTTACCGGCAGACTTGGTTGCGCGCGCAAAGCCTGGCTGACTTCTAAAGCGCACTCGGCCGGGCCCTCCACTGAACCGGTGAACGCCAGGGCCATACCGTCGCCGGTCGGCAAGATGATCAGCTGCCCCGCGGCTTCGGCGTGGCGCGCCGCTTCGGTATTACGGACAATCTGATTCAACTCCTGAAGCGCTTCAGATTGTTCGTCAGTCAACAGCTTGGAATAGCCGACGATATCGATGAACAAAACGTGCGCGATCTCCAGGCGCGGTTTGCTTTTCTCGTCATCCTCCATGTGCCCGGAAATGTTAAGTGCACTCCGCCGATCGCTCTAGACGATTTTTTTCGCCCGTCATTTCGGCGACGGCGGTTTGTGAACAGCGCACTCGCGATGTAATGCCCGGCATCAGCGACACGAGCGGGCAATTGAAGATCGGCAGAAGTTTATCTGCGCGACCGGATGGACTGAAGGCTGTATGCACTTATTTCTCTAGGTAGTCAGTGCCAAATTTGCCGGTGCCGTTTAGCTGAACTATTACCGCGCCGTCTTTCGCCGCTAAAAAATGAGGAACCCCCGCCGGGATGACAACGAAACTGCCTGCCGGATAGCCCTTCAGCTTCGCCGGATCAAACCTCTCGCCCTCCCCCAGATACCAGGTCCCTTCGATAACCGTAACCACTTCATCATGCGAGTGCGTGTGCGCGAGAACGCGTCCGCCGCCGGGTATTTTCACCCGATGTATCCACGCGCCACCATGGCCGGAATCGCCGAGCAACTGCGCCCGCTGACGCCCATCCTGGTAGTAGGAAGGCGTGAACCACTCCACTTGTTTTGGCGTCAATCCGACAATCTCTTTCTTGGTCTTGTCGTCCTGGGTCATTGCCAACGTCATTGCTGCGGCCGCGGCCATAAGAAGCGTCTTTTTCATCTTTGTCGCGTCAATGTGAACGACCAACGCCTAACGAGACAGAGGTAAACTGTCCAACCACGTGAAACAAATATGAGCACTTCGCCAGGTGCGTGCCACAAGTAGCCGGGTTTGCTATGGTCGAAACGAACTGGAGCGAATGAGTCAAGATTTGCGGCGTTGGCGTCATCGTATCGGCGACGATTTCCTTCAACAAGCCCAAAGCTCATGCCTGCACAGGAGAGTTGCTGGATTAAAGTTCGTGATTGCGGGACGCGCTCGCCAGCAGGCGAGACGCTTGCACTACCCAGACTTTTACGCGCGGACGGGTACGCTGGCGGTGCGTTCGAGCTTACCCCAGCTGACCCAGGCGCCTTTGATGGCGCGCAGAATTGCTTTCCAAACGCAGTAACTGAGCATCGGGCGATAGATCAGGCGCATTGGCAGAATGCGCCAGGCGCGCATGATCGGTTCGCGCTCGAGTATGCAGGCGAGCGTGGCCAGCAGCAGGTCCATCGCCAGGAATATTAAGATGAATGGTAGCACTGCGCTCCAGACACCGAACGGTAGCGACGCAAGCAGGAATAAATCCACCATCGGCGTGATGGCGACCAGAATGATTTGGAAAAACCAGATGCTGGGCAAACTGAACCAACCGAGTGCGCGGTAGTTCCAGTTGAACACCATGTCGCGATGTTTCCAGAGACACTGCAGCGTGCCATAGGCCCAACGCGAACGTTGTCGCGCAAGCGTGGCTACCGTCTCGGGAGCTTCGGTCCACGCGATCGCCTCAGGAACATAAACGATGCGCTGACGGCGTCTATGTAACGAGAGCGTTAGATCGGTATCTTCGGCGAGCGTTTCCAAACTGAGCCCACCCGCTTCGTTAATCGCTTCCTTGCGAATGGCGCTGATCGCTCCGGGCACAACTGTAATGCAGTCCCAGCGGTTGTAAGCGCGCCGATCCAGATTGAAACCACAAGTATATTCCAGCGCCTGACAACGCGCGATGAACGTGCGCAAGTTCCCAACCCTCGCATGGCCCGACACCGCGCTGATGCTCTCATCAGCGAACGGTTCGAGCAACCGCAGTAACGTATCGCGCTGACATTGTGTGTCGGCATCAAGAAAAACCACGATGCTATTGTGCGCGACAGCGAGGCCGCGTTGGAGAGCGCGCGCTTTGCCACGATTTTCCTGTTGGAACAACCGAATACGCGATTCGTTCCGCGCGACGCGTTCAATTTCTGCCGCAGTTTGGTCAGTCGAACCATCGTCGATGACGACCACTTCTAGTTCGCCCCTGTAATCTGTCGCTAAAAGCGTGCGTAGAGTTTCCGCGATTAACTTCTGTTCATTGTAAGCGGCGATCACGACGCTGACCGGCTCTGCAAAATCTGATGTCCGTCCGCGCCGAAAGCGAAATGCAAGCCAGATGACAATCAACGTACGAACGACGACAAGCGCGGTCGCTACGATCATGAACGCCCAGAGAAATGTTTCGATGCTGTGGTAAGTGCGGAACCCGGCGCTGCTGACAATACGCGTGAGCGACTGACCATTGCCTTGCACGGGCGGCATCACTGCATCACGCGTAGTTCCGAGTAGCGTACTTAATGGCACGACGGTGTCGCCTCGAGTATGAAGCCAATCCAAAATCTGTGGAAGCGCTTCCACTGTTTGCGAGCGGTCGCCGCCCGCATCGTGCAGCAAGATTACGCTGCCATCATGCCTTTGTTGCTTGATTCTGCGGAGGATGATATCTGCACCGGGCTTAGCCCAATCCTGCGGATCAATATTCTCAAGGACAACGAGATAATTAAGATCTTCCGCAATTTTGAGGGGAGCCAGTTCACTAAGGTCTGTCGGACCGGTGTCGGCGTTGTAAGGTGGGCGAAACAACGTCGTCGCACGCCCGGTAATCGTTTCGAGTAACAGTTGCGTGGCATTCAGCTCCAGTCGAATATGCTCAGGCCAGCAGAGCGCCAGATTTGGATGGTAATAGGTGTGGTTACCTATCTCGTGTCCTTCGTTGACGATCCGACGAACAAGCGCCGGGTAACGCTCTGCGTTCACTCCGACAATGAAAAATGTGGCCTTTACGTTTGCGGCTTTCAGAATGTCCAGAATTTTTGGCGTCCATCGCGGATCAGGACCGTCATCAAAAGTGATTGCGACCTGATGCTCGCCGCCCGCGCCCTGGTGATATAGCGTCGGAAATTCCGCAAACTTCACATACTTCCCTGTGAGATAGCCGTCTTTATCCACAGTCAGTTTTCGCATTCCGTCTGTGCGATCTTCGTCCACAGTAACGATTTCGCCGTCGCCAACATCCGTTATCGTGTCCGTCGATCTTATCAGTTCCAGCGCCTGTTGTGTTTGAGTATCGAACTTGAAATCGCGTGGCACATTTAGCGCGTCCCAGATTGCCTGGTCTTCGCTGCCGAGCCGATAGAGTGCAAACCCGCCTGCCTTCTCATTGCGCACCTCGCGCAATTGGTTGAGAAACGTGATGGCGTCGAGAAACCAGACCCCGTGTTCCGTCTCCTCGTCGTGGAAATAAAAATACGGACTGTAAGTAGGCCCCTGAACTTGGACGTTCTCGATTTCCGCGTCCTTGGCACGGCTCATCGCTTCGGAAAAACTGATCAGCTCGCCTTTTTTGCCGCCGATGGGCCAGTCATATCCGTAGCTGCCAATCGCGATGATCCATTGCCTTGTGTCGGAACCATCCAGCAGGACGTGAAGCCAACCTTCAAACCACGAGCGGGAGGCCAGCGGTCCTGGCGGATCCGTCTCCGATGTTTCATCGAATAACATTGCGACGAAACGATCGATATTGTCGGAGAGCGCATCGATATCGATATAATCCAGCTCCTGGCCCGGCTGAACGCACAACCACAACTGTTTGTTATCGTCGTGCAACGCATCCGCAAACTTGTCGATGAACGCGGTGAGATCCTTTTTGTAAACAGGATCAATTTGTTGCCAATCAACAACGACCCCAGCGGCCTTGGCGTTCCGCAATACGCCAAGCACATCCTGGATAAAAGTGTCTTGCCGTTGCGCCGGACCGTGGGCGAGGTTCTCAATCGCTTCCGGCTGCCAGGTATCGCCGACAAGATTCGTTAGCAGCGGCATCAGCGCAATCCCCTTATTGGCCGCCAGCTTTGACACACGACTATCAGAGTCGATTTGCAAATTGCCCATCCCATCAATGACCGTCATCCATTCCGGGCACACATGCGTAATCTGTGCCGCGTGTTGCTGGAGCGATGCCCAGCTGTCCGGATCGCCATTTACGTAGAATGCGAGCCGCACTTCATTATCAGGCGCTTTCTTCCGAGGATGCGGCGAGGGAATTGGCGCTGCGCCCGCAAGCTTTTTTGCGGCCTGGCGAGTCGCGCTAAATTTCTGCCACAGCAACGAAGCTGGAGAAACCTGGCCCGCGGGATTTTCACGTTGCAACGCTCGCAATTGGCCTTTCAACTGCCGCAACGAAAAAGGCACGTTCATCTTCGGTGTGACAAAAAGCGTCTGAACGAACAGCACCAGCGCAACGAAGAACAGCACGCCTCCGACGAGCAGAATGAGGCGTAGCCGAGGCCAGCGTTTACCGCTGGGATCGGAAAACACGAACGGAGTAACCTGTTCAGGAGGTAGCTCGGCCATGTCGCGCCTATATTCGCTCAGACGCGAAAATATGAAAATCGGATTCTGTCATAAGCCCATCGCAAGGTCCGTCTGTTGCAAATCAAACATCAAACATCGAACATCAAACATCCCATGCATCTCGAGATAGATTCACTGCCGACTGGACATCCAGGCATTGCTGCGCGTTTAAAAAAAGGTCCTTCCATCCATTCCAGCGCGTGGGTCGTTCCGGGCGCAACTGTGCTGGGCGACGTCATTCTCGAAGAAGAATCCAGCGTTTGGTACGGCGCGGTCCTGCGCGGTGATATTAACCGCGTTATCGTCGGGCCGCGCTCGAACGTTCAGGACAACGCTGTCATCCATGTAGACACCGGTTATCCAACAATCGTAGGCGAACTGGTCACGATAGGCCATACGGCGGTCGTTCATGCATGCAAGATCGACAATGAAGTGCTCGTCGGCATGGGATCCATCATTCTGGACGACGTTGAAGTGGGCGCACGTTCCATCATCGGAGCAAACGCGCTCGTAACGATGGGAATGAAAATCCCGCCAGGCTCACTCGTGCTCGGCTCGCCTGCAAAAATTCGCCGAGAGTTGACGCTCGACGAGCAAAAAGACATCGCAAGGTGGGCATGGAGCTATGTCGAAAGTGCAAAGCATTACCGCGAATTTTACTGACAAACCTCGCACTGCTGAACGAACAAATCCGCCTATGAAAACTATTTTGAGTCCCGCATTAGCCATGCTCTTAGCCATGGCCTGTTCACTGACGCGTGTATCTGCCGAAGAGACGCAATCCTCCGACATGCGTCTTTATCCTCCGACATTGATCGAATGGAAACCGGGACCAGCGACTATACCTGCCGGCGCAAAGATGGCGGTACTCGAAGGCGACCCGACAAAGGAAGGCATGTTCGTAGTACGTTTCCAATTTCCGGAGGGCTATCATCTCGCGCCACATACGCATCCAAAGACGGAGCGTGTCACTGTAATTTCGGGTGCTCTTTATCTCGCAACTGGAGAATCGCTCGATCGCAATAGTGCGAAGAAACTTCCGGCGGGCTCCTTTGGGTACTGGCCTGCCGGGATGAAACATGCCGCCTGGTCTGAAGGTGAAACGGTAATCCAACTTCACGGCGTCGGTCCGTGGCAGATCAATTATGTGAACCCCGCCGACGATCCGAGGAATGCAAAGAAATCACCTTGAAACGGCGTCTGATACACACGCCCTACAATTTACAAAGCGCGTACTGCGAGACTTCAATTTTCTCTGCTAACTCCCGTGCGCGTTGACCAAGTTCGACTCGCCGATCGGAAATGTTAAGAACGACCTTGCGCGACTCAGCCTATATCTTGCAAGGCATCGCGCTTTTGAACTGCGTCGTCGACAATAGGCTGCTTGTTGCTTACCACCGGTAACCCCTTCGCAGTTTCATTGGGTTTCGCCGTCTGCTTTTTTGTTCTCCCCTTCGTAACGGGCGCGTTCTGCTAGATAGTCTTCCAATTCATGCGCCATGTTTTCGGTAGCATCAGCGAGATATAACAGCTTTCGGCGTTGGCGTTCTGCTGTCGATTCTATGGCGGCGAAAGAATCGGCGCCAGATTCGCGCGCCTTAAGCCATAGTTTCTGATATCGGAGACGGTCCTGCTTTTCGTTCGGATTCTGTGTCACGTCGTCGGCCTGCTTGAGGTACACTGGGTAAATCTTGTTGAGCCTTCGCTCGGCCGCATCGTACCGGTCGCGGAGCTCCTTTTCCGGAGGCAGTGGATCGAGATGCTCGGCAAAGTCCGGCAGAGCGACATCTTTTTTCTGCTCCGGATCATACTGACGGAATGCACGGTTCAGGGCCAAAAGGTATTGCGTGTGTTCGAGCTTTCCCTGACGCAGGTTGAAGTAGAAGTAATCGCGGCGCCATAAATTTCGGCCATCCTTCTTAGCCTCGAGCTGGGTGCGCCTTTCCACGAGAAGGCGCGCCGAGTCTGAACTCCAGGCAACGAAATAATTATAAACTCTCCCCGTCTCGTTCTCTGCCTGATCGGCTTTTAGAGCAAAGCGATCGTCCTTATCAAAGTGCCATCGATCACCTTCCTGTTCCTCATCAACCGTAGCCACCTGCTCGAATTGAAGGCCCGTTTTGCGCTGATAAAGCCTCAGACTGTTCAACTGGCTGTGTTCGTGAATGGTCGCGCAAATCCATTGCTCGTTCGGAGAGATGAAGAAATGCCATGCGCTCCCATCATCAGAGGTGTCATCCAGCCGCACCCGCTGGTTTGGATCTGCGGTTGGGCTGATCCAGAATGTCGTCGTCGAATTTCCTTTGCTATCCAGCTTCGTCTCCCGTTCGATGCGAAAGGTACCACGCGAACTATTAGCGACATTTTCGATTTGAGCGTCGGATCCGGCGTAACCAGAGGTGACGCATAGTCCGACAATTGTCATTGCAATCCCCACTTGGCGCGCCAGAGGGACGGACAAAGGCAATCCTAAACTGCAGACAAAGTCACCGATGAGTTTCATAAATTGGGGGGGAAAGCGGTTTACGCCAGCGCTTCGGACCTCGCAGTTCATAGTAGTAAGCGGTGCATTCGTCGTTTCCAAGCCCAAATTGTTTCCTGGGTATCTGGGCTTCGGGGATTTTCATCTCGAACCCTGGCAGCTGACACAGACGCCCTACAATTTCCGACAGCGGACGCGTGACGACGAACATTATAGCCCGACGCCAAATGTGTCTGCCAATTCGCGCGCGTTCTCGCGCAACAACTCAGCTGCACGTTTCATGTTTTCTTGTTGGCTCATTCCCGGGTGGGCGTTTTGGTAAATACCATCGAACAATTCGCCAAGTTCTCGATCGTTGCTGGCGCGACCGACAATTGCGAACACCGGCTTGCGAAGTTTCCGCGCTAGCCCGGCCACGCCCGCTGGCGTTTTTCCTTCAAGCGTCTGCCGGTCCAGACTCCCCTCGCCTGTAATCACCAAGTCCGCATCTTTCATCTTCGATTCAAGCCCAACTGCTTCAGCGACAACTTCGAATCCTGGCCGAATTGTCGCGCCGCAAAAGCTCAGCAGACCGAAGCCGAGGCCGCCTGCGGCGCCCGCACCTGCTTCGTTCCGACAATCGAATCCAAATTGTGCGGCCACAATGTCTGCCAGCCTCTTTAGCGCGCGTTCTAAATTGTCGAGTTCGCTCTCGCCGACTCCTTTCTGCGGGCCGAACACCTGCGTCGCGCCATTTTCGCCCAGCAACTGATTCTTCACGTCGACTGCCGCAATGATGTTCGTGTGTTGTAGAGGCGGCTGTGTCAGCCGCTTGCTTCTTTTCTCGACGCTCGCCACGGCGAGCGCCCCTGAAAGATTTTCCGGCGAAACGATCTTCGTGAGTTGCGTCAGCTCCGTCACTGCGCCAGTCAGTTCCGTTTCACCAGCAAAAAATCGGTATCCCAAGGCGCGCGCCATGCCAAAACCGCCATCGTTTGTCGCGCTTCCGCCCAAACCGATAATGATTTCGCTAGCGCCGCGTTTCGTTGCGTCCAAAGTTATCTCGCCCACACCGAACGTCGTCGCGCGAATGGGATCGCGTTCACTTTCGGAGAGACGCCGCATGCCAGCTGCTTCGCTCATCTCCATCACCGCAAGTTTCTCCCGGTCGATCCATCCGTAGCGCGCGTCAATCTCGCGCCCGAGCGGATCGTGTGCCTTGCATTCCAGCCAGATACAACCGCACGCATGACATATCGCTTCCGCGGTTCCCTCCCCGCCGTCTGCCATCGGCACGATTTCAATCTGCGCGTCGGGGAGTATGTTGAGCAGGCCTTTCGCGATGTTTTCCGCGACCTCGCGCGCGTTTAGCGCGCCTTTGAATTTATCCGGAGCAATGAGGACTTTCATTTGGTAGGGTCGGCGCGCTGCGCCGACCCGGACGCCGCAGCGCGGCATCCCTACCCTTTCAATTTTTTTTCTAAAATTTCTCCCACAATTTGCGGATTGGCTTTGCCCTTGGACAACTTGATCACCTGGCCCTTAAGAAAATTCAGTGATGCAAAATTGCCTCCTTTGAAATCCGCAACCGGTTTGGGATTTGCTGCGATCACTTTATCACACAGCGCTTCAATCGCACTAACGTCGCTCAGTTGCTCGATACCCTTATCCTTCACAATCGCCACCGAGCTCTTACCGGTCGTAAACATTTCCGCAAAAACTTCCTTCCCCTGTTTGCCGCTGATTTTGCCGCTGTCGATCAAGTTCACGAATTCATCAAGTGCGTCTGGCGGAATCGGACACTCGTTTATGGCTTTGCCTGCAGCACTAAGCGCGTTCTGCAAATCGTTTAAAATCCAGTTAGCTATGTTCTTAGGTTTTTTCGCGTCTTTAGCAGCCGCCTCAAAATATCGCGCCAATTCGAGATCGTTCGCCAGTACAGCGGCATCGTAGGGGCTCACTTGGTATTGGTCGACGAACCGTGCGCGTTTCGTCTTTGGCAATTCCGGCACGCGCTGTCGCATCTCGGCAACCAAAGCATCCGTTTTCACCGGGACGAGATCGGGATCAGGAAAATAACGGTAATCGTGCGCGAATTCCTTGGTCCGCATGAGGAATGTTTCACCCGCGACATCGTTCCAACCACGCGTCTCCTGCTGCAGCTGTTCGCCGCGCTGTAGGATGCCGGCCTGACGCCGAATCTCGTAGGCGAGCGCGCGTCGAACGCCGCTGATGGAGTTCAAATTCTTGAGTTCGATTTTTACTCCGAGTTCGGTTTGATTTTCCGGGCGTACGGAGACGTTGCAATCACAGCGGAGTTGTCCCTTCTCCATATCAGCGTCGCTCACTGCTCCATAGATCAGGATCTGTTTCAACGCACTTAAGAACGCGAAGGCTTCCTCGGGCGAATTGATTTCCGGCTGAGTCACGATTTCCATCAACGGCGTGCCGGCGCGATTGAAATCAATGCCGGTGCTATTCTCGAAATGGAAACTCTTAGCCACATCTTCCTCAAGATGGATCCGTACCAGGTGCACTTCTTTGTCATGCGTAACGATATTTTTCTGGGCGTCCTTGGGGTAAGCGAGATCATGCAACGGCACGCTGCCGTTGGCGCATAGCGGCATGTCGTACTGCGAGATCTGATAATTCTTCGGCATGTCCGGGTAGAAATAGTTTTTGCGATCGAACTTGCTGATCGGCGCAATGTCGCATCCGAGCATCAGTCCGGTCAGCAAAGTCATGCCCAGCGCTTCTTGATTCATCACCGGCAGCGCGCCAGGCAACCCGAGGCAAACCGGACAAGTGTGTGTGTTCGGCGGGGCGGCGAATTCAACCGGCGAAGCGCAAAACATTTTCGATCGCGTCTTGAGCTGCACATGCACTTCCAACCCGATCGCGACGATGTATGAAATTGCAGATTTCAAATTGTAGATCTCAAATTTGAAGACGCCGACTTGCGCGAGGCTACAAAGATAGCGACTAATTCGGTCGCTTCTTCAAGCAAGGCCTGAACTCGTTTCACTGGAAGCAATTTTGACTCGATGATCAATTCAAGCCATAGCTGAGTCTCATCTGCCTCCTCAAGAACCACACCCATTTTCGCAACGAATTCATTTCGAGAGCGAGCGCGGCAAGCAGCACGATAATTCGCAGCAACGGGTGTGCCGCAGCGAACGAGCTGATTGGCGATTGCTCGTCCCTCTATTGTTTTTGGTAATGCAGCTACGAGCCTGATAACTCGCAACGCGAACTGCTTCGTCCGCAGTCTTAATTCGTCCGCAGTCACAGTTCACAACTTGCAATTTGCAATCTGAAATTTGCAATTTGCAATCACTCTTGGATTGCCCGTTGCCGTAAGGCGTGATCGCAAAGCACAAGCGCAGCCATTGCTTCCACAATGGGCACTGCTCGCGGAAGAACACACGGATCGTGCCGGCCGCGGGCGGCAAGTGCAGTCTCTTCGTTCGAAGTGGTCACGGTTTTCTGCTCGCGCGCGATCGTTGCAGGCGGCTTAAACCCAACCCGAAAGTAAATCTCTTCGCCATTGCTGATACCACCTTGCACGCCTCCGGAATTGTTCGTGGTTGTGCGAATTCTTCCAGCGCGGGTTTCGAATGGATCGTTATGCTCTGAGCCACGCATCCGGATGGCCGCTAATCCGGAACCAATCTCGAAAGCTTTTGCTGCTGGTATACTCAACATTGCTTTTGCAAGGTCTGCTTCGACCTTGTCGAAGACGGGTTCGCCAAGTCCTGGCGGGACACCACGCGCTACACACTCGATCACACCGCCGACGGAATCGCCTTCATCTCGAACCTGCTCGATCAGCGAGATCATCTTTTTCGCAGCAATAGCATCCGGGCACCGGACAACATTTTTCTCGACCTCGTTCATCTTCACGGTAGAACGGTCAATCTTCGCGGTCACTTCGTGGATTTGTGTCACGTAGGCGACAAGTTCGAAGTCTGCATACAGGGAACACAATGTTTTTCTTGCAATAGCGCCCGCGGCGACGCGGCCGATCGTTTCACGGGCGGAAGCGCGACCGCCACCCTGCCAGTTTCGGATACCGTATTTTACTTCGTAAGTATAATCGGCATGCGACGGTCGAAATTTGCGCGCGATTTCATTGTAATCTTCCGGTCGGGCATCTTTGTTCCGGACAAGAATTGCGATGGGCGTTCCGAGTGTTCTTCCCTCGAAAAGGCCCGATAGAATTTCGCATCGGTCTTCCTCTGTGCGCTGAGACGTGAGTTTGCTTTGCCCAGGACGACGGCGATCCAGTTCTCGTTGAATTTCGGCTTCGGAAATCTCGATACGTGGTGGGCAACCATCGATCACGACCCCGATGCCGCCGCCATGTGACTCGCCAAATGTGGTGACGCGAAACAATTGGCCAAATGTGTTGCCCATGAGCGGCAAGAATAAATCGCTATCTCCCAATCACAACGCGCAATCTCATTAACACCGGGCTTCAGCCCGGTGCTTTAGATGAGCGAACGCTAGAAGCTGTTTCAACAAGCTTATGTTGCTGCCGTTTGCGAATGAAGCCGTTGAAAACGGCTCGATAGCCATGGCTGTCCGCTCACACCTGACTGAAGTCAGGTGTTAATGGGAGGACGTTCAAATCGCTTCCAGCGCGATCTTTAAATCATCGATCAAATCGCGTACGTCCTCGACGCCCACAGACAGCCGAACGAGCGAATCGGTGATGCCGAGTTTTTGCCGTTGCTCTTCCGGCACAGAGGCATGCGTCATGAGCGAGGGATGATTGATCAGGCTTTCCACGCCGCCTAGGCTTTCCGCCAATGCAAACAAGTGCGTGTTCTCAAGAAAACGCCGCGTTCCTGCGAGGTCAGTTTTCAAAACGATTGTGACCATTCCGCCGAATCCGCGCATCTGTTGTCGGGCCAGATCATGTTGTGAATGCGATTTTAATCCCGGGTAATGAACTGATTTTACCTTGCGCTGCTCCTCGAGCCAGCGGGCGATCTCCAGCGCGTTTGAGCAATGTCGCTCCATGCGAAGCGCCAAGGTCTTCAAGCTCCGCAGAACAAGAAAACTATCGAAGGCACCGGCTATCGCACCGACCGAATTTTGCAGGAATGCAATTTGATCGGCGAGTTCCTTGTTTTTCCCAACAACGACAACGCCGCTGACCAGATCGGAATGCCCGTTCAAATACTTCGTGGCGGAATGCACGACGATATCGAACCCCGATTCAATCGGTCGCTGGATCCATGGAGTAGCGAACGTGTTATCGCTAACCGAAATCAATTTTCGTTTGCGCGCGATCTTGGTGATCGCCTCGAGATCGATCAGCTTTAGCAGCGGATTACTCGGGGTCTCGATCCAAACCATGCGCGTGTTCGGTTTGATCGCGCGCTCGAGATCTTTCGCATCGGTCAGATCGACATAGGTAAAATCAAGATTTGCGGAGCGCCGGCGCACCCGGTCGAATAACCGGAATGTGCCGCCGTACAGGTCGTCGCTCGCGACGATATGGGACCCGCTGTCGAGCACATCCAGCGCTGCCGCCATCGCAGACAAACCCGACGCGAATGCGAACCCTCGCGACCCGCTTTCCAAATCGGCGATGCACTTTTCGTAGGCCAGCCTGGTGGGATTGATTGAGCGAGCGTAGTCGTAGCCCTTATGTTTCCCTGGGCTTTCCTGCACGTACGTCGACGTGGCATAAATCGGTGTCATCACCGCGCCGGTGGTGGGATCCGGTTGTTGGCCGGCGTGAATGGCTCGTGTCGCGAAGCCCTGTTCTTTTTTCATTGTCGATATCTGGATGTGCTAGACAAATTCGCGTTCCGGCGGCGTCGAAGATTTCGGCATGTTAAGCCGGAGATAGGAAAGCAAATCAGTGCGCGTAATTAGCCCATGAAATTTGTTGCCGTCCATCACGATAGCGACTCGGCCGCGATCGAATACGCCTAACAAGTCTGCGATTTTGGCGTCGGGCGGCAGCGTTTCCAACTGATCCGTCATCGCCGTACTCACCGGATCGTTAAAATGCGACGGCTCGCGGTGCACTTTTACCAGAAGATCTGATTCGTCGATGATCCCCATGGCGCGACCGCTTTTGTCGACTATGGGAAGCTGGGACACATCTGAGTCGCGCATTCGCTTGAACGCTGTCAGCAAAGAATCGTCCGGGCCTACCGTGATCACTTCCCCAGCTTCGTAACGATGGGAGATCAAATCGCTCAGATCGCCGTGCGGTGGGCGATGAATGAATCCCTGCTCGGCCATCCAAAAATTGTTATACATTTTTGAGAGATACTTGTTACCGGTATCGGGGACGAGTGTGACCACCCGTTTTGGCTTTGTTTGCTCCCGGCAATAACGCAGGGCGCCCGCGAGAAGCGTGCCGGTGGACGAGCCACCGAAGATTCCTTCCTTCCGCAACAACTCGCGGGCCGCCGCAAAACTGTCCACGTCATCAATCTCGTATGCTTCTGTGACTAACGACATGTCGGCGATGTCGGGGATGAAATCTTCGCCGATACCTTCTACTGCCCAGCTCCCCGATTCAACAAGCTGACCGGTCTTAACGTATTCGTACAAAATCGAACCGGTCGGGTCGGCCAAAACCATTTCGATGCCGCGCCGCGGTTTCACGCGATTGAAAAATCTGCCGAGCCCTGTCAGCGTGCCACCTGAGCCAACTCCCACGACCACGGCATCCACGTCGTGTCGCATCTGTTCCCAAATCTCCGGGCCGGTCGTGCGCTCGTGTGCGAGGGGGTTCGCCGGATTACCAAATTGGTTCACATAAAAACCACCGGAAATTTCCTCGGCGAGCCGAAATGCGACATCCTGGTAATACTCGGGATGGCCGCGTGTCACATCAGATCGCGTGATTCGCACCTCCGCGCCGAGCGCTCTCACGTGCGATATTTTTTCCTGCGACATCTTGTCAGGAATTACAAGCAAAACGCGATATCCTTTCGCGCCGGCGACCAGCGCGAGCCCCAAACCGGTGTTGCCTGCGGTGGCTTCAATGACCGTGCCACCAGGCTGCAATTTCCCCTCTGCCTCGGCTGCTTCGATCATCGAGAGCGCGATCCGGTCTTTGATCGAGCCACCAGGGTTTTGATTTTCGAGTTTGAGAAACAGTCGGCATGGCCCCGTGTCGAACTGCGTCACTTCCACTAGCGGTGTATCGCCGATGAGGGAAAGAATCTCAGGCGGCTTGTGGTGCGAAAGGGCGGGCGCTGCGGAGCTCTGACTCATAAAGTTACTCAATCGGCGGCTCGCCCTTGTGCGACCATTCCGACTGGCTGTCTGCCAGAAACTGTTGGAGCACAGCAAAGCGAACCTCGCCGTAGTTCAATGCGTAGCGGAGATCGCCGCCTTTGTAAATCCAAGTCGTTGGAATCCAGCTTAGAGGCAAACCGGCAAATTGCTTGATCTTGTTTTCACCGCGACGCGGACCGGGATCCCCAAGAATTGTCACGTTCGGCTGGGAAGCGATTCCGAATTTGTTCAGCATGGCGCGCCCGTCCTGTCCATCATTCCAAACCGAGACAAAATAAAATTTCACCTGCGGATTTTCATTGACGATTTTGGTCCACCCGCCGCTTTTGAGTTCTGCCTGGCAGTTGGAGCACCATGGAGCCCAAAGATGAACAACAGTGGATTGTGGCGACTTGATCGCAGCAAGGACGGCTTGCTCCGCCGGGGATTCAGCGCGCAATGAACCGGCTGAAAGGACAACGATTAATATCAAGAATCGGACGGTCGACATCCAGAATACGATAATGGATGAGAGCAAAACGCTCAATGGTAATGCTGCAATTCCGAGCGAAGCCGAAGCTGCAACGCTGCCCCGAAATCTTTCGGGGCGAGGCCAGGCCTTTCAATCCCGTGGCGAAATCATCGGTTGGCTTCGCGGGATCGTTCGACTTCGCTACGCTCCGCTCAGGATGACATGCATGGTAATCCCCGCATGTCAGTTGACCTGAGGCATGAAAACGCCTAGTATGCCGTCCCCATTCCGCTTCCGGCAGCAGCCGGATGCGTGGACATCGGTGTTCAATTTGAGCGCCGCTGTGCTGAAGAGGAGGCCTACTTACTTTATGATTCAAATGCAGGACGTGATGTCGAAGGCGATGCCAGACTTCCGCGAAGGAAGCATCATCAAGGGACAGATTCTAGAAGTTCGCCCACGCGAAGTGCTCGTCGACGTCGGGTACAAGTCGGAGGGCGTCATTCCATTGAACGAATTTGAAGATCCTGAGTCGTTGCAAGTTGGCGACGAGGTCGACGTTCTCCTAGAGCGACTGGAGAACGAAGAAGGCATGGTAGTCCTTTCGAAGGAGAAAGCAGCCTACCGCCAAAACTGGAACAAGATCGTCACCGTTTTTCAGGGCGACGGCCTGATCAAAGGCAAAGTGAGGTCGGTGGTCAAAGGCGGCCTAATGGTCAATATCGGCGTGGAGGCATTTTTGCCGGCGTCGCAAATCGATGTCGTTCCGCCAAAGGATTTACAGCAGTTCGTCGGCAACAGCTATGATTTCAAAATCGTCAAACTCAATGACGAC
>Ga0126381_100002297_pt1 | contig 20624 bp, 21 predicted proteins | sample PanSoiMetPlot_28_FD_96465 | JGI IMG/M metagenome (GOLD analysis project Ga0126381, IMG submission 96465) | Tropical forest soil microbial communities from Panama - MetaG Plot_28 | ecosystem: Environmental > Terrestrial > Soil > Tropical forest > Bulk soil | place: Panama | collected 2016-02-17
ATCACCGAGCTGGCCTGCTGCGTCTCCCCGGACAGGTGGCTGGTGAACGCCACCAGGCCGGTGGCGGCGAGAATCGCCATCGTGGCCAGGCCGAGCGGGAGCAGCGCCGCGACGACCGCGCCGAACGCGATCAGCAGGACCACCAGCGTGATCGGGAAGGACAGCGCTTCCGCCCGGTGCAGGTCACGGAATATGGTGTCGTCGACCGCCTTGGCGATGCTGGCGTCCCCGGTCTCGGCGATCTGGACCTGGGGATGGGCGGCGGCCGCCGCGGCCACGGCGGCCAGCACCGGTGCGACGCGGGTGGCGGCGTCATTGACGTTGCCGGTGACCTGGAACTGGAGCAGCGCGGCACGCCGGCTCGCGGAGATCTGGTTGGCGAACCTCGGATCGAGCGGCGAACGGATCTGGGTCGCCCGGCCGGTGGCCTCGATCCGGATCAGCACGTCACGGATCGCGGCCCGGTAGGCTGGCGCGCCGACCTGCAGGGTGCGGCTGTCGAACAGCACGGACTCGCTGGCGTGCAGGGCAAAGTCCCGGCTTATCATCTGCTCGGCCTGCAGGGCCTCGCCTGACGAGGTTTCCGAGCTGGGCAATTGGGTCGTTCCAACCAGGTGACCGATGGCCAGCAGGGCCGCCACAGAGCCGATCCAGGCCACGATCGCTATCCACGGGTGGGTGGCGCTCCACCGGCCAGCCACCCCCGTAAGCCGTCTTGCCCTGCCCATGGCTCCAGGTTTCGCCCCGCGGTCCGCTTCCCGCAGAGCCCTACGTCCCGCCTTCCCGGGACTTCGGGCTTCGGCCCAAGGCTCCGTAGGCCGGCCTACGGATAGGCCTCCTCCGGGACGTCCTCGGTGGACAGGCCGAACGGGTGGCCGGCCGGATCCGCGTAGACGCGGCAATGCTCGTTCGGCTGGACGTCGTACTTCGTCGCGCCGGCGGCCAGGACCCGCCGCTCGGCGGCGTCCGGGTCATCGACGTCGAAGTCCAGGTGCATCTGCATCGACGAGGCCGTATCCGGCCAGGTCGGCGGGGTGTAGGCCGGGGCCGTCTGGAAGTCGATCCGGCCGCCCGGGCATCTCACCGTGGCCCAGGACTCACGCAGGAACGTGATCTTGCCGCCGGTGATCTCGGCGTAGAACGCTGCCAGTGCCCCGGCATCCGGGCAGTCGAGCGCCACCGAGCCGAACCTGATCGAGTCAGACATCAAGTGCTCCCATGGAAGGCGAGTTCGGAGTGGTTCAGCGCGCCGCGGGGGCGCCGGCCTCGGCGGCCGGGACCGCCTCGGCCGCCGCGAGCTTGAGGAACGCCGCGGCCAGCTCGAAGGTCTCCCCGACGCTGTGCCCCGCGAGCTGAGCCTCGTACGCCCGGTACCTGGTCATCTCCCAGGCCTGCCGGGTCGAAGGAAGCGACGCGAGCTCCGGCTCCGGCACCGACTTCCACACCGAGGCCCTGATACGGCCGTCGCTGCCGCTGGCCCGGCCCAGCGCGGGCCGGATGAAGTCCGCCGGATCGAGGTACTGGCCCATCTGGTTGCGTACGAAGCGCAGCCCGGCCAGGGTTTCCTCTATCATCCGGCGGTCCGCCGGAGGCCAGCCGGTCAGCAGGCCGTCGTAGGTGTCGGGGTGATAGCGCACCAGCGTCGCGTCGACGATCGTGACCCACCACACCGCCTCGCTCACCACCGCGAAAAGGCGAGCCCGGTCCCGGGCCGTGACCCGCAGGAGCCGTCCGGTCGCGTCACGCATCGCGCCCATGGACCAGTCGAGTGCGCTAGCCTCGGCCGCGTGACCGCTCGTGTTCTCCCGGTTCCAGGCGACCCGGCAGCGGGCCGAGCAGAACCGGGCGTGCTCACGGCGCGGAGTGAACACCGCCCCGCACTGCTCGCATTCCCTGGTATCTGCCATCGGGGACATGTTACGCGTAACATGAACGCCGGTCACGGTCAACGGGCGCCGCAATCCGGCCGGACAGGACCGAAGGAGACCAAGCGATGACCGATGACAAGACCTGGACCGAGCCCGGCGTCGTGACGAAGGTCAGCCCGCGGTCAGTGGCCGAGACCGTCTCGCGGCTGACCGACCTGCTCGGCTCGAAGGGGCTGAAGGTGTTCGCCGTGATCGACCAGACCGCCGCGGCGCAGGACGTCGGGCTCGAACTGCGGCCGACCACGCTGGTGCTGTTCGGCAGCCCGGCCGCGGGCACGCCGGTCATGGTGGCCGCGCCGCTGTCCGCGCTCGACCTGCCGCTCAAGGTGCTGATCTGGGACGACCACGGGCAGACCAACGTGACCTACTACGCGCCGGACGCGCTCGCCGCCCGGCACCACCTCAGCCCGGAACTGGCGGCCCGGCTGGCGGGCATCGACCCGCTCACCGACGCGCTCGTGGCCGCGTAGCCTGCGCCGGGTCAGCCGGGGCGAGAACCGCCGTCGCCGCCGGGAACGGAGGCCGGCTGGAGCGCCACGACCGGTGCCGGCGGCGGGGCGTCCAGGCTGCAGTGGAACTGGCCGGCCGGCTCGGCGGCCGGCGCCTCGGCCCGGCGCGGATTGCGGATGGTGAACGCGGCCAGGACGCCGGCCAGCAGGCACAGCGCTCCCGAGATGAACGACGCGGTGCGGAAGCCCGCCGAGAACTCCTCGGGATGGAGGTACGACGAGCCGGTAAGGCCCGCGGCCGCGGGGAGAATGGCCACGGCGAGCAGCCCGGCGGCCCGGGCCACATCGTTGTTGACCGCCGAGGCCATCCCGGCGACCTCGGCCGGGGCGGCGGCCAGCACGGTCGAGGTCAGCGGGGCCACGTTGATGGCCAGGCCGAATCCGAACAGCAAGACCGCGGGAAGCACCTCGGTGACGTAGTTCCCCGAGGGGCCGGCCGAGGGGCCGATCCGGGCGAACAGGAAGAACCCGGCCCCGATCACCAGGGGACCCACGCTCATCTGCAGCCGGGGCCCGATCCGCGCGGCCAGGGCCCCGGAGCGGGCGGACAGCAGAAGCATGATCAGCGTCACCGGGAGCAGGGCGACGCCCGCCTCCAGGGGGGTGTAGTGAGACACCTGCTCCAGCTGGAGGGGCAGCAGGAACAAGATCCCGCCCAGTGCGCCGTAGACGATAAAGGTCAGCACGTTCGCGGCGCTGAACTGGAGCGACGAGAACAGGCTCAGCGGCAGCAGGGGCGTCGGCGCGCGCCGTTCCCAGATGATGAACGCCGCGAGCAGCAGCACGCCGGCGATCAGCGCGGTCAGTGAGCCGGGCGTGGTCCAGCCGGCCGACGGCCCCTGGATGAGCCCGTAGGTCAGCCCGATCAGGCCGAGCGTGACCAGCACTCCCCCGGCCCAATCGAGCCGCCCGGTCTCCTCCGGGTCGTACGACTCGGGGACGTGCCGCAAGCCCACGGCCACGACCACGACCGCCAGCGGCAGGTTGATGTAGAAGATCAGCCGCCAGGACACCGCGGAGATCAGCCATCCGCCGATGAACGGGCCGATGGCGGTGCCCACGCCGCTGAGGCCCGACCAGGCCCCGATGGCCTTGCTGCGGTCGTCGGGCCGGAACGACGCCTCCAGGATCGCGAGGCTGCCGGGCGTCAGCAGCGCGGCGCCGATGCCCTGCACGGCACGCGCCGCGATCAGGAACGGCGCGTCCGGGGCGACGCCGCACAGGACCGAGGCCAGGGCGAACCACACCACGCCGATCAGGAAGACCTTCTTGCGCCCGTACCGGTCGCCCAGGGCGCCGGCCAGCAGCAGCAGGCCGGCCAGCGTGAGCGTGTACGCGGTGACCACCCACTGGAGGGTGGCCAGGCTGGCGTGGAAGTCCTGGCCGATGGCCGGCAGCGCGATGCCCACGACGGTGGCGTCGACCGAGGCCATCGCCGACCCGAGCACGGTGGCCAGCAGGACCCAGCGGCCCGCGGCGCTGGCGTACCTGAGCTCGTCCTGGGCGGGTGCCGCCGGCGACGCGGTGCTCACGGAACCAAGTTCATCAGGACACGCCAGCCAGGGGAAGAGACAGGCCGGACCCGGCAGCAGGCCCGGCCCGAGGTTCTTACAGGGTGGAGACGAGACCGCCGTCGATGGCGAAGTCGGCGCCCGTGATGTTCCCCGCCCGGTCGCTGGCCAGGAACAGCACCAGGTCGGCGACCTCCTCGGGGCGGGTGAACCGCCCGGTCACCATCTGGCTCGCGGCCTGGCTGGCCACGTCCTTCGGGTCGGCGCCGGTCGCCGCGCTGACCGTGGCCGCGACACCGCCCTGGCCGAGCCACAGGTCGGTCGCGACCGGGCCGGGGCTGACGGTGTTGACCCTGATGCCCCGGGGGCCGACTTCCTTGGACAGCGCCTTGGAGAAGTTGGCCAGGGCCGCCTTGGCGGCGCTGTAGTCCATCACGGCCGGGTCGGGCAGGTAGGCGTTGACCGAGCAGGTGCTGACGATCGCGCCCTGCCCGGTGGCGATCATCACCGGCAGCGCGGCGCGGGTGGCGCGCACGGCGGCCATGAGGTTGAGGTTGATCGTGGCCTGCCAGTCGTCGTCGGTGATGCTCAGGAACCCGCCGGTCCGGGCCGGGGCGCCGCCGACGTTGTTGACCAGGACGTCGATCCGGTCGCCTGCCGCCCCGATCAGCCTGGCCGTCCCGGCGGCGGCGGCCAGGTCGGCCAGGACGATCTGCACCTGCCCGCCCCGTTCCAGTTCGTCGAGGCCGGCCGAGGTCTTCCTGGCCCCGGCGATCACGTGCGCGCCGCTGGCGGCCAGCCCGCGCACGACCGCCAGGCCGATCCCCTTGCTCGCGCCGGTGACGACGGCCACCTTCCCGGCCAGGCCCAGATCCATGACGTGTCCCTTTCTCCTGTGAGCTGCCCGCGGTCACGGGCCCGCGCGGACGGCGGTGAGGAAGCCGCCGCGGGCCGGGCCGGGAACCGGCCGCCCGTAGGCGGCGGCCACGGCGGCGAGGTCGTGGACCCGGGGCCGCCAGCCGCGGCCGGCCAGCCAGCGGGGAGCCTCGCCGCCCAGCCCGCCTTTCCACAGCGAGGCGTACGGCCGCAGGGCGGCCATCTCCCGGGCCTGGCCGGCCAGCGTGGCGGCGGCCGCGGGGTCGTGCTCGAACGACAGCTGGCTGCCGGGCGCGGACAGCTCGCTGACCCCGGTGAGCAGCCGGCCGGCCTCCTGCGCGGTGAGGTACAGCAGCAGCCCCTCGGCCAGCCACGCGGCCGGCCCGGCCCGGTCGAACCCCGCCCCGGCCAGCGCCGCCGTCCAGTCCTCCCGCAGGTCGGCGGGGACGACGACGCGCTCGCAGCGCGGCACGGCCCCGCGGGCGGCCAGCACCGTGTCCTTGAAGGCCAGCACGCCGGGCAGGTCGATCTCGAACACCGTGGTCCGCCCGGGCCAGGCCAGCCGGAAGGCCCGGGTATCCAGGCCCGCGGCCAGCAGCACCACCTGCCGGCATCCCGCGGTGGCGGCGGCCAGGTAGTCGTCGAAGAACCGCGTGCGGATCACGGCGTGGGCGTAGAAGGCCGCGCCCACCGAGGCCAGCGGGCCCAGGGCGGCCCGCTGCTCCCCGGTCTGCGGTATCTCCGGGAACGCCCCGGGAGCGGCGTCCGCGAACGCCTGCGCGTACGGGTCGTCGAACAGCCGGTCGTCGCGCCGGCTCTCGCGGGCCCGCACAATCGCGACCCCCAGCGCGGTCTTGCCCACCCCCCGCAGCGGCCCGCCGGGCGGCGCCGGCCGCCCCGGTTCCCGGCGGGATGAGGGAGCATCGGCCACGAACAGGACGCTACCCCGGCGCGGGCCGGCGCCGGGGTGCCGTCCCCCATCATGGAAGGGCGCCGGGGAGCTCGTGAGCACGCGGGAGGCTGGATGACTGGTCCGGATGCGGGGCTGACCATCCGCGACGTCACGGTACGGGCGGTCGTGGTGCCGCTGCGCCGCCCGCTGGCGACGCGGGTGGGCGACTTTGCCCGCTGGCCCCTGCTGCTCATCGATGTCACCACCGATCAGGGCATCGTCGGCCGCAGCTACCTCGCGCCCTACCTGAACCCCGCGGCGGGCGCGCTGCGTGCGGTGCTCCGTGACCTGGGCGACAGGCTGCGCGGGCGGCCGGCCGCCCCGGCCGCGGCCTACGAGCAGGCCCGCGGCTGGTTCAGCCTGGCCGGGTACCAGGGCCTGGCCCTGGCCGCGGTGGCCGGGCTGGACAGCGCCCTGTGGGACGCTCTGGCCCAGGCGGCCGGGCTGCCCCTGGCCCGGCTGCTCGGCGGGACCCTGGAGCCGGTGCCCGCCTACAACAGCAACGGGCTGGGGCTCATCCCGCCCGGCGCCGTGGGCGGCGAGGCGCTGGAACTGCTCGCGGAAGGCGGTTTCACGGCCCTGAAGGTCCGGGTGGGCCGGGCCCGCCCGGCCGACGACCTGGCCGCGGTGCGCCGGGTCAGGGAGGCGGCCGGCGACGGGGTCACCCTGGTCGCGGACTACAACCAGGGGCTGACCCTGGCCGAGGCGCTGGAGCGCTGCCGCGCGCTGGACGGGGAGGGCCTGGCCTGGATCGAGGAGCCGATGCGCTATGACGACCTGGACGGCCACGCCCGCCTGGCCCGCGACATCGGCACGCCGGTCATGCTCGGGGAGAACTTCTACGGCCCGCGCGCCATGCACGAGGCCATCCGGGCGCAGGCCTGCGACCTGGTCATGCCGGACCTGATGCGGATCGGCGGAGTGACCGGCTGGCTGCAGGCCGCCGCGGTCGCGGACGTGGCCGGCCTGCCGATGTCCTCCCACCTGTACCCGGAGGTCTCCGGCCACCTGCTGCGGGTCACGCCGACCCGGCACTGGCTGGAGTGGCAGGACTGGGCCCACCCGGTGCTGGCGCGGCCGTTCGAGGTCCGCTCCGGCCAGCTGCACCTGCCCGACGTCCCCGGCAACGGCCTGGAGTGGGACGAGAACGCCGTCGCGCACTACGCGGCGCAGCCCTGACCTCAGCCGGCCAGGTGGCGGGTGAACCAGTCGCAGGCGCAGCCGCTGGCGGCCTCGAAGCCCTTCACGTAGGCGTCGAAATGGCCGTCGGGCAAGATCATCAGCTCCTTGGGCTGGCGCGCGTTCTCGAAGGCCGCGATCGCGAGCTCGGCCGGCACCAGGTGATCGCCCGCGGCCACCACCAGCAGCAGCGGCGTGGGGCTGATGTAGGGCAGGTAGGTGCCCGGCTCGTACTCGGTGAACATCTCGACGCTGCGCAGCGTGACCTCGTTGCGCCAGGCGGGCGCGCGGGTCTTGCCGGTCTCGCTGAACCACTCCCACGAGTCCGGGGTCGGCAGCGCCGAGGGCGCCAGCGGGTCCGGATCGACCACGGGGACCATGACCGGCGCCTCGCCGCGGAAGCGCGCGAGACGGTCGGCGTCGAACATCTCGCGGAATCCGGCGATGAAGTCGGCCCGGACCAGCGCGCGCAGGTTGTCGTGCCCGCTGATCAGCGGCACCTGGCTGACGACCGCCTTGACCCGGCGGTCGATCGCCGCGACCACCATGACGTGCCCGCCGGAGTAGCTGCTGCCCCAGACCCCGATCCGCTGCGGGTTCACCTCGGGCAGGGTGCTGGCGTAGGTAATGGCGTGCCGGTAATCGCGGACCTGAGCCCACGGGTCGATCTCCTGGCGGGGCTCGCCGTCGCTGGCGCCGAAGCAGCGGTTGTCGAACACCAGGGCGCTCAGCCCGGCCGCGGCGAACGCCTCAGCGAAGCTGTCCAGGTACATCTCCTTGACCGCGGAGAACCCGTGCGCCATGACCACGGCCGGTCTGGGCGCGCTGCCCTCCGCCGCGTAGAACCAGCCGCGCAGCGTGACGCCTTCCGCGTCGAACTCGATATCGCGCCGTGTCATCCCGGCCTCCTCCCGGCCTCGCGGTCCCCTGCCCGGGGACGCATCGGGGAACATACCCGGGACCTATCCGGGGCACGCGGAGTTCAGTGCGCGGTCCAGCCGCCGTCGACGGGCAGGACCGCGCCGGTCAGGTAACTGGCCTGCGGGTCGGTGAGCAGCAGCGCGGCTCCGGCGAGTTCCTCGGGCTCGGCCCAGCGGCCGAGCTGGACTTCGGCGGACAGGATGCGCCGCACCGCGGGATCGTCGTCCACGCCGGTGGTGAGCGAGGTACGGAACGGTCCGGGAGCGAGCGCGTTGACCGTTATCCCGGTCCCGGCCAGCTCCACGGCCAGGCTGCGGGTGAGCTGGACGACCGCGCCCTTGCTCGCCGCGTACCCGGACCGCGCCGCGGCGCCGACCAGGCCCAGCGCGCTGGCCAGGGTGAGGATGCGGCCGTACCCGGCCGCGCGCATGGGGGCCGCGGCGGCGCGGCAGGCCAGCCAGGTCCCCACCACGTTGACGTCCAGGCAGGCGCGGAGCGTAGCCACCTCGAGCTGCTCCAGGGTGCCGCGAGCCTGCACGCCGGCGCTGGTCACCAGCACGTCGAGGCGGCCGTGTTCGGTCACGACCTGGTCGACCAGGTCCGCGACGGCGCGCTCGTCGGTGACGTCGCAGCGCAGGCCCGCCGCGGGGCGGCCGGTCTCGGCGGCCAGGCGCGCCGCGGCCTCGCGGCAGCGCTCGGCCGACCGGCTGGCCAGCACGACGCCGGAGCCCGCCCGAGCCAGGGCTTCGGCGATGGCCAGGCCGAGCCCGGACGAGCCCCCGGTCACCAGCGCCACCTGCCCGGCCCGGGACCGCGGCGGCCGCGCTGCCGCGGCCGCCGCGGCCTGGTCAGCCTCCCCGGGCTGGCTCCTCACTAACGCATAATTGCAGGGCGCGAGCGGCCGGTGACTTGGAGATGAGCGCACGGTACTTGCCGATCCGTGCCCGACGTCCCGCCCGCCGCTGCGGGCCGGGCGTGCCGGTCAGCCGGGCGGGCGCCACAGGTCGGTGATCGCCACTCCCAGGCCGGCGAGCATCCGCCGCAGCAGTGGCAGGGACAGCCCGATGACGTTGCCGGGGTCGCCGTCGATGCCCTCGACGAACGGCGCTCCCCGCCCCTCGATGCTGAACGCGCCGGCCAGGGCCATCGGCTCGCCGCTGGCGACGTAGGCGGCGACCTCGGCGTCGCTGGGCGTGCCGAAGCGCACCACCGTGCCGGCCACGTCGCGCACCCTTCGGCCGCGGCCGGCGTCGATGAGGCAGTGCCCGGTGTACAGCGTGGCTTGCCGCCCGGACAGCCGGCGCCACATGCCGGCGGCGTCGCGCGGCGACGCAGGCTTGCCGAAGGCCTTGCGGTCCAGGTCCAGCATCGAGTCGCAGCCCAGCACCAGCGCGCCGGGGCGCCGGGCGGCCACGGCGGAGGCCTTGCGCTCGGCGAGCACGCTGACCAGGGCGGCGGTATCCAGGCCCGGATCGGCGGTCTCGTCCACCCCGCTGACCACGACTTCGGGATCTATCCCGGCGGCCTGCAGCACGCGCAGCCGCCCGGCCGACCCCGACGCCAGGACCAGGGCAGCACGCGGAGACACCGGGTCAGCGTAACGGTCCGGCCGCCGGGCCTGCGCCGGGGCTGCCGCCGCGCGCGTGGTCGTCGAACAGCACCGAGGCGGTGAACACGTCGGCGGGCAGGAACGCCTCCAGCTTCAGCTCGGACAGGGTGACGTCCACCGCCGTGGCGAAGCTCATGATCGTGGTCATCAGGCTCAGCTCGCCCCAGGGCGACCGGAGCCGGAGCGGGACGGCGAAGCCCAGGTGGCCGGGCTGCGGCCGGGCGGCCGGGACGTACCGGCAGAGCTCGGCGTGCAGGGCGGCGAGCCGGTCGTCCGGGTTGCGGGCCAGTTCCGCGGCGATCCCGTCCAGGACGTGCCTGGCCCACTCGGCGAAGTTCGCGATCCGCGGCGCCATGCCCTCGGGATGCAGCGCGAGGCGGAACGCATTGGCCGGCGGCTCCAGCAGCCATGGGGCGCAGCCGTCCAGCAGGATGTGCTGCGCCGCGTTGGCGGCGATCAGGTCGCCGCGGGTGTCGACGATGATCGCCGGGTAGGGCAGGTGCCCGGCGAGGATGTGCACCAGCGCGTCGCGGGCCGGCGCCAGGGCGGCGTCGTCCAGCGGGGTCTGCGGGTAGGCGGGCGCGTACCCGGCCACCAGCAGCAGCTCGTTCCGCTCCCGGAGCGGGAGCCCGAGCGATTCGGTGAGCCGGATCACCATCTCCCGGCCCGGGGCCGACCGGCCGGTTTCGATGAAGCTGACGTGCCGCTGGGTGGTGCCGGCCCGCACGGCCAGTTCCAGCTGGCTCACCCGGCGGCTGGCGCGCCGCTCGCGAAGCACCTGCGAGAAGTCCACCCTCTCAGTAAAAGCTTCCCGGGCGGCGGCGCGCGATTCCCTGCCGGGAATTGCCGCAAGTCACCACGGTCCGCACGATGGCAGCATGGATCACACCGACGATGACGTCCGGCTCGGGGTGCTGCTGCCGATCGGCCAGGCCCAGTGGGGCGAGGGGGCCGACCCGCGCGAGCTCGTCGACTTCGCGGTCCGGGCCGAGGGCCTGGGCTACTCCTCGCTGTGGGTGAACGACTTCCTGCTCACTCCCCGGATCGAGGCGCTGACCATGCTCGCGGCCGTGGCCCCGGTGACCAGCGAGGTCATGCTCGGCACGGCGGCGCTGCTGCCGGTGCTCCGCCGGCCGGTGCAGGCGGCGCAGACCCTCGCCTCCCTTGACCTGCTCTCCGGAGGGCGGCTCGTGCTCACGGTCGGCGCGGCGTTCGGCGGCCGCTTCGGCCTGCCGCAGCACGAGCTGTCCGGGGTTCCGTGGGAGCACCGGTTCACCCGCCTGGACGAGACCGTCGCCCTGTGGCGGCAGCTGTGGACCGACCCCGGCGCCACCTCGTTCCACGGGAACCTGCTGCACTTCGACGGCCTCCCGCCGATGACGGCACCGCACCGTGCGGGCGGCCCGCCGGTCTGGCTGGGCGGCGGCGGGCCCTCGGCCCGGCGCCGGGCCGGCCGCCGCTACGACGGGTGGATGCCCTACCCGCCCGAGCCCGCCGCGTACCGGGAGGGGCTGGCTACGGTACGCCAGGCGGCGCGCGAGGCCGGGCGGCGCGCCGGCGACATCACCCCCGGCCTGTTCGTGTCGGTCGCGGTGACGGACTCGGCCGCGAGCGGGCGGCGGCTGCTGGAAGAGTTCAGCCAGGCCAGCTACGGGATGCCGCTGGCCCAGCTGGAGACCATCCAGGCGCTCGCGGCCGGGCCGCCCGAGTACGTGGCGGAGCGGCTGCGCGGTTACGTGGCCGCCGGCGCCCGCCACCTGGCCTGCCGGATCGCCACCACCAGCCTGGCCGCCCAGCGCGAGCAGCTGGACCAGGTCATCAAGCTCAAGCCGCTGCTGACCGGAGCGTAGCCGGATCCGCCCCGCGCCGGTACGTTATGGATCCGTTTCCTACAATCCCGCGCGGCGGCGTTTGCGGCACGATGGCCACGGAGGTGAGGCACAGATGACATCCATCGATCCCATCCCCGAGCACCTGCACACGGTGACGCCGCGGCTGGTGGTCCGTGGCGGGGCCGAGGCCATCGGCTTCTACGCGGCCGCCTTCGGCGCCGAGGAGGTCGGGGAACGGTTCACCGGGCCGGGCGGCGAGGTGATTCACGCGGAGGTGCGCATCGGCGACTCCATCGTGATGATCACCGAAGAGGCCGGGGACAACGGCGCGCCGGCCCAGGCCCCCCCGTCGGCGGGCGGGGCCGTCACCGCGATCATGGCCACCTACTGGCCGGACGTGGACCAGGCCTGGGAGCGCGCGGTCGCCGCGGGCGCCGAGGTCATCTTCCCGCTGGCCGACCAGTTCTACGGCGAGCGCGGCGGGCGGCTGCGGGACCCGTTCGGCCAGCAGTGGATGCTCGGCCAGCGCATCGAGCACGTCTCCAGCGAGGAGATGGCCCGCCGGGCTGCCGAGCTCTTCGGCTCGCCGGGCTGACCGGCGCCCGGGCCGCGGGGGCGCCGGGCCGCCGGGGCGCTGGTCAGCCCTGGGCGTCCAGCACGAGCTTGCCGCGCACGCTGCGCTGCCGGATCCGCTCGAACGCCTCGTTGGCCTGCTTCAGCGGTATGGCCGCGTCGATCGGCACGGTCATCCGGCCCGCCGCGACGGCCGGCAGCGCCTGCCGGATCGCGGCCGCGAGGTCCTCGTCGGAGGCCATCAGGCCCCCGTAGCTCAGGATCGTGATGCCCTTGCGGTACAGCGTGCGCAGCGGCACCATGCCCTCGGGCCCCGCGGACGCGCCGTACAGGACCAGGCGCCCGTAGGGCTGCAGGACCTCGATGGCGGCCCCGGTGAACCCGCCGCCGAGCGCGTCGAACACCACCGTCGGCCGCAGGTCGGCCAGGGTGTCGACCAGGCCGCCGGCGTCGGCGACGACCACGTAGTCGGCGCCGTGCGCGCTGATCCAGTCGCGGTTCTCGGCCTCGCCGGTCTGCCCCACCACGGTGGCGCCGATGCCATGCACCAGGGACACGACGATGCTGCCGACGCCGCCCTTGGCCCCGAGGACCAGCACGGTGTCGTCGGCGCTCACCTGGGCCAGCTCGGTGACCGTCCGCCACGCGGTCACCCCGGCTATGCCCATGGCCGCAGCCGCGCGCAGGTCGACGCCGTCGGGCACGTCGATGAGCGCGCCGCGCGGGACGATCGCGGCGCTGGCCCACAGGCCGTCGCGGATCGTGCCGAGGCCGTAGCCGCGGGCCATGACCCGGCGGCCCTGCGCGATCCCGGCTCCCTCGGTGCCCAGGGTCCGCGGCACCGGGGCGTCCGGGGCGACCAGCCCCAGCGCGCCGTACATGTCCACGGGGTTCACGCCGGAGTAGGCCACGTCCAGGATGACTTCCTGCTCACCAGGCTCGCCGAGCTCCAGCTCTTCCAGCTGGAGCGGCTGGCCGTGCTGCACCAGCCGGGCCGCGGTAACGCGCATGACTAAACCCTAAAGCCAGCCGCGGCCCGCCCGCGGGGATACCGGCGCGGAGTAACCATGATCACGGAGAGTTTGTCCATGCATTCGGGAAAAAGTCTCCGTGATCATGAACCAGAGTCAGCCGAACAGGTCGACGACCGCGTCGGAGCCGGCGCTGCCGCGGAGCCGGGCGCGGGCCTCGGCTTCCAGGTGCGCGCGCCAGTGGCGCTGCGCGCCCTCGGCGTCCCTGGCGTCGAGCAGCAGGACCAGCCTGCGGTAGGACTTGACCGTCTTGCGGACATCCTCACCGGTGCCGGGGCGGTCGAACGTCCGCGGCCCGGCCGTGCGCAGGTGCATGGCCATGACCTCGCGCAGCACCGCGGCCTGGACGGCCAGGGTCCGGTTCCCGGCCCGCTCCAGGATCAGCTCGCCGAACCGCTGCGTGGCCCGCAGCCGGGCCTCGGCGCCCGCGAGCGGCCCGTCGCTGTCCGCCAGGCCCGCCAGGTCGGCGATGCAGCTGGTCAGGTCGTCCAGGTCGGCCCTGGTCCGGCGCGACGCCAGCAGGGCCGCGGCGGCCGGCTCGATCACCATCCGGGCCTCCTGCACGTCGGCGACGGTGGTGCGGGCCACCTGCAGCAGCAGGCCGGTGTACCGGGCCGCCACCGCGACGTCCGGCGCCACGACGCGCGCGCCGCCCCGCGAGCCGCGCCGGACGTTGATCAGTGATTCGGTCTCCAGGATCCGGAACGCCTCCCGCAGCGTGGGCCGGGACACGCCGAACGTCTCCATCAGCGCGCCCTCGGACGGCAGGGTCTGGCCCGTGGCCAGCTCGCCGCGGACGATCTGGCCGCGCAGGTGCGACGCGATGAGCTCGGCCGTCTTCGGGGCGCGCACGCGCTGGCCGACCGGGCCGCGCACCGGGACCGCAACGCTCACGACGGCCGGCCCAGGTGGAACGGCACGTCGGCGAGGCGGGCCGCCTCCTTGGCCAGTTCCTCGATCGTCCACCGGCCGTCCTTGACCACCGCGTCGACGATCGCGAACGGCTGGAACAGGTGGATGCCGCCGCCAGCGACGTAGAAGATCCGGCCCTTGATCGGGCAGTCGGCGGTGGCCAGGTAACCGACGAACGGCGACACGTTGGCCGGGTCCATGGCGTCGAAGCCCTCCGCCGGGGGGCGCAGGAAGGCCTCGGGAATACCGGGCGTGGCCATGGTCAGCCTGGTCCGGGCGGCCGGGGCGATCGCGTTGACCTTCACCCCGTACCGGCCGAGCTCCTGCTGCGCGATGATCGTCAGCGACGTGATGCCGCTCTTCGCGGCGCCGTAGTTGGCCTGCCCGGGGTTGTTGAACAGGCCGGAGGTCGACGTCGTGTTGATCATCGACGGCCGCAGGTCGCGGCCGGCCTTGGACTGCTCGCGCCAGTACCGCGCCGCCGCGCGGGCGGGCATGAAGTGCCCGCGCAGGTGGACCCGGACCACGTCGTCCCACTCGGCGTCGGTCATGTTGACGACCGTGCGGTCGCGCAGGATCCCGGCGTTGTTCACCAGCACGTGCAGCGCGCCGAACTCGTCGATGGCCTGCCGGATCATCCGCTGCGCCCCGTCGGCGCTGGTGACGTCGTCGGTGTTGGCGACCGCCTCGCCGCCCGCGGCGCGGATCTCGCCGGCGACCTGGCCGGCCGGCCCGGCGTCGCGGCCCGCCCCGTCCGGGCCGCCGCCGAGGTCGTTGACGACGACCTTCGCGCCCTCGGCCGCGAACAGCAGCGCATGCTCGCGGCCGAGCCCGCGCCCCGCGCCGGTGATGACCGCGACGCGGCCGTCGAGTGCTCCCATGGCTGATCCCTTTCGGGCGAGTAGTAGTTAACTAATTTATCCAATCAGCCTGTGATATCAATGGCCCATGCCTGGCCCAGCCGAACGCGTCGGTCCCGGACTGCTCGGCCTGCTCACCCTGGAACGCGTCGAGGCCAACCTGTTCCTGACCACCGTGGTGCACGACGGCGACGGCCCGGCCGGCCTGTACGGCGGGCAGGTCGCGGCGCAGGCGCTGCGCGCCGCGGCGGCGACCGTAGACGCGGACCGGCACCCGCACTCCCTGCACGGCTACTTCCTGAGCCGGGGCGACGCGTCCCGCCGGGTGCTGCTGACGGTGTACCGCGACCGCGACGGCCGTTCCTACTCCAACCGCCGGGTCATCGCGGTGCAGCAGGGAAAGGTCATCTTCAACATGGCCGCGTCGTTCCACATCACCGAGCCGGGTCCGGACTACCAGGCACACCCGGCGCCCGGCGTCGCCGGGCCGGACGGCCTGCCGGAACTGGAGCACCGGTTCACGTTGCACGGGGTCGAGATCAGGGTGCCCGAGCGGCCCCGGCCCGGCCAGCAGTGGCCCTCCCGGGTGTGGCTGCGGACCCGGGACAGCCTCGCCGACGAGACCCTGCACGACTGCGCCCTGGCCTACGTCTCCGACATGTTCACCGGGCTGGCCGCGGTGCCCGGCCTGGCCCAGGTCGGCCCGCCGACCAGCATCGACCACGCGGTCTGGTTCTACCGCCGGGTCGCGCTCGACGACTGGGTGCTGATGGACCTGCAGCCGGAGTCGATCGCGGGCGGGCGGGGGATGTACACGGGACGGATCTTCAGCCGGGACGGCCGGCTGGCGGCCGGGATCGCGCAGGAATCGGTCTACCGGACCGCCTAATCCGGGCGGGCGGCGGGAGAGCGGGCGGGCTCACGGGTATAAGTCCGCCAAGCGTCCCGGCCGCCTAATAGAGGGTACTGTTCACTCATGTCGATCGCCATCACCGATGATCACCGTACGCTCGCCCAGACCGTGTCCGACTTCCTGCGCGCCCGCGGCGCCCGGGAGGCGTCCCGCGCGCTGCTCGACGCGGAGACCGAACAGCTGCCCGCCTTCTGGGCGGAGCTGGGCAATCTGGGCTGGCTCGGGCTGCACATCCCCGAGGAGCACGGCGGCTCGGGGTTCGGCCTGCCCGAGCTGGCGGTGGTGGCCGAGGAGTTCGGCCGGGCCGTGGCGCCCGGGCCGTTCGTGCCGTCGGTGATCGCCAGCGCGGTGCTCGCCGCGGCCGCCCCGCCCGACGTCGCGTCCCGCCTGCTGCCCGGCCTGGCCAGCGGCTCGGCGGTCGGCGCGGTGGCGCTCGGCGGTGACGTGACCGTCCGCGACGGCACCGCGCACGGCTCGGCCGGGGTCGTGCTGGGCGGTCACCTGGCCGACGTGCTGATCGTCGCGGCCGGCGAGGACGCGCTGGTCATCGAGGTGGCCGAGGGCGGCGTCAAGGCCGAGGTACCGGCCAACATCGATCCGGCCCGGCGGGCCGCCCGGCTGACCCTCACGGCGGCGCCGGCCACGGTGCTGCCCGGCGGGCGGCGGGTGCTCACCGACCTGGCCCGGACGCTGCTGGCCGCCGAGGCGTCCGGTGTCGCCCGCGAGACCACCGAGCAGGCCGCCGAGTACGCCAAGGTACGCGAGCAGTTTGGCCGGCCGATCGCCACCTTCCAGGCGGTGAAGCACCACTGCGCCAACATGCTGGTGGCCGCGGAGGTCGCGACGGCGGCGGTGTGGGACGCGGCCCGTGCGGCCGCGACCGGGGGCGACCAGCTCAGCTACACGGCCGCGATCGCCGCGGTGCTCGCCGTGCCCGCGGCCGTGACGAACGCGCAGCTCAACATCCAGGTGCACGGCGGGATCGGCTTCACCTGGGAGCACGACGCCCACCTGTACCTGCGCCGGGCGGCGGCCATCGCGGCCCTGATCGACGCCGAGACCGCGGCGCAGGACGTCACCGGCCTGGTTCGCCGGGGCGTCCGCCGGGCCGCCGCGATCGACCTCCCGCCCGAGGCCGAGGACATCCGGGCCTCGGTCCGGCAGGACGTGGAGCGCCTGCGTGACCTCGACGGCGACGCCCGGCGGCGGGCCCTGATCGAATCCGGCCTCCTGATGCCGCACTGGCCGAAGCCGTGGGGCCGGGACGCGAGCGCGGTCGAGCAACTGGTCATCGAGCAGGAGTTCGGCGCGGCCGGGCTGAAGCGCCCGTCGTACGGGATCACCGGCTGGGTGATCCTCACCCTGATCCAGCACGGCACGCCGGACCAGGTCGCGCGCTGGGTGCCTGCCGCGCTGAACCAGGAAGTGATCTGGTGCCAGCTGTTCAGCGAGCCCGGGGCCGGCTCCGACGCGGCCGGCATCAGGGCCAGGGGAACCAGGACCGACGGGGGCTGGCTGGTCAACGGCCAGAAGGTGTGGACCAGCGGCGCGCACCTGGCCCGCTACGGCTTCGCCACCGTGCGCACTAACCCGGACGCGCCCAAGCACCAGGGCATCACCACGATGGTCATCGACATGAAGGCCAAGGGCGTCTCGGTCCGGCCGCTGAAGATGCCCACCGGCCACTCGGATTTCAACGAGGTCTTCTTCGACGACGTGTTCGTCCCCGACGAGGACGTGGTCGGGCCGGTCGACGGCGGCTGGACGGTGGCCCGGGCCACCCTCGGCAACGAGAGCGTGAGCATCGGCGGCGGCGCCGGCAGCGCGATGTCCCTGCCGCCCGACGCGCTCATCGGGCCGCTGGACGCGCACCCGGAGCGCCTGCCCGGCGGGGCCGCGCGGGTGGGCCGGCACATCGCCAGCACCCAGGCCATGACCGCGCTGAACCTGCGCAGCGCGCACCGGGCGGTGGCGGGCGGCGGCCCGGGCCCGGAGGGCAACATCACCAAGCTGCTGCTGTCGGAGAACGGGCACGAGGCGGCCGCGATCCTGGCCGCGCTGGCCGGGCCGGACCTCGCGTTCCTCGACGGTCCCGGCGCCATCGCCGGGACGCTGGTGCTGCTGAACCGCTCCATGTCGATCGCGGGCGGGACGTCGGAGATCAAGCGCAACCAGATCGCCGAGCGGATCCTCGGCCTGCCCCGCGACCCCCTGATCCGCTGACCGGCCCGGCCGGCCGTCCTCCGGCCCAATGTGTCCCTAACTGGTCGTGGGCACGGCCACTTAGGGACACTTTTCCAGTGCTGCCGGGCCGCGGGCGCGCGCTGGTCAGGCGTTGCGGTAGGCGGGCGGGCGGTTCTGCCGGTAGGCGGCGCCGGCCTCCCTCGCGTCGGCGGTCGCCGACGCCAGGACCTGCTGGCGGTTCTCCAGCTCGACCGCGGCGTCGAACGACGGGATCTCCAGCGCCAGCCACATGCCGTGTTTGGTGAGCTGCAGCGACAGCGGCGGGACGCGCAGCAGCGCGTCGATCGTGGCCTCGACCCGGTCCGCCAGGGCCCCCGGCTCGGCGACGTCCGTGACCAGCCCCATGGCCAGCGCCTCGGCCGCGTCGAACCGGCGGCTGACCAGCATCAGCTCGTGCGCCCGGCCCGCCCCGACCAGGCCCGGCAGCTCAGGTCGGCGGCGATGTCCTGGAGCTGGGCGTGCAGGGCATCGACCAGCGGCCAGGTCATGGCGTTTGAGCTTGCCGGGCCGCGACAGCGTGAGCCGGACCACTCCCGGCCGCGGCTCGGACCGGACCACGGGCCCTTCGCCGGTCATGTCGTCCGCCCTGGCTGCGCCGCGGCCGCGCGCAGGTCGCCGACGATCTGCACGGTGATCCCGGGGTCGACGTGGTAGGGGGTGTAGAGGGTCATCCGGGTCATCACGTCGCCGTACCGGCGCAGCAACTCGCCCGCCACGGCGCCGGGCTCGGCCACGACCGCGAACGCGCGCAGGACGTCGTCGTCGATGACCGTGCCCATGTCCTTCCACCGGCCCTGCCGCGAGAGCCCGTGCAGTTCGTCGGAGAGCTCGCCCCAGCCGTGCAGCTCCAGCACCCCCCGGTAGGCCGGGGTCGAGCCGTAGAAGGCGATCTGCTCCCGGACGCCGCGGACAGCGTCGTCAAGCTCGGACTCGGTGCGGCCGGTAGCCACGAACGGCGTGCCGGATATCTCGTACCCGGTCAGGTCGCCGCCGGGACGGCCGCGGGCCAGCGCAGGCACGGTCACCTCGCGCAGGTACCGCTCGGTGGTGAAGCCGTGGCACAGGAACCCGTCGGCCACCTCCCCGGCCACGGCCGTCATGAGGTCACCCACCCCGGCCAGCAGCACCTTGGGCGCGCCGTGCGGGTTCGGCCCCGGGTTGAAGAACGGCGTCATCAGGGTGTGCGTGTAGAAGTCGCCCCGGAAGTCCAGCTTGGTGCCGTCGTGCCAGCAGCTCCAGATGGCCCGCAGGGCCAGGATGTACTCGCGCATCCGCGGCGCCGGATGCGACCAGGGCATGCTGAAGCGCCGCGTTATGTGCGGCTTTATCTGTGAGCCGAGGCCGAGCAGCAGCCGCCCGCGGGAGAGCAGCTGCAGGTCGTTCGCCTGGGCGGCCAGGGACATCGGGCTGCGCGCGAACGCCACCACGATGGCCGTGCCCAGCTCAATGGTGTCGGTGGCCACGGCCGCCAGCCCGAGCGAGAGAAACGGATCGTGCTGGGTCTCGCTGGTCCACACGCCCGCGTAGCCGGCCCGCTCAGCGTCGGCCGCGGCCTGCCGGGCGTCCACGGGCGCGGCGGGCGACAACCCGGTGTCGATCTTCATATGGCGCCTCCCGCTCGCTGGGAAACCACTGGCTTGATCATGTCCGCTCCCTCGCGATCTGGGCGCGGTTGCGCGCCATGACCTCGATCCGGCGCCGCTCCAGGCCGGCCCAGTCCGGGACGTGCCGGGCCGCGATCTCCCGCTCGGCGGCCAGCGCCGGCCCCAGCGTGGTCTGGGCTCCGGTGGCGTACATCTGCTTCAGCCCCCGCACGGTGTCCGGCGGCACCTCGGCGATCGCCCGGGCGCAGTCCATGACGCGCGGCAGCAGCTGATCATGCGGGACGACCCCGGTCACCAGCCCGATGAGTTCCGCGCACGCCGCGTCGATCACCTGGCCGGTCATCGACATCCGGCGCGCCCAGGCGCCGCCCACGACACGCGGGAGCCGGGCCGTCATCCCGCCGCGGGGCAGCAGGCCGACCCGGGCGTGGGTGTCGGCGAAGATGGCCCGGTCGGACGCGATGAGGAAGTCGCAGCCCAGGGCCAGTTCCAGCCCGCCGGTGAACGTCGCGCCGTTCACCGCGCCGATGACCGGCTTCGACACCAGGCCGACCTGGGTGATGCAGTCGGCCGTGCCCACCCGGCGGAAGTAGTCGGCCCCGGCGCGGGCCGCCTCCTTGAGGTCGATGCCCGCGCAGAACGCCGGGTCTGCCCCGGTCAGCACGAGCACCCTGACGTCCTCGTGCGCGTCCGCGGCGACCAGGGCCGCATGCAGCGCCTCGACCAGCGGGCCGCTCAGCGCGTTCCGGGCCTCGGGCCGGTTGAGCGTCAGCACCCGGACGCCGTCGGCGTCTTCCTGCAACAGGACTTCGGTCACGCCGCGCCCCCTCAGCTCGCCGGTCGGCGCTTACTTACCCGCCGGTCGGCGCTACCTCACCCAGAGATCAGCGCTTCTCCGCCCGGCGATCGGCTGCCTCTCCGCCCGGCGATCAGCTGCTTCTTAAGCTTGAAGGCTAATTTGATATAACTCTTCGTTTGACTACTCCCCGTCCTCAGGGACGGGGATCCCAGCCCTCGCGAGCTGGGGTTCCTGTTTCACGGCCGACTGCACCGGAGGGGTCTCCAGGTGTCTGACATCAGCTCCGCAGGCATCGCCCGGGTTGCCCCGGGCTGCGGCAAGACCTGCCGCAAGGATGTTCTTGGCCGCGTTGAGGTCCCGGTCGTGGCGGG
>Ga0126381_100002298_pt1 | contig 20622 bp, 17 predicted proteins | sample PanSoiMetPlot_28_FD_96465 | JGI IMG/M metagenome (GOLD analysis project Ga0126381, IMG submission 96465) | Tropical forest soil microbial communities from Panama - MetaG Plot_28 | ecosystem: Environmental > Terrestrial > Soil > Tropical forest > Bulk soil | place: Panama | collected 2016-02-17
CGGCATCTACAACGGCCTGTACCTGCTCGGCGTGTCCAGCCAGTGGATCGACGTCGTGGTCGCCGGGGTCCTGCTCGCCGCGGCGATCATCGACGTCCTGTCCCGCCGGGGCGCGCCAGGCAAGGCGTGACCTCAGCGGTCCCCCGTACCCCGACGGGAAAAAGGCCATACTTGAAGGCGTGGCGGAGCGACAGCGAAGGGCGGAGCGGCGCGCCATGCACCGGGAGGTCGGCTCCGGGCTTGCCGAGATCGTGCCAGACTCATCCCGAACGGGGCGCTGGCTTTTGTTCCTTGACGGCATCCCGCAAAGCCAGGTCGACCTCGACGACCCCGGCTACCTGGAGTTCGAGTACGTCCGCCGGATCGGGCACGTCGCCGACCTGGCGTTCCCGGCCGCGGAGCCGGTGCGCGCGCTGCACCTAGGCGGGGGCGCGATGACGCTGCCGCGCTACATCGCGCACACCCGGCCAGGCTCGGCGCAGCTAGTCGCCGAAATCGACGCCGAACTGACCGAACTCGTCAGGCGCCACCTGCCGATGCCGGGGCGGCAGGGCCGGATCCGGGTTCGCGCGGACGACGCGAGGCAGGTGCTCGAGTCGGTCCCGGCCGCCAGCTACGACCTCGTGATCAGCGACGTGTTCGCCGGCGCGCTGACCCCGTTCCACGTGACGACGGCCGAATACGCCGCGGCTGCCGGCCGCGCGCTGCGGCCGGGCGGCGTGTACGTGTGCAACGTCGCCGACGGCCCGCCGCTGGAACGGGTGCGCTCGGCGGTGGCCACGCTTCGTTCCGTATACAAGGAAACGTGCATGATCGCCGAGGCGGGAGTGCTGCGCGGCCGCCGCCTCGGGAACCTGGTTCTCGCCGGAAGCGAGCGCCCGCTGCCGTACGGCGAGCTGCGGCGCGCGGCGGCGGCCGATCCGTTTCCCGCCCGCGTGGTCGACGGCGCGGAGCTGAGTCGGTTCGCCTCAGGAGCACCAGTGGTAACAGATGCCACGGGACCTTCGTACGCCGCTCCACAGTCAACAAACTGGTAACACGCCGGGTTCGCGTATTCTGTGCCCCGCCAGGGCGTCTACCCTTGCCACATGGAATTGCCGCCCTCAGGTTGGTACCCGGATCCGTACGGGGTGCCCGGATTGCTGCGCTGGTGGGACGGGTCGGTATGGACCCAGCACACCCACGCGAGCGGCGCGGCGGACGGCGGAGACGGCGCCGGCCAAGCGCAAACGGCGCAGCAGGCGCCGGTCCAGCAGACGACCGTACAGGCCGCGGTCCAGCCAACCGCCGTGCAGGCCGCGGTCCAGCCAACCGCGGTGCAACCCGCGGTGCAGCCAACCACGGTGCAACCCGCGGTGCAGCCGACCAGGGTGCAGCCGGCGGTCGGGCCCACGGCCGTGCAACCCGGTGTTCAGGACGCGAACGGCACCCAGGTGCTCTTCCTCGGCGACGACGCGTGGAGCACGCCCGGCGCCCCCGACCCCGGCACGGGCAGCCGGTACGGCTACCTGCGGGCGCAGCGGCAGCGCCGGATGTGGCTGATGGGCGGCCTCGCCGGCGGCACCGCGGTGGCGCTCGGGCTGATCGCGCTCGTCGTCAGCAACCTCGCGAGCACGCCGCCCGCCCCGAAGGTCACGCACCACCCGACCCCGGTGGCGCACACCTCCAAGCCGGTGACGCCAACGCCGTCACCGACGCCGTCGGCTACCCCGTCCGCGCTTGTCTCCGACGCCACTTCCGGGCTGTCCTACGCGGAGCTGAGCAGCCCGTGGCAGCCCACCTGCCCGAACACCCTGAACGGCCAGGGCGGACTCACCTGGACCGCCGGGGAGTCGGCGATCGCGGCGCAGATCAACGGCGGCCAGACCCCCTGGTACGGCGAGGCGTGCTCGGCGCAGCTGCCGCAGCAGTACGGGTACAACGGCGTCGCGAGCCTGGAGAACGTCGCCACCAACCTGACCAACAACATCACCGGCTCGTTCTACAACCCGCTGCAGCACACCTACCAGCAGGTGCTCAGCCAGCCGCTGACGATCAGCGGGCACGCCGGCTGGGAGGTCACCTTCCAGGTCAGCTACGTGCAGGGCCAGGGGCTGCAGTTCGACACCGAACAGGGCGCTGTGGTGGTCGCCGACCTCGGCGCCGGGGTCGCGCCCGCGGTGTTCTTCACGTCGATCCCCAGCAACCTCGGCGTGGGCAACGTGGACCCGCTGGTGTCCTCGCTGCGGCTCGCCGCGCCGCAGCCGGGCGGCGGCGGCTCACCCGGAGACGGCGGCGGCTCGCCCGGCGACGGCGGCGGCGGTAACGGCAACTAGGAGTTCACCGGGAAGCCGAGGTTCACTCCGCCGTGGCTGGGGTCAAGCCACCGTGAGGTGACGACCTTGCCCCTGGTGTAGAAGTGCACGGCTTCGGTGCCGTGGACGTGCGTGTCGCCGAACAGCGACGCCTTCCACCCGCCGAAGGAGTAGTACGCCATCGGCACGGGGATCGGCACGTTCACGCCCACCATGCCGATCTCGGCCTCCGATACGAACCGGCGGGCCGCTCCACCGTCGCAGGTGAAGATCGCCACGCCGTTTCCGTACGGGCTGGAGTTGACCATGTCGACGGCGGCGTCGTAGGACGGGACGCGCAGCACGGAAAGCACCGGGCCGAAGATCTCGTCGGTGTAGCAGCTCATCCGCGGCGTCACGTGGTCGAGCACGCTCGGCCCGAGCCAGAACCCGTGCGCCGATCCGCCGATGACCGGGTGCACCCGGCCGTCGACGGCGAGCGTCGCACCCTGTGCCACACCCGAGTCCAGGTAGGACGCGACCTTGTCCCGGTGCGGCCCGGTGACAAGCGGCCCCATCTCCGACCGCTCGTCGGCGCCCGGGCCGACCCGCAGCGCGCCGATCCGCTCCCTGATCCGCGCCACCAGGTCGTCGCCGATCGGGTCGACCGCGACGAGCGCCGAGATCGCCATGCAGCGCTCCCCCGCCGAGCCGAACCCGGCGGACACCGCGGCGTCGGCCGCCAGGTCGAGGTCGGCGTCCGGCAGCACCACCATGTGGTTCTTCGCGCCGCCAAGCGCCTGCACCCGCTTGCCGTGCGCGGTGCCCGTCTCGTACACATAGCGCGCGATCGGCGTGGACCCCACGAAGCTGACCGCCGCCACGTCCGGGTGAGTGAGCAGCCCGTCCACGGCGGCCTTGTCGCCGTGGAGCACGTTGAACACGCCGTCGGGCAGCCCGGCCTCGGCCCACAGCTGGGCCAGCAGCAGGGACGCCGACGGGTCCTTCTCCGAGGGCTTGAGCACGAACGTGTTCCCGCAGGCGATCGCCAGCGGGAACATCCACATCGGCACCATGGCCGGGAAGTTGAACGGCGTGATGCCCGCCACCACCCCGACGGGCTGCCTGATCGAGTACGAGTCGACCCCGGTCGACACGTTCTCAGAGAAACCGCCCTTGAGCAGGTGCGGGATGCCGCAGGCGAAGTCGACGACCTCGAGGCCGCGGGCGACCTCGCCCGCGGCGTCCGAGGCAACCTTGCCGTGCTCGGCGGTGATCAGCGCCGCGAGTTCGGCGCTATGGGCGCGGACAAGCTCGCGGAAGGCGAACAGGGTCTGCGACCGCTTCGACAGCGAGGTGCGCCGCCAGGCCGGCAGCGCCTGCGCCGCGGCCGCCACCGCGGCGTTCACCTCCGCCGTCTCCGCGAAGTCCACGTGGCCGGTAACCTGGCCGGCCGCCGGGTCGTAGACATCACCCCGACGCCGGGCCTCACCGGTCCACGGCTTGCCGTTGATCCAGTGCGTAACGTGCTTGCCTGCCATTACTTGCGTGCCCCCTCGTTTACTTCGCGCAAGGCGTCGACGAGCAGGCTCAGCCCCTCTCGCGCCTCGGCCTCGCTGATGGTCAGCGGCGGCGCCATCCGCAGCGTGCTGCCGTACAGGCCGCCCTTGCCGATGAGCAGCCCGCGCTCGCGGGTCGCCTCGAGCACCTTGCCCGCCAGCGGCGGGCTTGGCTTGCCTGTCGCCGGGTCGACCAGGTCGACCGCGAACATCAGCCCACGGCCGCGCACCTCGCCGACGGTTCGCAGGTCCGCCGCCGCCTCGTTCAGCCCGTCGATGACGATCGCGCCGGTGACGGCGGCGTTCTTCTGCAGGTCGTGGGAGAGCACATAGTCGAGCGTCGCGTTGGCGGCGGAGGTGGCGATCGGGTTGCCGCCGAACGTGGAGATGCCGTTGCCGCGGATCCCGTCGAGCAGGTCGCCGCGGCCGACGACGCCGCCGATCGCGAACCCGTTGGCCAGGCCCTTGGCGAATGTCATCATGTCCGGGGTCACGCCGTGCGCGCCGATGCCCCAGAAATTCGCCCCGGTACGGCCCCAGCCGGTCTGCACCTCGTCGGAGATCAGCAGGATGCCGTGCTCGTCGAGCACTTCCTTGTAGGCCGCGAACAGGCCATCCGGCGCCATCGTGAACCCGCCGACGCCCTGGATCGGCTCGGCGATCAGCGCGCCAACGTCATTGGGGTGGATCCCGCCGGACAACAGCGCGCGCAGATCCGCCACGCAGGCGTCGATGTACTCGGCGTCGGACATGCCGTGGTAGTGGGGAAGCTGCCGGTCCGTTCCGTGCAGATAATGGGTACCGAACGGATCGTTGCTACTCGCCTTCCAGGCCGCGTTCCCGGTCACAGCGACGGCGCCGAACGAGCGGCCGTGGTAGCTGCCGCGCATGGCGAGCACCTGGTTGGCCTTGCGCGCTACCAGCGCCGCGGCGAGCGCGGTCTCGTTCGCCTCGGAGCCGGAGTTGGTGAAAAACACCTTGGCGTTCTCGATGCCGGACAGCTTGGCGATCTTCTCCGCGAGCTCGACCTGGCTGCGGATCAGGTACAGCGTGGAGGTGTGCACGATCCCGGAGCCGATCTGCCGCTCGACCGCCTCGCGCACCTCGGCGACGTCGTAGCCGAGCATGTTGGTCAGGATCCCGGCGAAGAAGTCCAGGTAACTGCGGCCCTGCGAGTCCGTGACGCGGCAGCCCTTGCCGCTGACGATCTCGATCGGCTGGTCGTAGTAGACACCGACCCAGTTGGGGATGACCGCGCGGTGGCGGGCGAGAAGATCAGTCATGGTCACCAGTCTGCCCGCAGGGCCGGTCGTGTTGATAGCTACGACCTGTCATTGATTTCGGTGAAATCTTTACACTATGTATTGTTGTTGATGATGATACTAACCCTGCGCGACGTGCTTGACCTCGATGTGGTGCGCCGCGGCCAGCCGCAGGTGATGGCCGCCGCGGACCGGCTCGACGCCCCGGTGCGCTGGGTGCACGCCGCCGAGCTCGCCGACGTCGGGCGACTGCTGCGCGGCGGCGAACTGCTGCTTTCCACCGGGATCGCGCTGCCGGAATCGCCTGACGGGCTCGCCGAATTCGTCGACGGGCTGGTCAGCGCTTCGGTGGCGGGGCTGGCCATCGAGCTGGGCCGACGATATACAGGGACGCTGCCGTCCGCCCTCGTCGCGGCCGCCGAAGCACACGGCCTGCCGCTCGTCGCGTTCGGCCGCGAGGTGGCGTTCGTCGAGATCACCGAGGCGGTGCACGCCCGGATCATCGACGCGCAGCTCACCGCGTTGCGCGCCGCTGAGCGGATCCACGAGACCTTCACCGAGCTGTCTGTGGCGGGCGCCCCCGCCGAGCAGATCGTCAGGTCCGCGGGGCAGCTCGCGGACCGCCCGCTCATCCTCGCCGACCTGTCCTACCAGGTGCTCGCGTTCTCCCCCGGGCCGCCCGGGCGGGCCGGGGCGGGCGGCCGGGCGGACGTGGGGCGGCTGCTCGACGGGTTCGCCAGCCGCGCCCGCGCGGTCTGCGAGGGAGCACCGCGCACGTTCTACGCGGCCGAGCCCGGCTGGCTCGTCACCACCGTCGGCGCCCGCGGCGAGGACTGGGGCCGCCTGTTCCTCGTCTGCGAGGCTCCGCCAGCGCCTGAGGACACCGTGCTCGTCGAGCGGGCCGCGACCACGCTGGCGCTCGGCCGCCTGCTCACCCGGCAGGCGGAATCCCTGGAGCGGCAGGCGCACAGGACGCTGATCAGCGCGATCATCGAGCAGGCGGACGCCGGTCCGGCGGAGGCGGAGGCCCGCGCGCGGGCGATGGGGGTGCCGGTGACCGGCCGGCAGCTGGTCGCCGCCGTGGTCCGGATACCCGACGCCGGCCCGGGGCTGTCCGCGCACGCGGCGGTGCTCGGCGTCGCCGAGGCCGTGGCCGACGCCTGCCGGGACGCCCGCGTCCCCGCTCTTGTCGGGTCGCTCGACGACGTGCGGGCAGGCGCGCTGCTCTCGCTGCCCGAGCACGCCGACACCGACGAGGCGCTGCGCGAGCTGTCCGCGCGGCTGACGGCGCGGTTGTCTTCCCGGCCGCTCGCCGCGCGGCTCGGCGGCAAGGCGGGCGAGCCGCCCGTGCTCGTCATCGGCACCGGGCCCGTGGCCACGGCGCTGCGCGATGTCCGGCGATCGTTTCTCGACGCCCGCGAGGTCGCCGACGTCGCGATCCGCCACCCCGACGGCCGCCCCTACTACCGGCTGCCCGACCTGCGGCTGCGCGGCCTGCTGCACCTGCTGCGCGATGACCCGCGGGTGCAGGCGTTCGCCGAGCGCGAGCTTGGCGCGCTGCTCGGCTACGACGCCGCGCACGGCACGCACCTGGTGTCCGACCTCGCGGCCTACCTGGAGGCCGGCGGCAACAAGGCGGACGCGGCGGCGCGCGCCCATCTGGCGCGGCCCACTTTCTACCAACGGCTACGGCTCATCGAGCGGGTGCTGTCCGTCAGCCTCGCCGAACCCGAATCGCGTGCCTCGCTGCACGTCGCGCTGCTGACGCTACGCCCCGAGGCGTGAATCGTGCTCTGTCCGTAACATCGGAGGTGTCACAATTAGCCATTGCTTCGCGGGTGGGGGGTGTTGTGATGGCCGGGGAAGTGTCCGGAGGACGCGGCTGGATCATGGCCGGGATCACGCCGGGGTCGTCAGTGGCCGGGTACCGACTGGAAAACCGCGTCGGCGCGGGCGGCATGGCCGAGGTGTACCGCGCTTTTGACGAGCGGCTCGGCCGGACGATCGCGCTGAAGATCTTGTCGCCCGCGCTGGCCGGGGACGCGGAGTTACGTGAGCGGTTTATCCGCGAGTCACGCACCGCCGCGGCGGTGGATCATCCGCACATCATCCCGGTCTACGCGGCCGGGGAGGTCGAGGGCCTGCTGTACATCGCGATGCGCTTCGTCGGCGGCGGTGACCTGCATTCGGTGCTCGAACGCGAGGGGCCGCTGTCGGCGAGCAGGACCGCGGCGTTCATCTCCCCAGTCGCGTCCGCGCTCGACGCGGCGCACGGCGCCAGGCTCGTGCACAGGGACGTCAAGCCCGCCAACATCCTCGTCGACACAAGCCCGGGACGGCCCGACCACCCCTACCTGTCCGACTTCGGCGTCAGCAAGGACGCGCTGTCGTCGGTGACCCTGACCGGCACCGGCCAGTTCGTCGGCACCCCCGACTTCTCCGCGCCCGAGCAGATCTCCGGCAAGCCCGCCAACGTGCAAAGCGACCAGTACGCCCTCGGCTGCGTGGCGTACACGCTGCTGACCGGCAAGATGCCGTTCGTGCGTGACACGCCGATGGCCGTGCTGTGGGCGCACCTGTCCGATCCCCCGCCGTCGGTGACCGCGGCTCGCCCGGACCTGTCCGCCGCCGTGGACGGGGTGCTGGGGAAGGCGCTGGCCAAGTCGCCTGAGGAGCGGTTCGCCAGCTGCGGCGAATTCGCCGACGCACTGCGCGCCGCCCTGGGCGTCGGGGGTTACAACCTCGCCGCCTCGGCCGTCAGCCCCGTCCTGGCGCCCACCACCGCGACCAAGGGGTTCGAGCCGAACACGTCACCGGCTCCGGCCGCGCCGGCGACCGAGGACCTCGCGACGATCCCGCGTCTTCCCGTGCCCGACACGCTGCCGCACCAGGGGCCCTACCGCCCAGGCGGCGGGGAGCGCTCCCGCGGCGGGTGGTCACGCGGCCGGCGAGCCGGCGTCGCCGCGGCCGTCACGGCCGTCGCGGCGGCCGCCGTCCTCGCCGCGGTCTTCCTGACCAAGCAGACCCCGCCGGCGGCGCCGGCAGCGAATCAGTCGCAGGCGGGGTCGCCGACGCAGGCCGCGACCCCGCCCCGCTGGGATGCCGGGACGCTTGTCAACGCCAAGGCACAGTTCACGGGCGTGTCCTGCCCGACGGCCAGCTCCTGCCTGGCGACCGACTCCGGCGGCGACGTCTACAGATTCGACGGCAGCACGTGGTCGCTGCACACGAGCGCGCCGGCCGGAACCATCCTGAACGGCGTGTCCTGCGCGTCCCCCGACTTCTGCGCGTTCAGCTCGCTCGGCAAGACGGCCTACATCCACGACGCCGGCGGGCTGACCCCCAGCGTGCTCACCGGCTCCAGCGGCCTCCCCGCCCACCTCACGGCCCTATCCTGCCCGGCCGTCGGCCGCTGCCTCGCCACCGGCCTCCATGATTACTACCAGTACGCGAACGGCACCTGGAGCCGCGGCACCCTCGTGCAGATGGCCCATGGCTTCACGTCCGTCTCCTGCCCGACGGTCACCTTCTGCATGGCGGTCGACGACGGCGGCGACGTCTACACCTTCAACGGAAGCGCCTGGGCTCCTGTGACGAGCCCGGCCGCCGGGACGGCGCTAGACGGCGTGTCCTGCGCGTCCGCGGGCTTCTGCGCGGTCACCTCGGCAGGCACCGCGGCGTACATCTTCTCCGCGGGAAAGTGGACCACCAGCCAGCTGCACGGCCAAGACGGAGGGCCGGCGCACCTGAAGGCGGTCTCCTGCCCGGCCGTCGGCCAGTGCGAAGCCGTCGGCGGCCTGAACACGTACACCTACACGGGCGGCGCATGGAGCGGCGGCACTCAGGTGCAGGACAGCCACGTCTTCACGGCCATCTCCTGCTCTGCGGCCAGCTTCTGCGAGGCGGTCAACAACGCCGGCAGCGCCTACCGGTACGCCGCGCACTGAGTCCGGCGGTCAGTCTGGCGCTGAGTCCGGCGGTCAGTCGGCGAGGCGGGCGGGGAAGCCGCCGGTCGCGACCGGGCCCCAGCGTCGCGGCGTCACGCGCAGCAGTGACTTGCCCTGCTTGATCATGGCCTCGCGATACTCGGCCCAGTCAGGGTGCTCGCCGGAGATCGACCGGAAGTACTCCACGAGCGGCTCGACCGCCTCGGGCACGTCGAGGACTTCAGCGGTGCCGTCCACCTGCACCCACGGACCGCCGAAGTCGTCGGAAAGAAACAGCACGCTGACCTCGGGGTCGCGGCGCGCGTTGCGGGTCTTGGCGCGTTCTGGGTAGGTCGCGACCACGATCCGGCCCTGACCGTCCACCCCGCAGGTGACGGGCGACGCCTGCGGCCGGCCGTCACCGCGGGTGGTCATCACGATCGCGTGATGCCTCGTGCTGATGAACTCGATGAGCTCGTCCCGGCTGACCGGGGTGTTAGTCGCGATCTTCCTTGCCACGCCGCTACCGTAGCCGGCGGCTTGTTACATGCCCGGCATCGAGAGCATCTCAAGCACCTCGATGGTGTTGCCCGGCATGGCCAGGTGCGGGTGCCCGTCAAGGACAGCCTCGATCCCCTTCGCGGAGTCGGCCTGGAGGATGGAGTAGCCGGTGATCTCGTCGGCGCCCGGGTGCGAGCCGGGGCCGGCGTGCGTGGCGTGCGCGGTCGGGGAGCCGAGGTCGACCACCGCGTCGCCGGCCTTGCCCGCCCACGCCATCCAGGCGTCCATTCCCTCTTTCATCTGCTCGGGAGTGGCGTTCGCCATCATGTCCCTGGCGGACTCCGCCGAGCAGTAAAGCACCATGAATTTAGCCATTGCGTATCCCTCCCGATGACGCTGCCCGCGCCCTTGCGGGCACCGCACACTCTACATTCGACGCCGCCGTAGAACTACGCGGGGCCCGCCTGTCTCCGCAGCCCACAAGCGCCCCGACCCGTGCCCAGACCGCCCATGATCGCGAAGATTCTGGTCACTTAGGATCGAAGTTGCGGATTTTCGCAACCCTTATGTCCGCTTTGTCGCCCCAACTTAGATCCTATGTGGGCGGGAATCGCCCGTTATGTGAGATCGGGCTACGGCGGAATGGGGAGTACTTCGGCCGTGGTGTTTAGCGGGGGGAAATTGTTTCCCGCGTTATTGAGGGGATTTCTGGGGTGCCGGCCAGGATCATCAGGGTGCGGAGCTCTTCGGCCAGCAACTCGATCGTGCGGCGGACGCCCGCCTCGCCGGCCGCCGCCAGGCCGTAGGCGGCCAGCCGGCCGATGACCACCGCGTCGGCGCCGAGCGCCAGGGCGAGGAAAACGTCGGCGCCGGTCCTGACCCCGCTGTCCATCAGGATCGGCACCCGGCCCGCCACCGCGGCCGCCACCTCGGGCAGCGCGTCCAGGCTGGCCGGGGCGGGGTCTACCTGGCGGCCGCCGTGGTTGGACACGTACACCGCGGCCGCGCCGGCGTCGACCGCGGCCAGCGCCGCCTCGGCGGTCAGCACGCCCTTGGCGATCCACGGCAGGTCCTGCCGCGCGGCCGCGGCGGCGAGCCGCTCCCAGGTCCACGGCGGGGCCTGCGCGCTGATCCCGTCGCGGAACATCCGCGTCACGGTCGGCGCGCCGTCGACGGTGACGTTGCCCGACCAGAAGCTGACGTCGGGCCGGTACCTGGTGATCCTGTTGCGGACGCGAAAGCCGGTCATCGGGCAGTCCACCGTGACGCACAGCGCGTCGTAGCCCGCCTCGCGGATCCGCCCGGCCACGTAGTCGAAAGATTCGTACGGGTGCAGCTGGGCGATCCGCGCGGCGGCCGGGGCGGCGGCGGCGACCTCCTCATAGGAGAAGGTACCGACCTCGGGGACGATCGACGCGGTGCCGCACTCGGCGTTGGCGCGCGCGACCGCCAGGTGCCCGTCGGCGCCGAACATGCCGTCGCCGCCGAACGGCGCGGTCAGCACCGGGACCGACAGCGGGATGCCGAGGATCCGCGTGGTCGTCCGCGGCGCGCTCACCCCGCTCATCGGCCGCGGCCTGATCACCCACCGGCCGAACGCCTCCCGGTTCGCGCGCAGCGTCGCCTCGGCGCCCGCGCCGCTTTCCAAGAACACCGCCGCCTCAGGCGGCAGGGCCCGCAGCGCCGCCGCGTGGATCTCCTCAAGCGCCGCGAAGTCCGCGTCCCGCGGGTACCCGACGCTCACCCGCGGTCCCTGGCCGGCGCCGTGCGTTCCGCGACCGTGCCGTGGGGAATGTGGCGCACGTCCGGGATCCCGGCGAGGATCATCAGCGTGCGCAGCTCTTCGGTGAGCAGCTCGATGACGCGGCGGACGCCCGCCTCGCCGGCCGCCGCCAGGCCGTAGGCGGCCAGCCGGCCGATGACCACCGCGTCGGCGCCGAGCGCCAGGGCGATCAAGACGTCGGCGCCGGTCCTGACCCCGCTGTCGAGCAGGATGGGCACCCGGCCCGCCACCGCGGCGGCCACCTCGGGCAGCGCGTCCAGGCTGGCCGGGGCCGGGTCTACCTGGCGGCCGCCGTGGCTGGAGACGTAGATCGCCGACACGCCGGCGTCCAGCGCGGCCAGCGCCGACTCGGCGGTCAGGATGCCCTTGGCGATCCACGGCATGCCGTGCCGCGCGGTCGCCTCGGCCAGCCGCGCCCAGTCCCAGGCGGGCATCTCGTCGGTGAACAGCGGGCCGTACGTCGCCGCCACCGACGGGGTGCCGTCGCCCGTGACGTTCCCGGAGTACGCGCTCAGCTCCGGGGTAAACCTGTTCTTCCTGTGGCGCACCCGGATCCCGGGCAGTGTGCAGTCCACGGTCACGCACAGCGCGTCGTAGCCCGCCTCGCGGATCCGCTTGACCACGTAGTCAAAGGAGGCGAACGGGTGGACCTGCGCGATCCGCGCGGCGGCCGGGGCGGCCGCGCGGACCTCCTCGTAGGAGAAGCTCCCGACCTCGGGAACCATCGACGCGGTCCCGCAGGCGGTGTTGGCGCGCGCGACCGCGAGGTGCCCGTCGGGACTGAACATGACGTCGCCGCCGAACGGCGCGGTCAGCACCGGCACCGACAGCGGTATCCCGAGCAGCGTGGTCGAGGTTCGCGGATCGCTCACCCCGCTCATCGGGCGCGGCCTGATCACCCGGCGGCCGAACGCCGCCCGGTTCGCGCGCAGCGTCGCCTCGGTACCCGCGCCGGTCTCCAGGTAGTCGGCCACCTCTGGCGGCAGGTTCTTCAGCGCCGCCGCGCGGATCTCCTCGACCGCCACGAACTCGGCGTCGTACTGCCGCATCGCCATGGTCGTCACAGGGGGAACCCTACTGGGCGTCCGGCTCCGGATAGGCACCTCGCCTGGCCAGGAAGCCGAAATCACAGCCCTCGTTGGCCTGCGTGATGTGCTCGGTGTACAGCGCGCCGTACCCCCGGCCGAACCTCGGTTCCGGAGCAGTCCACGCGGCGCGACGAGCCGCCAGGGTCCGTTCGGAAATATCCAAAGAAATCTTGCGGGCGGGGACGTCGAGCGTGACGCGGTCCCCGGCCCGCACCAGCGCGAGCGGGCCACCGGTGAACGCCTCGGGGGCGACGTGCAGCACGCACGCGCCGTAGCTGGTCCCGCTCATCCGCGCGTCAGACACGCGCACCATGTCGCGGACGCCGCGGGCGAGCAGGTAGTCCGGGATGGGGAGCTGACCGTATTCGGGCATGCCGGGGCCGCCCTTGGGGCCCGCGTTGCGGAGCACCAGTACGGAGTCGGGCGTGATGTTCAGCGTGGGGTCGTTGATGCGCGCCTTCAGCTCGGCGTAGGAGTCGAACACCACGGCCGGGCCGGTGTGCCGCAGCAGCCTCGGGTCCGCGGCGATGTGCTTGATCACCGCGCCGTCCGGGGCCAGGTTCCCGTGCAGCACGGCGATGCCCGCCTCGGGCGACAGCGCGGTCCGCGGTGACCGGATGACGTCGTCGTCGTGGACGGGGACCCGCGGATAGCTGCGGTGCAGCGCGCCGGGGACCTCGGCTAGCTGCCCGAGCAGCGCCGGCAGCCCGCCCGCGTAGTAGAAGTCCTCCATCAGGTAGCTGCCGGACGGCTGGATGTTCGCCAGCCATGGCACGCGCCTGGCGATCGCGTCGAAGTCATCCAGGGTCAGGCTGACGCCGGCGCGAGCGGCCATCGCGATCAGGTGGATCAGCGCGTTCGTCGAACCGCCGAGCGCGAGCACGGTGGCGGCCGCGTCTTCGAACGCCTCGCGGGTGAGGATCGTGGCCGGCGTCACGTCGTCCCAGACCATGGTGACGATACGCCTGCCGGCGCTGACCGCCATCCGGTAGTGCGCGGAGTCGACCGCCGGGATCGACGCGGCACCGGGCAGCGTCATGCCGAGCGCCTCCGCCGCGCTGGTCATCGTGGACGCGGTGCCCATCGTCATGCAGTGGCCAGGAGAGCGGGCGATGCCACGCTCGAGGTCGCCGAGATCGCAGTCGGTCGCCAGGCCCGCCCGGTACTCATCCCAGGTCCGCCACAGGGCGGTGCCGCTGCCGACGGGCTTGCCGCGGTAGCGGCCGGTCAGCATCGGCCCGCCCGGGACGAAGATGGCGGGGATGTTCGCGCTGGCCGCGCCCATGATGAGCGCTGGTGTGGTCTTGTCGCAGCCGCCCATCAGCACGGCGCCGTCGAACGGGTAGGAGCGCAGCAACTCTTCTGTCTCCATCGACAGCAGGTTCCGGTACATCATCGGCGTCGGTTTCTGGAACGTCTCGCTGAGCGTCGCGACCGGCATCTCCACGGGAAAGCCGCCTTGTTCGAGCACGCCGCGCTTGACCTGTTCGGCCCGCTCGCGCAGGTGCATGTGGCATGGGTTGATGCCGGACCAGGTGTTGAGAATGGCGATGACCGGCTTGCCGTCGAGCTCTTCCTCGCTGACGCCGAGCTGGCGGGTGCGCGAACGGTGGCTGAGCTGCCGCATTCCGTCTGTTCGCGAACTTCCGAACCAGCGGTGACTTCTGAGCTCTGCTGGGGTCTTCATGCCTGGTATGGTCGGTCGCACCACGTGGTCGCGTCTAGGGTTGGGTCGATGCACGCGGCGGTCCTTCCGCTTTCCGTTTCGCTCGCCGTACTCGCGGCGGCCGTGACGCATGCCACCTGGAACGCGATCGCGCACGGGATCAAGGATCAGGTGCTGGCATTCGGCCTGATCGGGGCGGGCAGCATCGCCGTCGCGGTGCCGCTGGTCGCCCTGTCTCCCTTTCCCCTGGCGGCCTGCTGGCCGTACCTGCTCGGGTCCGTTTTCATTCACGTCTTCTACAACCTGCTGCTGATGCGGTCGTACCGGTACGGGGATTTCGGGCAGGTGTATCCGCTCGCCCGGGGCACCTCGCCGCTCGTCGTGACGGTCCTCGCGGCGGCGTTCGCCGCCGAGCGGCCCTCGCTGACGCAGGTGTTCGGGGTGCTCGTGGTGTCCTGCGGGCTGGCCGTGCTGGTGTTCGCGGGGCGGCGTGGCCAGCAGGCCAGCGGGCGGGCGGCGCTTATCGCGGCGGGCGCGACCGGGCTGACGATCGCCGCCTACACCACGGTCGACGGGCTCGGGGTGCGCCTGTCGGGCTCTTCCGTGGCATACATCGGGTGGCTCATGCTGCTCGAAAGCATGTGCGTGCCCGCGTGGGCACTCGCCAGGCGACGGCGTGAGGTGATGGGCGGCGCGTCCCGGCGGGTGCTGCTGTCGGGGCTGGCAGCCGGGGCGCTCGCCGTGCTCGCCTACGGGCTGGTGCTGTGGGCGCAGACCCGCGGCGCGCTCGCGCCGATCGCCGCGCTGCGCGAGACCAGCGTCATTTTCGGCGCGATCATCGGGACGGTGGTGTTCCGCGAGCCGTTCGGGCGGTCGCGGATCGCGGCGACGGTGCTGGTCGTGCTGGGCGTGCTGCTGCTCAATGTCGCCTAGATCCGTGCCTGTGCGTCGCCGCGGAAAACCGGTGTGAGCTGGTAGCGGGCGACTGGTACCGTCGCATGTGATGCCGCCGGAGACGTGTTGAGCCGCGTGTCGCTGCGCCCGGACCTGTCTCCGCTGCGCGGCTCGCGCGGCTACCGCGCCGCGTTTGTCAGCCGGAACGTGGCGATGCTCGGCTCGCAGGCCGCCGAGGTCGCGCTGCTCGTCCAGGCCAAGCAACTCACCGGGTCGCCGCTGGTGGTCGGGCTGCTCGGGGTGGCGGAGCTGCTGCCGCTTGTCATCTTCGGCTTGTACGGTGGCGCGCTGGCGGACCGGTTCGACCGGCGCGCGCTGATGCGCTGGTGCGAGCCGGGCCTGGCCGGCTGCGCGGGGCTGCTGCTGCTCAACGGGCTGCTTCCGCACCCGTTGGTCTGGCCGCTGTTCGTGGTGTCCGCAGCGATGATGGCGTTCGCGTCGCTGCAGCGTCCCGCGTTCGAGGCCGCGATTCCCCGGCTCGTGCCAATGGAGCAGATCACGGCGGCCTCCGCGCTGCTGTCGGCGACGCAGAATATCGGCGTCCTGCTCGGATCCTCGCTCGGCGGCGTGCTCGCGGTCGCGCCGGGGCCGTGGCTGGTGTACGCGCTCGACGCGGCGGGCTTCGTGGTGTCGTTCTTCATGCTTTCCCGGCTGCCACCGCTGCCACCCGAGGCCGCGCCGCAGGTCGAACACGCGGGGCCGGCCGAGGACGGCACCGACGCGCCCAGCGCCGCGCAGCCCGGCCAGGCACTGCGAGACATTCTCGTCGGGCTGCGGTACGCGATCAGCCGCAAGGACTTGCTCGGGTCCTACCTCGCCGACCTGTCGGCGATGATCTTCGCCTACCCGACCGCGCTGTTCCCGTTCATGGCCGTGGCACTGCGTGCGCCGTGGGCCACCGGGCTCATGTTCGCCGCGCCTTCGGTGGGCGCGTTCGTCGTGTCCGCGACAAGCGGGTGGATGGGCCAGGTACGCCGGCACGGCCTGGCCATCGCGGCCGGCGCGGCGCTGTGGGGAGCGGCGATCGCCGGCTTCGGGCTATCCCCGGACATCTACGTAGCCCTGGGCTTCCTGGCCGTGGCGGGCGGGGCCGACGAGATCAGCGCGATCTTCCGTGACACGCTGTGGAAGCAGACCATTCCCGATCACCTGCGCGGCAGGATGGCCGGCATCGAACTGCTCAGCTACGCGGCGGGGCCGCCGGCTGGACAGCTGCGCTCCGGTGTGGTCGCCAGCCTGGCCGGGCTGCGGTTCTCGCTGGTCTCCGGTGGCATCGCCTGCGTGGCGGCCGTCGGCGCCGTGTGCGCGGCGCTGCCCGCGTTCAGCCGGTACGTCGCCGTGGTACCGACGGCGGCCGGCGTTTCCGCGGAAACGCCCGCGTCCGTGTTCCCGCGAGCGCCTTCGCGGGAACACGGAGCTACGGACACGCTGCGCCCGGCTAACCCTGCACCTTGACGCCGAGCAGGTCCAGCGGGCGGATGTCCGCCGGCTCGATCAGCTTGCGCTTCGCGGCGTCCGCGAGCGCCGCGGCGATCTGTCCGTTCAGGTGCGAAGTCCGCCCCTCCTCGTCGGCGAATGTGTCGAACACGCCGAATGTCGTCTCGTCCAGCCGGTACGCGTACCAGTTGACGCTGAACGCCTCCTGCTCCGCCACCTTCGTCGCGTCCGCCAGCATCGTGGCGACTTCCTCGGCGTGCTCCGGCTTGGCCTCGATCCGCACCAGCAGTCCGAGTTTCACTCCGATCAACTCCCTTGCGATGTGTCTGCCCCCGCGGCCTTGCCCGCCAGGTGCCGTGACACTGACGATATGGCCGGGGCAGCCACCGCAGACAGTGGCGGATACGACTTGTTTGATACTGTTTCCGACATGAAGGTGTCGGTCCTCGCCTACGACGGGATTTTTGACTCCGGCCTCGCCGCCGTGCTTGACGTCCTCGACACGGCGAACGCGATGCGCGCCGGCTTGGACAGGCCGCCGCCCGGATGGGAAGTGTGCACAGTGGCGCCGGGAAGGCGGGCGCGGACCGGGGCCGGACACATCGTGCGCGCCGCCCCGCTGGACGCCGCGCAGGACGCGGACCTGCTCATCCTCCCCGCGCTCAACGTGCGCGACCCCGAGGTACTCATCGAGTTCATCGAGGGCACGACGGCCGCGCCGCTGCGCCGCCTCATCGCCCGCGCCCGCACGCGGGGCACACCCGTCTACACCGCGTGCAGCGGCGCGTTCCTGCTCGCCGAGTCCGGCGTGCTCGGCCGACGCCGCGTCACCACCACCTGGTGGCTGTCGCCGGCATTCCGCGCCCGCTACCCCGAGGTGGACCTCGACCAGACCCGCATGGTGATCTCCAGCGACGGCGTGACCACGGCCGGCGCGGCCTTCGGGCACGTGGACCTGGCCCTGGCCCTGGTCCGGGAGAGCAGCCCCGCGCTCGCCGAACTGGTCTCCAGTTACCTCATCGTCGATGAGCGGCCATCGCAGTCCGCGTACACGATCCCGAGCGCGCTCGCCCAGTCCGATCCCGCCGTGGCGGCCTTCGAGCGCTGGGTCCGCGACCGGCTTCCTGAGCCGATCAGCATCCCCGAGGCGGCCCGCGCGATGGGCATGAGCGAGCGCACACTGCAACGGGCGACGCAACGGGTGCTTGGCACGTCGCCGGTCAGGTTCATTCAGGACATGCGGGTCGAGCAGGCCGCTCATCTGCTGCGCACTACGGACCTGTCGCTGGAGGCCATCTCCCGCCAGGTCGGCTACGAGCACGCGAACACGCTGCGCGTGCTGTTGAGGGAGCGCACCGGCCAGACGACCCGCGCGCTGCGCGGCAAAACCTCAGCTAGTCCCGAACTGCCAGCGTGACTGGAGTTTCCCGCCGTACTTCACCGTCACCGTGTAGGTGTGATGCGCCTGCAGCGGCAGCAGCGGAATGATGAACTCCTCGCGCACCCAGCCGAGACTGCCGGCGTTGACCAGGCAGACCTGCAGCGGCTTTCCGCCAGTGGTGAGGCTCGCCGTGGGCTTGGACACCGAGTTCTGGTTGCCGAAGATGATGGGCAGGCCGATGGTCTGCGACGCGAGCACCCGGTTGCGCCACGCCAGCGGGCAGGTGGCGATCGGGTCCGGAGACTCATTTCCGGTGTAGACGAGCAGGGACGTGGTCTTGCCGTTGGCCGGGTACTGGTAGTCGGGGCCGCTCGGCTTGAGCAGCGACGTCGTCGGGTCGACCCACAGCGCCGCGAAACCGCCGCCCGCCGCGTACCCGGCCCGCGTGCCGATCCTGCTCAGCTCTGAGAGGGCGTGGAACGGCGCCCCCGCCCATGTCCTGACCGGGTCGGCGAACCCCATGGTCAGGTCCGAGTTCAGGCCAGCCTGGGCGCCGAGCTTCGTATACCCGGGGCGTCCCGCCACCTCGACGTGCGTGATGAGGTTGTTCTTCTCCATGTACTGGACGTGCAGTGAGTCCGCGTAGCTCAGGTGGGCATCCTCGGCGACGGGCGTGGCGTTGTTCAGCGCCCGGTAGGCGTTCAGTTCCCGCAGCCACGCGGGCACGCTCCCGTTCCGCACCACGACTTTGACCTGCGCGCTGGCCCCCGGCGCGGCATAGCCCGGGGCCGACGCGACGGCCCGCACGTATAGCGTGCCCGGCTTGACTCCCCAGACGCCCGCCTTATCCGGCATGGTCCGCCACGCCGTCGCGCCCGCCTCCCGCACCTGGAGGCTGTAACTCGTCACCCACGCCACCGCCGGGCTGGCATGGACGGTCGCGGGGTCGAGCAGGTACGGGCGGGCGACGCCCGGGGCCAGCGTCAGCGACGCCCGCGCCACTGCCGTGATCCGCACGGACGACGGGGCCGAGATCGCCGTTGCCGTCTGGGCGCTCACCGTGGTGGTAAGCGTGACCTTGACCGGCAGCTTCCAGTTTCCCGATGAGTCAGTGCTGACGCTCGGATTGCTCCAGTGCATCGGGTCGTCGACTGAGAGGTTAACCCGTGCACCGGGCACGGCCTTGCCGTTGTCGGTAAGCGTGCCGCTGACCGTAACGGTGCCGCCGGTCACGACCGTCGACCGGGAAGCCTTAAGCGTCAGCGTGACGGTGTCCGCCTGCGCGGACCCCGGCCGCGGCGCCAGCGTCAGACCGGCCGTAACCGCCAGCGAAACCACGCCCACCCAAGCTGCGCGAAGCAACGAACGACCCACAGATCCCCCCGAACCTTAAGTCCATCTTTTCCCAGTGATGGCTTTTTGTCCCAGGGGTTATTCTGGACTCTCCGCGGGCCCGGACGCAAGGAGGCCGGCCCCTTAAGCGGATCCAGGTAAACCGCCGGCACCGGCTAGACGTTGAACCGGCGTGACCCCTGACTTCGCGGACTTCTACCGGGATGCCAAGGACGACTGCCTGCGCACCGTCGTCATCAGCACCGGCGACCGGGACCTGGCCCAGGACCTGGTGGCGGAGGCGTTTGCCCGCGCCTGCGCTTCCTGGCGCAAGGTCGCCCGCCACCCGAACCCGAGAGCCTGGGTGGTCCGCACCGCGCTGAACGTGCACACCGACCGGTGGCGCACTCGCCGCCGCGAGATGCCGCTCGCCGCGCCGGCGGACACCGGCACGCACGACGCGGACCCAGCCGACCCGGCGATCATCGCCGCTGTCCGCCGGCTCCCGGAGCGCCAGCGACAGGTCGTGGCGCTGCGGCTCTTCCTCGACCTGGATACCGACACCACCGCCGAGACCCTCGGTATCTCCCCGGGCACCGTGAAGGCGCACTTGTTCCGCGCTCTGGCCGCCCTGCGTGAAGACCTCAAGCTCAAGGAGCAGATCCCATGAACGACACCGACCTGGCCGCGCTTGTCCGCGGCGCCATGCTGGACACGTGCATGACCGTCCCGGAATCGGATATCACCCGCCGCGCCCGGAGGCTGCGGACCCGCCGCCGCGTCGCGGCCGGCGGCGCGGCGGTCGCCGGCCTGGCCGCCGGGCTCGCCGTGGCCACGCTCGCCGCCCCCGCCAGCAGCCCGGCGACGGGGCACGCGCAGAACACCGCGCAGCTCACCGGGTGGACCGTGACAAGGGATCCCAGCGGGGTCATCACCGTGACGATCCACGAGCTGAAGGACCCGGCCGGCCTGCAGACGCGGCTGCGCGCGGACGGCGTGCCGATCAACGTATCGTTCTCCGGCCCCAACCCGGCATGCCATCCCTACTACCCCGATTACCGGTTCATTCCTCCCATGCCTCCCCGGTACCTGGGGAAGGCACCTAAGTACCCGTGGATAAATTCGTACGACAACGGCTCAGTCACCGAGTCCATCACCGGTCCGTCAGCCCTCACTCTCGTGCTCCGTCCCGCCCGCATGCCGCGCGGCACCGCGTTCGAGATCGTCGCGCTACGGGGCATTGTCGTCGCGTGGGGCCTGGTCAAGACCGGCCCGGCCTGCACGGGCTTATGGTGGAGCCAAAAAAGAAGGCCGGGCTGGTTTGACCAGCCCGGCCTTCTGTCAAGTGTGTTCCGGCGGTGTCCTACTCTCCCGCGAGGCCTCCCTCGCAGTACCATCGGCGCTGAAGGGCTTAACTTCCGGGTTCGGGATGGGACCGGGTGTTTCCCCTTCGCTATGGC
>Ga0126381_100002299_pt1 | contig 20620 bp, 22 predicted proteins | sample PanSoiMetPlot_28_FD_96465 | JGI IMG/M metagenome (GOLD analysis project Ga0126381, IMG submission 96465) | Tropical forest soil microbial communities from Panama - MetaG Plot_28 | ecosystem: Environmental > Terrestrial > Soil > Tropical forest > Bulk soil | place: Panama | collected 2016-02-17
CCGCCGCCAGGACCTTGTCCGCCGCCAGGACCTTGTCCGCCGCCGTCTTGATCGTCCGGGGGAGCGGCTAGCCGGTCGAGAGGTTCGCGGCCCTGGGTGAGGTCCAGGAAGCACAGGGCGCGCAGCTGTTCGAGGGTTCCCGGGATACCGGCGGCGCGCAGCGCGCGGGCGCGGCCGTCGATGTGCTGGGAACTCGCGAGCACCTCATCGGGGGGCAGGTCGCGACCGCACAGCGCGGCGTTGCCTGAGTACTCCTGGAACCGGATCACCCGTGCGTCCTTGGCGGCGCTGTCCTTGCGCCGCTGCGCGGCATGCGGGTCGATCATCATGACGACGCGGGTGCACATGGCGCGCAGTTGGTTCGGCGTTAGCCCGGGCGCGGCGGCGGCCAGCAGCTTGTCGGCCTCCGCGGCGCCCGCGTCGTCCAGGCATTGCGTGGCCTCGGTGATGATCTTCAGCTGGTACGCGCTGATCAGCCCGTCCCGCAGCCGGGCGCAGCTGGTCGGCAGCCGCCCGGCGGCGTCGCGGGCCTGTGCCATGGCCAGCTCGGCGGCGTTGGTGGTGATAACCAGTTCGGGGACCAGCTCGTCGGGCGCGAACGCGGTGAACCCGTACGGGGTCGCCTTCTTCGGGTCCGGCTCGGCACGGCGGGCGGCGAACTCGGCGACGGCCGCGTGCTGAATCCAGGCGGCACGGCCGGCCAGCCGCCGCCCGGCCGCGGCCAGGCCGAGCACCTGGTTGTCCGACAGCGCGGACAGGACGGCGGGATCGCAGGCCATTTCCGCGAGCGCGGCCAGAGTGGCGTCCGGCGGCCGGGTGTTGAGCCGGCCGCCCTGGGCCAGGCCAGCCAGGTCCAGGTCTTCGGGGTCGCTTGATCCGGCCAGGCTGTACCACACGGCCGGGATCGCGTCGGTCTCGTCGGGGATCTGGACCAGCCCGGCGTCGACCTCGGCGATCAGGCGGGCCAGTTCCGCGTCGCCATCCCAGTCGCCGTCCCCGTCTGCGGGCACGCGCGGATCGGACGGCTGCTGGCCGTCCTGTGCGCCGCTAGGGCCGGGTTCGGGTGGCATGGGCTGCGACTTCCGTTCGAGAAAACGCGCTGACTCTTCCGCTCCTATAGGAAGTGTATCAAACAATTGTTCAGCAAAGAAATCAACAGATTAATTCTTTTCAAGATCATTTTCGAACCAGACGTCTCCTGCCACATCGCTTCCCGGCAGGCTGGGCTCACGCACTTCCAGTGCCGTCGGCACGCTCCGCGCGCCGGACAGAAGCCGCGCGTAGCGCGGCTGATAACCCAGGCCCCCGCTGCGCGCGGGCCAGATGCCCCTCAACGCCGGTTCAGGCCGTGCTGTCCTCGACGTCGACAGCAGATGCCGCCGAGCGCCAGTGTGATCACGAACGCGGTTCACTAGCACCTGGTATCGCCCTAAGGCGCCGCGCGTCCCGTTATGTCCATCCTTGTCCATCCTCGTCCAGGATCGCGGCCGGGCCGGCAGCTGGTGCCCCATCATCGACTTGTCCGCTCGCAGGGAAGGGATCGGCGATGGGGCGGGGAAGGCGCGGCGGCACCGACACCACGCTTGAGCCGTGCCCGGTGGCGGAGGCACTGGCGCAACTGCGCCCGGATTACCGCGAAGTGCTCGTGGAGGCGTACTACCGGGGTTGTTCGGCGGACGACCCGCGCGGTGACCAAACCGACGCACGCCGCCGTATTCCAGTTAGCGAGAGGACAATGATGAAGCCCTTAGCGACGTTCGCCAGGCTCGCCCGCCGGGCCGGCATGCTGGCGTTGCCGGCGGTCGCGGTCGCCGCCGTACTAGTGTCGGCCGGCCCGGCCCACGCCAGCTTCGCCGACCCGTTCGTGACCGGGTACGTGTGGAGCAACATGGCCAGCCCGTCCAGTTGCTACACACCGTCCGCGACGTACTCGTACAACAGCCGCAGCCAGGTCAACACCATCTGCCGTACCGGCGTCGGCTCCTATGTGGTGCACTTCCCCGGCCTGCAGGCCGGCGGGGGCAACGTCCAGGTCACCTCGTATGGGTCCACCCGCGCCAACTGCAAGGTGGCGTACTGGTTCAGCACCGGTGCCGAGGAGCAGGTCGGCGTGCTGTGCTACTCGGTCGCCGGCGTGAGCCAGGACAACCGCTTCGTGGCGTCGTACACGGCGGGCATCGACGGCTCGGCCGGCATCTACGACTTCGTTTGGGCCGACCAACCGACCTCGTCGTCCTACGTTCCGTCCACGACGTATTCGGAAGACAACAACACCGATGGGCGTCCGATCATGGTCACCAGGACCAACGTTGGCGCGTACTCCGTGAACTTCCCTGTCTACAGTGGACCGGTCGCGGCCGGCAGCGTCAAGGTCACCGCCTACGGTTACAGCACGGGCGTCTGCAAGGTGGACTCGTGGGGACCGTCGGGTGGAGACGAACAGATCAACGTGCAGTGCTACAGCAGCTCCGGCGCCCCATCGGACGAGTACTTCTCGATGGTCTTCGCCAGCGGCATGAACCTGCTCGGCGACAACACGATGGCTGACGGGTACGCGTGGGCGGACCAACCATCGTCGTCGTCGTACACGCCGTCACCGCAGTACCAGCGCGACACCGTGAGCAACAAGTCCGGTACCATCACCATCTCCCGACCGGGCGTCGGCACCTATGACGTCGTCATGCCGTTCCAGAACCTGGGCTTGGATGGCGGCCACGTCCAGGTGACCGCGTACGGCACGGGCACCAACCGATGCCAGGTCAGCAGTTGGTCGAGCAACTCGACCGGGCGTACCGCCCACATCATCTGCTACGCCAATGACGGCACACTCGCCGATTCGTACTTCGCCATGGTGTACGTAGCCCAGTCACCGTAGTCAGGTTGGCCGGGCGGTTCGGATTCCGGGCCGCCCGGTCGGCACGTCGGCTCGTGAGAGCTGAACTTGCGCACCGCGCCTGGTCAGGTCCGGGACGTGACGAAGACGCCGCGTCCCCGGACGCTGCGCGACCTGTCGACCTCATTTAAGGATTGACTTATATAAGCGTAGCCTGATTTGATGTGAGCATGCACGCGTTCGACGTTCTGGGGGATCCGGTCCGGCGGCGGCTGCTTGAGCTGCTCGCCGCGGGGCAGGCGCCGGCCGGGAACTTGACGGCGACGGTGCAGGCGGAGTTCGGGATCAGCCAGCCGGCCGTCTCCCAGCATCTGAAGGTGCTTCGGGATAACGGGTTCGCGAACGTTCGCGTGGACGGCGCACGGCGGCTGTACTCCATCGACGCCGGGCCGCTGCGCGAGGTCGACGACTGGCTTGACCGCTACCGAGGCTTCTGGCGGCAGCGGCTCGACGCCCTTGAGACCGAGCTTCGCCGCCCTGGGCGGCACCGCAAGCTGGCACAGGAGGAGCCATCATGACCGACCGGGATACGCTCGCCCGCTGGCGGGCGGGGACCGAACGCAGGATCAGCGGCGACGGCGTGGTGTTCATGTCGCGCCGCTACGACGCCGCCATCGAGGCCGTCTGGGACGCCTGGACGGACCCGGAGCGGCTGGCCCGCTGGCTCGGATCGGTGTCCGGTGAGCTCAGGCCCGGCGGCACGGCCGTGCTTACCATGACGCCCGAGATCGAGGTCCCCTGCCACATCGTGGAATGCCAGGCGCCGCGCCTGCTCGCCGTCGTCTGGTGCCACCCCGGCGAACCGGAGTCGTCGGTTGAGCTCCGTCTGAGTGCCGTCGGCGGCGCCACCATCGTCGAACTCGAGCACCGCCGCCTGCCCGACGACCTCGCCGTCGGCTACGGGTACGGGTGGGAGGACTTCCTCGACCGCCTCGGCGCGCTGCTCACGGACGGCGATCCGGACTCGGTCTCATGGGCGCAGTCGCAGGAGGCGCTCGCACCGCTGTGGGCCGCGCTCGCGGCTGCTCGCTAGCGCTCGTCCAGCTGGGCTATCAGGCGCGCGGGGGCGATCGCGCGGTAGGCGTCCTGGCATAGCTCCGCGATCTCCGCCCAGCCGAGGCCGGCGTCGAGCCGGACGCCGATCCAGCCGCGCCCGCCGACGTATGGCGGCCGGAAGAACCGGTCGGGCGCGGCGGCGACGAGTTCGGCCTGCGCGCCGGGCAGGCCGGCGCACCACAGGTGCGGGAATTGGTGGTCGTGGTGGCCGGACGCCCACAAGGTCACGAACGACTTCTTGTCCCGCACGAAGAACGTCGGCGCGCCGTGGCTCGGTCGCTCGGTGACTTCCGGGAGCGCGAGGCAGATCGCGCGCAGCCGCCCGGCTAGGTCGTCAGCCACGGGGTCATCAGCCGCGGGGTCGTCAGCCACGGGACCTGTCAGCCGTTCTGGGCACGGTACCAGTTCCTGATCAGCTGGCCGGCGCCCCGGTTGGTCGGGTTCGTCGTATGCGCGCACGACCATGTCGCCGCGCTGATCGTGGTGGGGCTGGCCAGATTGGTATTCGACTTGACGAGCAGGCCCGCCGCGAGCTGGTAGGCGGTCATCCCGATGCTGAAGCCGGCCAGGTACTTGAGGTAGAGGGGAATGCGGGTGGGCGCGTCCTGCCAGCACTCGGAGTTCGCCGCGGTGCCGAAAGGCTGGTAGTTCGTCCACTCCCCGTCCACCACCGGCGCCACGTTGGTGATGACCAGCCACGCGAAGTCGTTGTGCCAGGTCGCCTCGTTGTGGGCGCCCTGCGGGTGATGGAAGTCGTACACGACGTCGGCAGTGGTGAGCACGGCGTGCTGGGCCTGCATTCCCGCGAATGTGCTGGCGAAGTCAGGGCCCTCGACCCAGAACAGGTTTCGCGCGCCCGCCGCGCGCAGGTCTGCCGCCAGCCTGGCCATGCCGATGTAGTCGCTTCCCTCGAACGTGCCGCCGTCATGCCACAGCGCCCACTCCTGCGGCTGCGACATCCCGCTGACGAACGTCCGCGGCTCGTTGAACAGGTCGAAGATCACCTGCTTGTCGCCGCCGAAGGCCGGCTTCAGTTTCTTCCAGAACGTCTCGGTGCCCGCGGTCGGCCCCTTCTGATCGTCCACCCCCGTGGCCTCGGCCGTTTCGGTCTGATCGTTGAGCACCACGACGAGGTGCACGGCTTCCGCCCAGCCCACCTCGGTCTTGATCGCGTTCAGGTACTTCTGCGAGAACCCTGTCCCGTGCGGGCCGAGGAGATTGTCCTGGCTCACCTGCAGCCGGACGGTGTTGGAACACCACGAACTGGCCGTCGCCAGGATCTTCTTATGGTCCGCGGGCATGGTCGCGGACCAGTTCGGATAGTTCGCCAGCCCGGGAACGGTGATCCCGTAGGGCACGTAGATCTTGCCGCGGGCGCCGAGCACCAGGGTTGCGTGCACATGGAACGGGCCGACCGCGTGCTGGCAGGACGAGCCAGCCGCGGTCACCGCGCCGGCGGCCGGCATCTCGGATGCGGTCCCGAAGACCGCCAGGGCCAGCGCCAGGCCCGCCAGCAGGATGAGCCGGAAGTTGCCAGTGCGAGCCAGCCCAGCCGCGACCATGTCTCGCATCTTAGTTCGCCAGGGCGGCGTGATTCATCGGGATTGACGATGGATCGCCGGCGCGCGAGCCTGGCCTGGTGCGTGGGGATACAGAGCGGGCCAGGGAGTTCGCCGAGCTATTCAGGGCCGTCTACCTGACCTTCCACCGGCGGGACGGGCCGCGCTCCGGGCTGCCGAATGCCTCACTGGCGGTGCTCGAACACCTGGCGCTCGCCGGGCCCCTCACCGTCGGCGAGGCGGCCGCGCACCTGCGGCGGGCCCAGTCAGTGGTCAGCGAGATCGTCACCCACCTGGAGCGGCAGGGCCTGCTGGAACGGGAAAGCGACCCGGACGACCGGCGCCGGACTTTGATCTGGCTTACCCCGGCTGGGCAGGCCGCCCTCCAGCGTCAGCAGGAGGTCCTGAGCCTCGACCTGCTCGCGGGAGCGCTGCGACAGCTGCCCGGCGATCAGTCCGCGGCTCTCCTGGCAGGCCTGCGCGCACTCGTTCAGTCAGCGGAAGGGAATCATCATGACCATGACACAAGCGTGTGAAAGCTGCGGCATGCCGATCGAAACCGGAAGGTACTGCGCGTACTGCACAGATGAGAACGGTCAGCTCCAGTCGTTTGAGCAGCGGTTCGAACGTATGACCGCCTGGCAGGCCCGGCGCAGTCCGCAGACTTCCCGCGAGGAGATCGAGCGCCAGACCCTCGACTACATGGCCACCATGCCGGCCTGGCGCGACCATCCCCGCGTTACCGCACGCCACGGCGATTAGCTAGCCGACTGCTAGCTCGACCACGGAGCTGCTAGACGCGCCGTTCGCGTCGACCACCCACGCGCGGTTGCCGTCCACGGTCACGCTTACCGGGGTCTGCAAAGGAATGCCCGGGTTCCCGTACACCGCCAGGCAGGCTCCGGTGCGCGCGTCGAGCACGCTCATCGAATTGCCGTCCTCGTTCACCACGAACATGTGGGAGCCGTAAGCCGCGATGTCGGCAGGGGTGTTGAGTCCGCACTCGCTGGCCGGGACAACGCGCACGACCTTGCCGTCGCTGGTGTCGATCTCGGCCATGTGACCCGGCGGCGGTCCAACTCCCGTGATGACCCAGACGTCTGTGCCCCGCAGCAGCATTCCGCCCAGGCTGCGGAAGGCCGGGTCGCTGGCGCTGAGCGCTATCGTGCGCTGGATGCTCCCGTCCGCCGCGCCGATCTCGACAATCGTTCCGCCGCCGTCGGAGTACCCGCCCTGGTTCGGGTCGCCGCGTGACGGGTTCAGGACCCAGACGCGAGATCCGTCGGCGACCAGGGCCGCCGGGGAGCGAAAGCCGCCCAGCGTCCGGACGAGGCTGCCATCGCCCGTGTTGACCTCAGTGACGTCGGAGGGCAGGGGGAGGTCGGGCGTGGACGCGGATGGCCAGCTGGCGACCCACAGCGTGCTCCCGTCGAGAGCGAGAAGCGCTGGGCCGTCGAAGTGATACTGGCTGCCCGATATCGTGCGTATCCAGCCGCCGTCGGCGGCGCTGAGTTCCGTCACCGAATTCCCGCCCTCGTTCGCGACCCAGATGTGCTTGCCGTCGTCGACGAGCGTGCGCGGGGTGCTGAAGCCATACGGTGCGCCGGACAGCGTCCGCTCCACGACGTGGGTCCGCGCGTTGAACTCGGTCACCGAGTTGCTGACCACGTCGGCGACCCAGACGTTGGTGCCGTCGCTCACGGCCTGGCGGGCACCGGGGAAGCCGTACCGGTCGCCGGGATAGACGCCGAGCAGGCTGACCAGAGCCGATGAGGTGCCAGCCGCGTTCGTCGGCCCGGTGGCTCCCGGCGAGGACCCCGCGGCCGCGGGCGAGGACCCGGCGGCCGCGGGGGAGGGCCCGGCGGCCGCGGGCGAGGACACCGTGGCGTCCGGCGAGCCTGGCGGGCCAGCCGAGCTGGTGGTCCCGCCCGGGGCGAGCAGCGTCAGGGGGAGCGCGACGGCGAGGGCGACGATCACGGCGAGGCCGGCGACCATGGCCGTCAGCCGGCGGCGGGGACGAGGGCGCGGGGGAGGGACGTGCGCGCCCGGCACGTTTCCGGCTCCCGCGCTCACGGGCGGAGGCGCGCTACCCAGCTTGGCCGCGGCGGGCGCCCGAACCCGGGTAATCGTCGGCGGGGTCTGCGCCATGGCGGTCCCGGGGACTTCCGCCATCGCCTCGGTTGGCGGCCGGATACCGGCGGTCCCGGCGCCAGCATCCCGGTCTCGCGTGCCCAGCTCCGCCACGATGTCCGCCGGCGAAGGCCGCCGTCCCGGGTCCTTGTCCAGGCACCGGGCGACGACGGACCGGATCTCGTCAGGAACGCCGTCCAGGTCGGGCTGGGTGTGCACCACGCGGTAGATCAGCGCCGCGATCTGGCCTTCACCAAACGGTCCGTGGCCCGTCGCCGCGTAGGCCAGTACCACCCCGAGGCTGAACACGTCACTCGCCGGTCCGATGGCGTGCCCCTGGGCTTGTTCCGGTGACATGTAGTCGGGCGTGCCGAGGACGATATCGGTCCTGGTGAACACGGTGGCTTCCATGGCGCGGGAGATTCCGAAGTCGATCACTCGCGGCCCGTCCTCGGCGAGCAGCACGTTCGACGGCTTCAGGTCGCGGTGCACCAGGCCGGCCGCGTGGATCGCCGCTAGTCCCTCCGCCAGGCCGGCGCCGAGCGCGCGCAGCGAGTCCGCCCGCAGCGGCCCCTCGCTTTCCAGGCGGTCCGCGAGCGACCGGCCCGCGATATAGACGGTCGCCAGCCACGGGACCGGACTGTCCACATCGGCGTCGATCACCATCGCGGTGTACAGGCCGCTGACCTTCCTGGCGGCGGCGACCTCGCGCCGGAACCGCACCCGGAACTCGTGGTCGGCGGCCAGTTCGGGCTTGATCACCTTCACGGCAACCAGTCGGCCGGCCGCGGACTTGCCGAGGTAGACCTTGCCCATTCCCCCGCTGCCAAGCACGCTGACCAGCTCATATGGCCCGACCCGCGGCGGATCGCCGGGCTGCAGCTCCACCAGCGGCTCCTCATCGGGACTGGCGCGAACCCCCAGACCACTTTACTGGGCACGCCCGGCCCTGAGTCGACGATTAGCTACCCGGACACGTGGTCGCGCCAGGAGTGCCGCGGCTCGTAGCCGAGCACCCGCCGGGCACGGTCGATCGCGAGCAGGGTGTCGAACTCGCCGACCGGCGCAGTCACCGGGACGCCGGGAAAGACCTCGGCGAGCAGCGCGGAAGACGGGCGGTTCATCACCGTGTCCGCGGCGGCGACGATGAAGCCCTGGCTGCCCGCGACCGCCTCGTCTGGCGCCTCAAGCGCCAGGCGGCAGGCGGCCGCCACGTCCCGGACGTCCACGTAACCCCACAGGTTCCACTTGCGCGCGTGCGGGTCCGGCCAGTACGACGGGAACCTCGCGTAGTCCTCAGGGGCCATGATGTTGGAGAAGCGCAGCCCGACGAACGGCATCCCCGACCACCTCGCGATGTGCTCCGCGATCGTCTCGCTCGCCACCTTGGACAGCGCGTAGGTCATGGTCGGCACCGGGTAGTGGTCCTCGTCCACAGGGACGTACCGCGGCGGCAGCCCGTCCGTTTCCAGGGACGGATCGGCGCCGGAGTCCACGCCGAACGGCAGGCCAAGCGTGGTCTCGCTGGACGCCCACACCACCCGGCCCAGGCGCTGGCTGGCCGCGGCGTGGAACACGTTGAAGTTCATCGCCATGTTGTCGTTGAACGTGACCGAGGGGGTGTGCAGGCCCGGCGCGGGAATGTTGGCCAGGTGGACGACCGCCTCGGTGCCCCGCAGCACCTCGGTCGCCTGGCCGTAGTCGGTCAGGTCCGCCCGCAGCGCCCCGATCGCGTCGGCCCTGCTGGCCGCGATGTCGGTCGCCACCACGTCATAGCCGTGCTCGCGCAGCTCCGTCACCACCGCGCGCCCGGCCAGGCCAGTCGCTCCCGTGACACAGACCCGTCGCATTGCCGCCATGCCAGCCGCCTTTCCCGATAGTGCCGCCGATAGTGCCGCCGATAGTGCCAATTGTCAGAAGGGATGTTACGTAAACGCCGCGCTCGAGGGCAGTCGGAAAGGCATTCGGAGGTTAGGGTGGTTGGATGAATCGGCCCGGGCTGGTGATCGCGGCTTGATCACCTTCGAGCGAGTGACCAAGCGCTACCCGGACGGGACCGTCGCCGTCAACGCGCTCGACCTGGAGATACCCGCGGGCAAGACAGTGGTGCTCGTCGGGCCGAGCGGCTGCGGCAAGACCACGTCGCTGCGGATGATCAACCGGCTCGTCGAACCCACCGGAGGCCGCGTGCTGCTCGACGGCCGCGACGTCAGGCAGGCCGATCCCGCGCGGCTGCGCCGCGGCATCGGCTACGTCATACAGCAGACCGGCCTGTTTCCGCACCGGACCGTCCAGGACAACATCGCCACGGTCCCGCTGCTCAACGGCTGGGGCCGGGCCAAGGCCCGGGGCCGCGCGCGCGAGCTGCTCACGCTCGTCGGACTCGATCCCGCGCTCGCCCGCCGTTACCCCTACCAGCTTTCGGGCGGACAGCAGCAGCGCGTCGGAGTGGCGCGCGCGCTCGCGGCCGACCCGCCGGTGCTGCTGATGGACGAGCCGTTCAGCGCGGTCGACCCGCTGGTCCGCGCCTCGCTTCAGGATCAGCTGATCACGCTGCAGACCGAGCTGCGCAAGACCATCGTGCTCGTCACCCACGACATCGAGGAGGCCATCAAGGTCGGCGACCTGGTGGCCCTGTTCAGGCAAGACGGACGGCTGGCGCAGGTCGGCACGCCGGAGCGGCTGCTCGGCGCGCCCGTGGACGACTACGTGGCCGGCTTCGTCGGCTTCGACCGCGGCATCAGGCGGCTGACGTTCTTCTCCGCGGCCGGCCTTGACCTGAGCACAGGGCCCGTGCTGTCAGGCGACGCGACCGTGGCCAAGGCGCAGGCGACGGGCGAGCCGTGGATCCTGGTCACCGGCGAAGGGAAACCGCTCGGCTGGGTTCCGGCGCAGCGGCTGGCTGCGCTGCCCGGCGACACGCCGCTCGCCCAGGTACGGACCGAAGGAGTCGGGCACACGTTCGGCGTCGGCGATGGCACGCTGCGGGCAGCCCTCGACGCGGCCGTGCTGTCGCCCGCCGGGCAGGCGATCGGCGTGGACGGCCACGGCACGGTCGTCGGCGTGGCCACGTTCGACCAACTGCGGGCGGCCATCCAGGCCGCGGACAGCGCCGTCGCCGACACCGTGGCAGACACCGCGGGAGCACCGCAATGACGTGGTCCTGGATCCCGAGCAACGCCGCGCAGATCTGGCAGCTCGCACGCGAGAACGCCTACCTCGGCGTGGTGTCAGCGCTGCTCGGCCTGGCGATCTCGCTGCCGCTCGGCATCGTGGCCGCCCGCTGGCGCTGGTTCAACCCCCCGGCGCAGACCGTGGTGAACGTGTTCTACGCGATTCCCGCGCTCGCGCTGATGGTCGCGCTGATCCCGGCTCTCGGGCTGACCGACACCAACGTGCTGGTCGCGCTGACGCTGTACTCGCTGTGCATCCTCGTGCCGAACATCGTGGCCGGCCTGCGCGGAGTGCCCGAGCCCGTACGGCAGGCGGCGACCGCGATGGGCTACGGCCAGCTGCGCCGCCTGGTCGCGGTCGAACTTCCGCTGGCGGTGCCGGTGATCATGGGAGGCCTGCGGGTGGCGATGGTGTCGAGCATCAGCCTGGCCACCATCGGGCAGCTGATCGGCGTGTCCAGCCTCGGTTACCTGTTCATCGACGGCGAGCAGCGGGACTTCCTCACCGAGGTGTACGTGGGCATCGCCGGCGTCGTCTTGCTCGCCCTGGTCTGCGACCTGGTGCTCGTCGGCATCCGGCGGGCGCTGACCCCGTGGGTGGCGCGCTCATGAGCGCATCGGTAAGTAGAGTGCGTCCGCGAATGCGGACTCCGAGCGCCAGCGAGGTGGCCTCATGAGCGAGCTTGCGAGCGAATCGGTAAGTAGAGTGCGTCCGCGAATGCGGACTCCGAGCGCCAGCGAGGTGGCCTCATGAGCTACTTCAGCTACGCGTGGGGCTGGGTGACCCAGTCCGCGCACTGGCAAGGGGCCGACAGCATCCCGCATCAGATCCTCGCCCACCTCGGCTACAGCGGCCTCGCGCTGCTGATCGCCGCCGTCATCGCGATCCCCGCCGGCGTCGTGATCGGCCACACCGGGCGCGGCTCGGTCACCGTGATCAACGTGGCCAACGCCTGGCGCGCGATCCCCACGCTCGGGCTGCTGATCATGCTCGTCCTGCTGCTCGGCTTCTCATACCTCACCTGGCTCGTGCCGCTGGTCGCGCTCGGGGTGCCGCCGATCCTCGTCAACGTCTACGAAGGCGTGGCCGGGGTCGATCCCGGCGTCAAGGACGCCGCCAGGGGCGCCGGCATGACCGCGTGGCAGCAGGTGACCCGCGTCGAGGTGCCGATGGCGCTGCCGCTGATCCTGGTCGGCCTGCGCACCGCGACGATCTTCGTGGTGGCCACCGCGACGCTCGCCGCGCAGATCGGCCTCGGCGGCCTCGGCCGCTTCATCATCGACGGCCTGGCCAGCACCGACTACTCGCAGGTGGCGGGGGGCGCGCTGCTCGTCATCATGCTCGCCGTTCTCGTCCTGGTGTTCTTCGCCATCCTCGACAGGCTTGTCGTCCCGGCCGGCCTGCGCAAGCAAAGACGTTCCGAATAGGTCCGATATCCCGCTCGAAAGGGACAGCACATGTTCAGTAGTAGGGCACGAATTATCGGCGGCCTGGCCGCCGTCACAGTCTTCGCCGTGTCGGCGTGCTCAAGCTCGAGCAGCAGCAGCTCAAGCAGCAGCACGAGCGCGGCACCCGCCACGTCCGCGTCCGCCTCCACGTCCACGTCCAGCAACCCGCTGTCCAACGGCGGCGGGAGCGGCAGCATCGTGGTCGGCTCGGCGAACTTCCCGGAAAGCGAGCTGCTCGCCGAGGTCTACGTGCTGGCGCTGCAGGCCAAGGGCATCAAGGCGACCGCCAAGCTCAACATCGGCGCCCGCGAGGCCTACTACCCGCAGGTCGAGAAGGGCACGATCGCCGTCTTCCCGGAATACAACGGCTCGCTGCTGTCCGGCGAGGTAGACAAGAACACCACCGCGAAGACCACCAGCGCGGTGGACGCCGAGCTCGCCGCCAAGCTGCCGTCCTCGCTCGAGGTGCTCAACCCGGCCTCGGCGGTTGACAGTGACTCGGTGACGGTCACCGCGGCGACCGCCGCGAAGTACCACCTGAAGACGATCGCCGACCTCAAGCCGTACGCGGCGAACATGGTGCTCGGCGCGCCGCCGGAGTTCAAGACCCGCAGCGACGGGATCGCCGGCCTGAAGGCCAACTACGGCCTGACGTTCAAGAGCTTCGACCCGCTAGACGAGGCCGGCCCGATCACGATCGCCGCGCTGCAGGACGGCAAGGTGCAGGCGGCCGACGTGTTCACCACCACGCCGGCGATCCTCGCCGACCACTTCGTGGTGCTCGCCGACACCAAGGCCAACTTCGCGGCGCAGAACGTCATACCGCTGGTCTACAAGCCGGACATGAACCCCACGATCATCGCCGTGCTCAACGCCATTTCCGCCAAGCTCACCACGAACGCCCTGCTGCAGATGGACAACGCGGTGATCACCGAGCACGCGAACTACTCGACCGTGGCGTCCGCCTTCCTGCAGGCGGAAGGGCTCGGATAGGGAGAGCCACGGACACGTTCGGAATAATCGGTATTTGATTGGATCTGTCTGTATATACCGATATTAATCGAAAAAATGCCGCGGATCGGGCGCTCGCCAGGGCACCCGATCCGCGGCATTATTCGAAATCCGCGGGCGCGAGACGGCTACCAGGAATTACGCTGAATGCCGACCCGCATACAGGGTATGCAACAGACATAAGCCACGCCGTCCCCCCGGAGCGAATAACGTGGACAAGTCCGCGCAGTCCCTGGCGGTGTCCTGTCCCTGCCACAAGGGCCGGGACCACATCCGGCAGGTTTCCGTCGTCTACGCGGAGGCAGCGCCTGCCCCGCTGAGCCCGCTTCCCGTGCTCAAGTCGGCGGACCGCCTGGCGTGGGCGGGGACGATCTGCGGCGCGATCGGCGCCGTCCTCCTGTGGCTGGGCTCCGCGTACCGCGGCGACCTCTCGAATCCCACGCTCGCCGCCGCCAGCGTCTGCTTCGCGTACGCGCTGGCCTGCTACGGCTGGGCCGCCATCCGCCGGGCCAGCGTCGTCCGGGTCAGGCGCGGCGCGCCAAGCGCGCTCGCGGTGTGGCGGGCGGGCTGGTACTGCGCGCGCTGCGACGGGGTGTTCTTCACGCCGGCCGCGCTGCCCGCGGGCGCCGTCGCGGGCGAACTGATGAGCGCCGGGGAGTTCCAGCACCTCGTCTGGGCCGCGGGCGGCTTCCCGCTGCCGGTGGGCTAGCCGGCCAGCACCCGCGCGACCTGCGCGATGCCCTGGCCCCACGCGGCGATCTGCCCCGCGGGAAGGTATGACGACCCGGACATGGTGTGGTCGACCATCGGCGCGGCGACGAACCGCTCCCGGCCGCTGCGGTCGATGAAGTAGACCGCCGAGGAGTGCACGATGTCGGCGTTCGGATTCGGCGCCTGCACGGTGATGCCGTAGCCGGACCACACCGCCCGCAGCGCGGTCAGCGGCCCGGTGAAGAAGTGCCAGTCCGGGATCGTGTTCAGTCGCTGCTCGCGTGAGTAGGCCATCATGTCGGCGACGGCTGCGTGGTACTGGTTTACGTTGACCGCGGCGAACACGACCTTGCCGGCGAGCGGGCCGAGGTCACGGTAGGCGTCGACGTACTCGGCGGAGACGATCGGGCAGATGTCGGTGCAGTGCGGGTCCATGAACTCGAGCACCACGACCTTCCCCTTGAGGGAGGACAGCGACACGGTGGCGCCATTCTGGTCGGTGAGCGTGAAGCCGGGCGCGGCCGAGTTCGGGACCGGCGCCAGGCCCATCAGGTTGATCGCAGAGTCGGTGACGCTCGCCGGAATGCCGGAGGGGCGCTGGGGCTGGCCGCTGCCGCTCGAGCGGGCCAGCCCGAACGCCGCCGCGACCGCCGCGCCGGCCAGCACCGCGGCGGCGAGGCTGGCGGCATACAGCCAGCGGCCGCGGTTGCCGCCGCTGCCACGGCCGCCACGGGGTCCACTGGCGCCGCTGGGGCCGGGCGCGCCGTCGGCGTCGTGGTCCCGCGCGCGGTCGGTGGCGGTATCCGCTGAATCCTCCATGAACGCAGCTTAACCGCCGCGGCCTATAGTTATCCCGCGGCGGCGAAAGGGGCAGCGGGCGTGGTCGAAATCAAGACACCGGGGGAAATCGACGCGATCCGCGCGGCCGGCCGGGTGGTAGCGGACGTGCTGGCGGCCGCCCGCGCGTACGCCGCGCCTGGCGTGACGCTCGCCGAACTGGACGAGGCCGCCCGCGGCGTGCTCGCCAAGGCCGGGGCCACCTCGCCGTTCCTGCACTACAAGCCCAGGTTCGCCCCGGTCCCCTACCCGGCGGTGATCTGCACGTCGGTCAACGACGCGGCGCTGCACGGCATACCAGGCGGCTACCGGCTCGCGCCGGGGGACCTGCTCAGCGTCGACGCCGGGGCCACCCTCGACGGCTGGGTCGGCGACGCGGCGATCTCGTTCACCGTGGGCCCGCCGCTCGACGGGGACGCCAGGCTGATCGCCGCCACGCAGGACGCGCTCGCCGCCGGCATCGCGGCCGCGGTGCCGGGCGGGCGGCTCGGCGACATCTCCGCCGCGATCGGCGCGGTCGGCCGGGCCGGCGGCTACGGCATCTCCACCGACCTCGGCGGGCACGGCGTCGGCCGGACCATGCACGAGGACCCGCACATTCCCAACCGGGGCAAGGCCAGGCGCGGCCTGCGACTCATGCCCGGGCTCGTGATCGCGATCGAGCCGTGGTTCATGGCGGGCGGCAGCGACGACTGCTACCTCGACGACGACGGCTGGACGATCAGGACGGCGGACGGCAGCCGTGCCGCGCACGCCGAGCACACGGTCGCGGTGACCGAAGACGGCCCGGTGATCCTCACCTCCCGATAACCACCAGGCGAACGCCTCAGGCGAGCGCTCCGGCCGGGAGCACCGCGTGTACCCCCCAGGTCCCGTTAGCCACCTGAGTGACCCGCATGTCGACGCTGGTGCTCGCCAGCGCCAGCGCCTCCGCCCGCCCCACCCCGAACATCGCCGTCAGCCACGTCACCATCGCGTCCAGCGCGTCGCCCATGGCCACGTTGAGATCGGCGCTGAAGCCGAAGGTGGCCGGGCCGCCCGGAGTTTGCGCGTGGATCGTCGCCAGCGGCCGGTCCGTGACGAGGTCGAGCACCGCCTCGGTCGTCATCGGGCACTCGATCGCGGTGCCGCCCACCTCGCCGTCGCCCTGCGCGGCGTGCCCATCGCCCAGGTAGAGCAGCGCCCCGTCGGTGTTCACCGGCAGGTACAGCGTCGAGCCAGCCACCAGGTCCTTGCAGTCGATGTTGCCGCCGCTGCCGGCCCGCGGCGGGATCGTGGAATGCTCGCCGGGTTCGGCGGGCGCCACCCCCATCACCCCGAGGAACGGCGCCAGGGTCCGGGTGAACCGCCCGTTCGCGATGCCCTTGCCCGCGTCGGCGTCCAGTTCCCACAGCAGATACGCCTTCTGCCCCTCCTCGGTGAGCCCCAGTCGCCGCGCCACCGGCGTGTCGTGCAGCGTCGGCGCGGACGTCCACCCCCAGTCGCCAGGCCGCAGCGAGACCAGCCGCAACGCGAGCGTGTCGCCGGGCCGCGCGCCCCGGACCGCGACCGGCCCGGTCAGGCAGTGCCCCCTGAACTCGCCGAACATCGTCGGCCGCCGCTGCCCGGGAAACTCCTGCCGCTCCAGGTACCCCGCGGCGTCAAGCGACCCCACCACCACGGTGTCGCCCGGATCGACGGTCAGCACCGGCTCATGCCCGGCACAGAACACGTCCACGGTGGTACCCCGCGCGGGCTCAAGCGTGTGCGTGGCCATGGCGTCTCTCCCCTCGATTCTTTCCAAACCCGATTATCCCGAACGAAGCGCGCATTCTCCCGCGGCACGCATGCCAGCGCGGTCGGCGCACTTGGCCCCGCTGTGACAGTCGGGATTGCTGGGCGTAATGTTGACTGAGTGTCACAACGCTGTGACGGGGAATCACAAGCAAGGCCTGCGACCTGAGAGTGAGCATGGTTATGGCCGAGCCGAAACCCACGCAGCAGGCGCCGATCCCGGCGGCCGGGGCGATCCCGGGGCAGCGTCAGGCACCGGCGCCAGGTGGGGCTGCTGCCCGCTCGGAGACCGCCGGCGGTTACGCCTGGCGCGACATCGTCAAGGGCACAGGGAAAAAGTACGTCCAGGACCGCTGCAGCATGACGGCGGCAAGCCTGGCCTATCACTGGTTCCTCGCGCTGTTCCCGGCGCTGATCGCGCTGCTCGGCCTGACAAGCCTGCTCCATCTCGACACCGCCGCGGTGCAGCGGCTGGTCAACGGCGTGGACAGGGCCCTGCCGCCCGGCGCGTCCGGGGTCTTCGCCGAGGCGGTCGCGGCCGCGGTGCACCGGTCCGCCGCCGGATCGGTCACCGCGGTGGTAATCGGCGTGCTGGTCGCGCTGTGGGCCGCCGCTGGCGGCATGGCGGCGCTGCAAACCGGCCTGAACGTCGCCTACGACGTGCCTGACCGCAAGTTCGTGGCCAAGAGGCTGCGCACGATCCCGCTCATGCTGGCGACGGTTGTCCTGGGCGGCGCCGCCTCGGCCCTGATCGTGTTCGGCGCGTCGATCGGCTCAGGGATCGAGGGCCACCTCCCCTTCGGGCACGCGGCGTTCCTTGCCGGGTGGACGGTGCTCCGCTGGGTGGGCACGATCGTCATGATCATCCTGCTGTTCTCGTTCTACGACTACTACGCGCCCAACCGGCCCACTCCGCGCTGGCGCTGGGTCAGCGTGGGCGGTGTGGCCGGCGCGGTCATCTTCGTGATCGCGTCGCTCGGCTTCTCTTTCTATGTGACTAAGTTCGGCTCATACGGGAAGACGTACGGCGCGCTCGCCGGGGTGGTCATCCTCTTGTTCTGGCTATACCTGGCCGGACTGGCAGTGCTCGTGGGCGGCGAACTGAACGCCTACACCTCGCGCGGCGCCACGGCAAAGGCGTAAAGGGGGGCATCATGGAACACCTCGCGGACGGCGCACAGCCAACCGCTGTTAAGGACCGGTCAACGGCCGACTTGGTGAAGCTGCTTTCCGAGCAGGTCTCGACGCTGGTGCGCGGTGAGCTGAAGCTCACGCAGCTGGAGATGACCCGCAAGGGCAAGCAGGCGGGGGCCGGCGCCGGCATGATGGGCGGCGGCGGCCTGCTGGCCTTCTACGGGCTGGCCTGCCTGATCGCGTGCGCGATCATCGCGCTCGCCCTGGTGATACCCGCGTGGCTCGCGGCGCTGATCGTGGGCGTGGTCCTGCTGGCTGTCGCCGCGGTCGTGGCCCTGCTGGGAAGGAACCGCGTGCGGAAGGCCAACCCTCCCGTACCACGGGAATCGGTCGCCCGAGTCAGGACCGACGTTGACGTGATCAGGCAAAGGACACACCGATGACCACCGAGGAACGCGCGCCAGCACCTGGCTCCGAGCTCTCTTCCCAGGCCACGCCGGACGGTCAGGCGCCGGATACCGCACCGATCACGGGCACCGTAGCGGCCGCGCCCGCCGATCCCCGCCAGCTGGAACTCCAGGTCGAGCGGACCCGCGAGCAGCTGGGCGAGACCGTGCAGGAGCTGGTCTACAGGGTGGACGTGAAGAGCAGGGCGCAGGCCAAGGCCACCGAGCTGTCGGAGAAGGTGAAAAGCACGACGGTCCGCACACGCGACACGGTGTGGGAAGCCCGGGCGCGCTGGATGCCGCTGGCGGCGGGCGCCGCGGTGCTCGTCGTCGGCTTCTGGGCCCTCGGCCTATGGAGCAGGCGTCAGGCCTAGCCGAGGAAGTGCAGTCGCGTTAGCGGGAGAGCGTCCACCTCGTGGATCGGGATCTCGGCGCCGTCGACGGTGACAGGTCCTGGCTCGACCGGGACGGACACGCGCGGCACGTGGTCGTTGCGGACCATGTCGGCGCGGGTGAGGCCGCGGGCGCCCTGGATCGGCAGGTAGTTCACGCCGGCCGGCAGCGCCGCGCGCAGCGTGGGGTCCTCGAGCACTGATGCCGCGGCGAATACCGCGGACAGGTGCCGCGGCGCCTCGCCAAGCCCGCCGAAGAAGGCGCCCGCCACGCGCGGCTGGGTGATCCGCGTCGACCCCGACCCGGACCCGGACACGCCCCAGGCGACGAACCCGGACTTGAGCACCAGTTCGGGCGTCGCGCCGAACCGGGCCGGTTCCCACAGCACGATGTCGGCGAGCCGCCCGGCGGTCAGCGACCCGACATGAGCGGCCATGCCGTGCGCGATCGCCGGGTTGAGCGACAGCTTGGCCAGATACCGCAGCACCCGGTCGTTGTTCGGGAACGACGGACCGCTCTGCCCGGCCAGCACCGCCTGGACGTGGGCGAGCTGCCAGGTGCGCCGCGCGACCTCGGCGATCCGTCCCATGCCCATCGAGTCGGAGTTGACGATGCTGATCGCGCCGACGTCGTGCAGCCGGTTCTCCGCGGCGATGCCGTGACGGCGGACGCGGCTGCGCGCGATGGCCGCGTCGCTGTGCAGCCGTCCGTGCAGCTTGTGCACCGTCATCGTCATCGGCACAAGCTCGGCGACGGTCGCCACGGTGAGCGGCAGCGTCGGCGTGGTGGACGAGCCGAGGATGTGCCTGTGGCTCAGCACCTCAAGGACGTCGGGGTGCCCGCCGCCGCCTTCCACGTGGTAGGCGTGCACCGTGCGGCCCGCCGTGGCGGCGATGGTGTCGGACAGGAAACCCGACTCGTTCAGCGTGTCGGTGTGCAGCGCGACCGGCAGCCCGGCCGCCTCCGCGACCGACAGGCACGTGTCGATCTGCGCCGGGGTGGCGCCCCAGTCCTCGTGCACCTTAAACCCGCCGGCCCCGAACGCGACCGCCTCCTCGAGCAGGGCGGCGGAGCGGCTCGATCCGCGGGCGAGGAAGGCCGCGTTCAGCGGCGTGCCCGCCCAGCCGCTCAGCAGCGCCCGCATGTTGTACGCCGGGTTCGCGCCCACGTCCCAGACCCCGCCCATGCCCATGCCCACGATCGTCGTGATCCCCGACGACAGCGCCGCCGTCGCGATCGCGGGGCTGGACAGGTGGACGTGCGAGTCGACGATCCCCGCGGTCGCGATGAGACCCTCGCCTGGCACGATCGCGGTGTGCGAGTCGACGACGAGGTCCACGCCCGTCTGCGCGTCGGGGTTTCCCGCCCGCCCGGTGCCGGCGATCCTGCCGCCGGTGATCCCGATCGACGTCTTGCGCACGCCGAGCAGCGGGTCCAGGACGAGCACGTTGGTGATGATCATGTCGAGCGCGCTGTCGCGGCCGGCCCGGGCGGTCGCGAGCAGGCCGTCGCGCGCCGTCTTGCCGCAGCCCCCGATCAGCTCGTCGCCGGGGTAAACGTCGTCCGCCTCGACGCTCACCCACAGGTCCGTGTCGGCCAGCCGCACCCGGTCGCCGGCGGTCGGGCCGTACCGCGCGCTGTATTCGGCCCGGTCAAGGGCGGTCATGGCGCCAGCTCGACGACGACGACCGCTAGGCACTCGCCCGCGCCAAGCAGCAGCGCCTCGCCGGCGGGCAGGTCGAGCCGGCAGCGCGCCACTGGGCCGTCCGCCTCGACCGCGGGGTTGACCTGGTCGAGCGGGTAGTGCGAGGAGATCCACACGTCGCGGCGCCCAGTGTTGCGCAGGACCACCGAACGGCGCGTGGCGCCCGCCGCAAGTTCGACAGAACCGGGGGCGGGGAGGATAGCCCCCGGCCGTTCCGTAGCAAGAATTCGATCTTCACCACCGAACGGCGCGTCGACATGCACCAGCGTGCTGCCCCACGGGAACAGCGCCTCCACCTCGAGCACGGGGACCAGGCCGGGCACGCCCGGAAGCAGCGACGACGGCGCGAC
>Ga0126381_100002300_pt1 | contig 20617 bp, 18 predicted proteins | sample PanSoiMetPlot_28_FD_96465 | JGI IMG/M metagenome (GOLD analysis project Ga0126381, IMG submission 96465) | Tropical forest soil microbial communities from Panama - MetaG Plot_28 | ecosystem: Environmental > Terrestrial > Soil > Tropical forest > Bulk soil | place: Panama | collected 2016-02-17
GAGCATGATGTGGGAAGTCTTTTTCGGGCGCTCGCCAATTGCCGTTCAGACGCGGGCCGCCGCGAACCGCCTGATTCTTTATCAGGGACTTGACCCGAACCTGATCCATCCTCTTTTTCTGAAATTCCTGCTCACCCGGCTCAGCCAAGCCGAGTTTGCCGATAACGCTGCATGGCATGCCTTCGCGCAACGATATGCGGCTGCGGGCCTGCCTCGCCCCTGGGAAACTTTCGGCGAGCTCCATCAGTAATTTCCCTGATAGTACTAGGTTATATAGTTAACAGGGTCAAAAATAGTTATAATTTTCACATAAATGGATGCCGTGCTGTCTTTGAAATCTCCTTCTTCACGGCCCCCGCTCCGTATCGGTGTACTGATCGATTCCGCTGTGCTTCCCGCCTGTCTTGCCGAAGTCCTCGATCATATCCGATGCAGCAATTTTGCCCAACTCGTATTAGCCGTTTATAACGGGAACGCCTCGCGGCCCGGCACAGGAAGATCACCGCGCAGCGAGTTCCTGTTCCGGTTCTACGAACGCTGGGATCGCAAACACGCCGCCGAGGGCGAAGACCCCCTCAAATTAGTGGATTGCACCACCAAGCTCTGCGTGGAAGCGCTGACGGTTACTCCCAGAATGGACGGAGACAGGCAGCGTTTTCCGGACGACGCCATCCGGCAGATCCGCGAAAAGAATCTGGACGTGCTGGTCCGGCTTGGATTCCAGGGGCTGGATGGAACCGCCGGCAAGGCCGCGCGCTACGGCATGTGGTCCTATCGGTATAGCGATGATGCTTATCGGGACGGCCCTCCATATTTTTGGGAAGTGCACGAGGGCAGCACCGTCTCCGGCGCCGCGCTGCTGGCCTCGAGCGGCGAACCGGAGGGCGAGCGCGTGCTCTGCCGCGGATTCTTCTCGACTGTCCCGGGCGTTTCCTGGGCGCGCAATCGGGTTCAGCCCTACTGGGGGTCGTCGACATTCCTGATACAGAAACTGCACCAGCTTCACGAACACGGCTGGGAATGCGTAGAGAGCCGGATGGAACCGGCGGCGCTGCGGAACGGCAAGACCTATAGCGCTCCCTCCAACGCGCAGATGCTCCGGTGGTTCGGCCCGCTCTCAGCGCGTACACTCGCGCGGCGCGCACGAATTCTGGCACGCGGCCAGGTTTTTCCACATTGGACGCTGGCGGTGAATCCCGGCAAGCGTTCCGGCATCGGTTCCGAGTGCACTGCCGATCTGAGCGCGTTTCAGTGGATCGATGCGCCGCGCGGCCACTTCTACGCCGACCCGTTCCTGATCAAGCACCTCGATAAGCCCTGGGTCTTTTTCGAGGACTATGACTACTCCACGCAGAAAGGCACCATCGTCTGTGCAGAAGTGATTGAAGACGGCCGGCTTTCGAAGACCATTCCGGCGCTCGAACGCCCGTATCATCTTTCGTATCCCTGCGTGTTTTACGAACGCGGCACTCTATACATGATTCCGGAGAGCCTGGCGAATGGGACCGTCGAGCTCTATCGCTGCCGGCGCTTCCCCGATATATGGGATCCCGTGAAGACCCTGCTCGAAGCGCCCGCGGTGGACACCACGGTGTGGATCGAAGACGACAGGTACTGGTTCTTCGTGACGCTCCAGGAGCGGCGCGCCGCCGGGCTGCAGCTCTGGTTGTTCCACTCGGACGCCCTCGAGGGCGAGTGGGTCGCGCACCCGCAGAATCCGATCTCGACTGATGTTCGCAGCAGCCGCGGCGGAGGCGCCATTTACCGCCGGGATGGCCGTCTGATCCGCCCCAGCCAGGATTGCAGCGGGAATTACGGTCGCCGCTTCGAGTTGAACGAAATCACGGTCCTCAATACCAGTGAATACTGCGAGCGGCCCTGCGTCATGGTGGATACACAAGGCGTTCGCGATATGGTGGGCACGCACACGTACAGCCACCTCGACCACCTCGAAATGATCGACGGCTGCACTTTCCTTCCGGCGCGGCGGGTGATGGCGCGCTAACGAACGCGCGTTTGGCCTGCACGGGACAGGGCTATACGCCGAAGTCTGACTCCGGTGCTCTTGAAACACTCCCACAAGGTTTGCCCGCTCACTCGCCAGTCGCGCCAGTCGAGATCGTAGAACGCCAGGGGTCCGCGGCAGGACTCGAAGATCTCGCGCCAGGTGAAGGTTCCGTCGGCAAGGCCATCCAACACGCCGGGAACATCTCTCTGGAGCACGATATGCCGGAATCCAAGGCGCGGCTCGACCGGCGCGGGCACTTTCCCGATGAGATCGAGATAGTGCATCCAGGCCGTTTCGATGCCGGCGTAGACAGAACAGTCGCCCGTCACCGTGAAGCGCGGATTGACTTCGATCAGCTTGACCCGTCCATCGACGGCATCACGCTTGACTTCGATTTCGCACGGGCCCGCGTACCCGATTTTGCGGAAAAAGCTGTCGCAAGTCTGTTCCACTTCTGGGTCCGCCACCGGCTCGGCCACGGAGCCGGACCCGACGCCGGGTGGATAGACCCGCAGCTCGCGAATGACGCAGTGCCCGAGCCGCGATCCGCCCACGCTATACAACGCGAGATAGCAGTACTTGTTGCTCTCCGGACCTTGAATCAGCTCCTGGACGACGGCTTCCGGCCGGGATGCCTCAACCAGCGCATAGTAGTCGAACAGCTCCTGGGGCGTCGAAGCAATGACCGCTTTCTCCCACCGGAGCGGATTTCCTTCGGGCAGCATGATCCATTCGCGATGCGCCCGCGGCTTGAGAATACACGGAAATCGGGCACGTTCGCTGAAATGCCGCAAATCGTTACTCGATTGGATGTAGCAGGTCCGGGCACGCGGGAAGTCATACCGTTCAGCTAGTACGTACTGTTCCTCCTTGGTGCACAGCGCCGCCTGAAGCTTAGCGGACGGCGAAAGCAGGTAGTGATCCGCCAACGCATCGGCGTGGCGCCCAACAGCGGTTACGAAGAAATCGGCGGCGGACATCAGAATCGGCCGGCCGCCCATGCGCTTCGCCAGGGATTTCATGAAATCGAGCCACGCCTCCGGATTATCCTCGGGATTCGGACAGAGGTGATGTTCGCCGTAAATAGAGTGGAAACCGACGGTGTGCGGGTCGGAATCGATGCCGGCGGTCCTGACGCCCCTCCCCACGAGGTCCCGAATCACATTCGTACCCGTCTGATGCAAAGAACAGACCACTGCCGGTGGCCAATCGGGGCTCGCCCGCACATTTTGTGGCATGCTTAGAGGACGTTTCACTCTAGAATTGTAAGCTAGACTTAAAAATCGACGGCAACTACGGCGTGCTTCATCCTATCGTATCTCTCGTCAAATCGCTGGTCTACAAAGGCATGCTGTATTCGGGGGCGAACGCGCTGCTGCTCCGCAGCAAGTGGCGCCAGCAACGGCTGCTGATCCTTTGCTATCACGGCATCTCACTCGCCGACGAGCACGAATGGTCCGCGTTGTACATGGCGGAGGATGTCTTCCGCAACCGCCTGGAGCGGATCAAAGAAGCCGGGTGCAATGTCCTTCGGCTTGGTGACGCGGTGGATCTGTTGAAAACCGGCGACCTCCCGCCGCGCGCGGTGGTGATCACGTTCGATGACGGCTACTACGATTTCTACGCCAAAGCCTGGCCGCACCTGCGCGACTTCGGCTACCCGGCCACCGTCTACCTGACCACGTACTACTCGCAATTCGATGCCCCAGTATTCGATACCGCGTGCTATTACATGCTCTGGAAAGCGCGCGGTGCGGCGTTCGGATGGCCCGAGATGGGCATCGACAAGATAACCCTGGATGCGACATCCGCCTGGCGCTCCGGCGACAAGCTAATCGCCTGGGCGCGCCAGCGGCGCCTCGAAGCGCCGCAGAAGACCGAGATTCTGCACGCGCTAGCCGCGCGGCTGTCGGTGGATTTTGAATCTCTATTCTGCCGGCAGCGTCTGATGCACATCATGACGCCGGCGGAAATAGCGGAGTTGTCAGCCCAAGGCGTAGACTTCCAACTACACGGCCATTGGCATCGCGTTTCGAGGTCGCGCGAGCACTTCCGCAACGAGATCGAGCAAAACAAAGCGGCACTGGAGCGCTGCGGCGTGTCGGCGCCGGCCCACTATTGCTACCCCGCCGGCTTTCACTTGCCCGAGTTCGCGGGTTGGCTGCGGGAGCTCGGTGTGCGTTCGGCGGTTACGTGCCGCATGGCGCTGGCCGCACCCGGTTCCGACCGCTATCTGCTGCCGCGGGTCCTGGACGCGCCCGGCATGTCCTCCGATGTATTCTCGACATGGCTGAGCGGTCTCGCATTCTGGATGCCGCGCAAGGAATATCCTTCCGACCCTACACAGCTCGAGGCAGATCCTATGCCTGCGCAGCGCTATAGCGCCAGTTGAGCACCCTTTGTAGTACGGAACGTGCGACCTCGATCTCACCGTTCGTGGCAAAGCGCAGCATCCATAGGGCCGCGGGAAAGATCGCCAGCAGCAGCGCGGACCAGGCGATCTGTAAGCCGAACGAACTGACGGGGACCGCGTAATAGAGAAGCACGATGCCCGAGAATACACCGACCAGCTTGAGCAGACGGACGCCCTCCACGCGGTACGGGCGCACGCGATAGGTGGCGATTACGGAAAGCATCAGCATGAACACGAACGTGCCGAGAGTGGCGTATGCTCCGCCCCACATCCCCATCCGCGGAATCAAGAGGAAGTAGAGGCCGAGCGAGACCGCCATCCCAGCCCAATCGCAGTAGGTACGATAGCCGGGGCGTCCGTCCGCCAGAAACCGGCACCGTAGAAAATCGCCGATGCTCCGCATGCCGTTCGCTATGGTGATGATGGGGATCAATGGGGCCGCCACGCGAAACTCGGGCGCCACCAGGATGCGCAACCCGGGCTCGGCGCCCAGCGCCAGGATCAGTGTGACGAACGAAAGCCCCAGCACCACATATGTGGTCATGCGAGCGAAGACGCTGTCGGCGTCCTCGCGTTGCAGAATCTGAAACACCTGAGCGCTCCAGTATGAATGGAAGGAACCGTAAGCGGTCGAAATCACCATCCCCATACGGTACGCCAGCGCATATAACCCGACCTCGCCCAGGGAACGATAGCGCCGCAAGATGAACTGGTCGCCGAAATTCATCACGAACATGGCCATGAGGCTCAGCGCGATGGGCACGGAGAATCGGAACAGCGGCATGAAAAGCCGCAGAGAGATTTGTGGTTTCCGCACGCGCACGAGGTAGATCACCAGAATGGTGGTGACGACTATATAGGTACCCAGAGTCGTGCTCAGGTACGCGATCACGTGCAGCTTGAAGAGGCCAACCAGCACCACGATTCCGCTCACAGTCAGGGCGATGCGGAGCAGGCTGATTTTGGCGAACATCGCCTGCCGGTCTTCCACGCGCAGCCATGCGCCGAACGCCTCCCCGCTAAAATCGAACGGCAGCGCCACGAATACGAATGGCAGGTACCGCAGCGCTTCCTGTGTGCGGAAGACGTCACGCGCGATGATCCCCATGAAGGGGACGCAAATCAGCCCCGCTACCATACCGATGAAGAATGATCCACCTATGGTGGTGCCCACTACGCGTGAACGTTCTTGTTCCGAATCCGTCCGGAAGTAGAAGTAGCCGAGCGATAGCGAAAAGCTGCCGCACAACAGGATGCTCAACACGGCGCTGACCTGGTCGATCAGCGATAGCATTCCAAAATCTTCCTTGGTGAGGACCCGCGTCACGATCGAAAGCAGCAGCAGGCTGGCAATTCTCTGGCCTACCAGCGGGATCGAATAAAGGAAGGTGCCTTGAAACGCGCCTTTGAAAAGCGATCTACCGGAAGAAAGCGGCGCCTGCGCCGTGGACATAGATTTTTGTTTCCCCTGGTCCGGACCGGCCGGGGCCAATCCATCGGCACAAATCAGCTTGGAGTCGTCAAGCTAATCGGCATTCTACCATGCCGCTGATTTCAGGCAGATATCGCGCGGGCCAGTGGATTGCGCGCGGACGAACGGACCGCAGCTGCGGTGAGGCACGCAGTGTGGACCTGGTCCATCGTGTCACTGAAACGCGAGGGCTCGCATGCCTGCCACGGCCAAGTGGCATGCCGGCAGACTGTACACCGGAATAATAGTGCCTTGGCTGCGACTATGGCGGTGAGAATAAAGGCGCAGCCGGCACTAATCAGCACCAGGGTCGAACTTACCGGCATCGATTACGTTAACTCCATACAAAAACTGTTTCTCGTGAAATTATATACGGAAACATCGTATGATTATATACGTTCTACTCAGGTATGTCCACCAGGGCTCTACGCTTCCTACAGTTCGCACCGGCATTCGCCGCCTTGCCTACAAGCGGGGCGGAGCTGCGCTCGCATCATCTCGCCCGAGGGATGGCGCGGTGGATGGAAGTCACACACCTGGGTTTCTCCATCGCCGGCGCCTGTTCGCCTTTCGAGGAAAGAGGCGTGCGGTACATTCCCGTGCCGCGGGAGCGCGGCTATCGTGCTATGGACCTGGCACGCGGAGCTATTGGGCCCGTGCCCTTTCCGGTGCTCAATTACACACGCCAGAATATGAAAGCCGCGCTTTACGAAACGCTCGGCGGGCCGGCCTTCGATATTGTGCAGCTCGAGAGCATCCACCTGGCCGGTTACTTCCCGCTGCTCCGGCGGTACGCGAACCGGCCCCGGTTTGTGATCTGCGACTGGCACAATATCGAATCCGCACTGTTGGCTCAATCGAGCCGCGGCCGCGGGGGGTTGGCGGGTCGGCTCTACATCGAGCACCAGGCAAAGATGCTCGAGCGTTACGAGCGCTGGTTCGTCAACCAATGCGACGCCCACATCGTAGTGAGCGGACTGGACCGCGATGCGCTTCAAACCTATGGCGTTCAACGGCCGGTCTTCGTGATTCCGAACGGCGTCGACGTACAGTATTTCGCTGCAGCCAATCCTGTCCCGGCGAGCTCGCGTAGGCGTGTTTTGCTCGTCGGTTCGATGGACTACCACCCCAATATAGACGCCGCCAAATACTTTGCCGCCGAGGTTTGGCCGCAGGTCTACCGGACGATGCCGGACACGATCTTTACCGTCGTCGGACGAAATCCCTCGGCCGACGTCCGCGCGCTTGCAGACCAGCCGGGAATCGAAATCACGGGCAGCGTTCCCGATGTGCGGCCGTATTATCGCGAAGCGTTCGCGGTCGTGGTGCCTCTGCGTGCGGGCGGCGGCACCCGTCTGAAGATCCTGGAAGCGATGGCTGCCCGCATCCCGGTGATCTCGACTGCCGTTGGCGCCGAGGGCCTCGAGGCTGTTCCCGGCTTACATTATTTCGAGGCGAATACGCCGGCGGCCATGTGCGCTGCGCTGGCCGAAGCCCGGCACGAATCGCCACGTGTGGTGCAGGCGATCTCCGCCGGGTATGAGTTGGCGAAGCAGCGCTACGACTGGCGCCCGCTGGCGGACGCCCTCGCCTCCCAACTTCTCGGACTGGCGGGCGTGACCCGCCCTCAAGCAGTAGCAGCCGGAAGTTCTTAGCTAGTCGACGCCCTGATGCGCGTACCCGAGGGACTTCAGACGCTCTTCCACCTCTCGATTGGCTAATCTCGGATCCAGATACCGCGGTGTCGTATTAAAGCTCCAGTTGACGAGTTTGGTCCGCAGGTCCGAAGTGATTGGAGCTTCCAGACGAAATAGGTTCTGACGCTCAAAAGGATCCGCGGAAAGATCGTACAGTTCCCTCATACCGTTCGTGGAATAGATCATCTTGAATGGCCAGGAGTAAACCGCATACTCGATCTGTTGGAACCGCGGGCCGTCGTAATTCGTGGATGCGTGCATTTCTGATACGACAACCCTGCGAGCGCCGGCGACGTCCCTGAGATCCACCCCCTGCAAGTTCGCAGGTGGGTCTATTCCAAGGACGTTCATCACTGTCGGCATCAGATCCACGTGGGTGGCGACAGCTTCTACTCTGGCCGCGGACCTCTGCCCAGGGTATTTGACGATCAGTGGAATATGCACCTCGTCCTGATAGACAGCCGCGTCATGAAAAAGGATGTTCCTTTCCCCAAATGCCTCGCCGTGATCGGAAGTGACGATAATCATGGTTCGGTCGAAATCGCCGTTGTTCTTCAGGTGCTGAATGATCTCGCCCACCCTAGCATCCAGATAAGCAATCGCACCGTCGTATTGAGAGATGAGATGTGAGCGGGCGACCGAAGGAAGCGGCTGATTGTGGTTGTTTACCGAATCCATCAGCTGGGTATAGTTCTTCAAGCTGAATCCGAGGTTCCGGCCTGGGTATAGGGAGCTGTACGGCGGCGGTGGCAGATAGGGTACATGCGCATCGCAATAGTTCAGGAACAGGAAGAACGGGCTGGACTGCCGCGACGCTTTGTCGAGCATGTCTAGCGCACGCCGGTTAACCTCGACGGCGGGCGTCGTGACATTATCTAAATCCTGTACAATCCGATCGACTCGCAGAACATCGCGAAGCCGGCTTCTTAGCAAATAATCCCGGTCTGGCGCTACCAAGACTGTAGGCGCCAGCCAATCCACGAACTGAAAGCCGCGCAACGTTGCAAATTCGGTATTGAGATAATAGCGATTAGCCACTATAGCCATAGTGTGGTACCCATGACTCGTCAAGACCTGCGCCATTGTCGGAATACGTCCGTCGAGCGGCCGTCCAGTTTCAAATCGCCTGAACTCTCTATACGCACCATGCGATTGAGGATAGAGGCCAGTGAAGATCGACGCGTGGCTGGTTAAGGTCAAAGGAGCAACTGCGACAAAGTTAGTGTAGAACGTGGATTGCTTCAAAAGGGCCTGGAGATTCGGGGTATTCGCCCTGGAATAACCATAGATGCCCATATGCTCCGCATTTACGGTATCGAGCGTAATCAGTAAGACGTTCGGCATCGCTGAAGCGGGCGAGCGTTCCGTCCAGAGTGGTTCCTTCCCCTCGGCCCAGGAAGAGATCAGGATTGGGCTGAAAGTTAAGGCCATCAGAGTCGCCGCCTTACATCCGTGCCCGATCAACGTGATCCAGGAGCATCGATTTTCAGACCAACCCCACAGGCGATGTAGCAGGACCGCTATTCCGAGAAGGACCGCCGCAGCACCCATGGTGGCCAGGACGCGGAACGGCATCCCCAGTGCGGTTATTCCGGTACTCGAGGTCAACCAACTCGTGGCCACCAAAATACCCGATACCAACATTGGTCCATTGGCCAGACCCCGGTTGCCAGCCACACTACCTAATTCAAAGAAGACGGTGACTGCGATAAGGGCCGTGGCGCAAACCAATGCCATCCTGTTCGGTACGGACAGGCTGGCGGTTGCTCCATTGAGCATGAACGCTCCGATAATCGTAAGTACCAGGCGCTTACGGGTCCGAAGGCCATTCGGGTCCTCACCGCGAGACAGCAGCCCAATCACCGCGCCCGCTAGTATGCCCAAGAGGAGATAAGAAACGAGTAGCACCACGGTCCCGCGCCACTGCTGAATCAGCATCACCCTGTGAGGGCGGGTAACGAGACTGACTGCCAGGAAAACGTACTCAACGACAGCGTAGCAGAGAAAAACCTGAATTCCCTGGAGAATTCCGTTGCGGAGCCGCGAGCCGAGTTCGTTCATGAGTGTGGACCATGCCCTCTAGTATGTATAATTCAGTGCCATTATAGGCAATGGGCAGATGGCGATACAGAAGGCAGTAGTTAACAGCTATTCGCACCCGATTGATAACACATAGGGGCGCCCGTCATATCGACCGGCAGGTCTCCGGACTATTCCATGAATCCGAACGATTCCGAGTGAGTCCGGTGCCATACATTACCGTCCTGACGAATGTGCGGGAAGTCCCTTACTTGCGGGCGGTCGTAGCGGGAACTAGGGAAAATACAGGTATGAGTCTTTGGTTAGGCGACCAGCTCGCCTTGAATGTCCGTCGCGGCCACACCCCGTTTTACCGCCGACTAAAACGGGTCGCAGTTGCGGTCCGGTCGAGCAGTATGCCTACTCCGGGGTTCTTGAATCCGGTTTTTCGGGGTCTCTTCCAATGCCATCAGGCGCTGTGGCGTGCCGGCGGATTCCTGCAGGGATACTTTTACACCGGCCCGCTATTCCGCGCCCGATGCGAATCCGTGGGGCGACATTTTCGCATCTGCAGCATGCCTTATGTGGTGGGCCACGCAAGAATCTATATCGGCGACCAGGTGAACTTCTTCGGCAAGGTCGATATCATGAGCGGTGGAATTTTCGATGAACCAAAGTTAGTGCTCGGCGACCGCGTGGACATTGGCCATAATGTTGTTTTTTTAGTGAATAAGGAGATCGTCATCGAGCACGACGTGAACGTCGCCAGCGGCGTCCGCTTTATGGATTCAGACGCTCATCCGCGCGACACTGCCGAGCGCATCGCCGACCTGCCGCCCCGGCCTGAAGAAGTGAAGCCGGTCCGCATCTGCCGCTACGCTTGGATTGGGCAGAATTCGTTCATCCTCAAAGGAGTCACGATCGGCGAGGGTGCGATTGTGGGCGTGAGCAGCGTCGTGGTCACCGACATTCCACCCTATTCGGTTGCCATGGGGAATCCCGCGCGCGTTGTTGTCAAAAACGCAGTCCCCGTTCCAACCGCAGTCGCGTAACACTCCGAAGGCAGCCTCACCGCCGCCGGGCAGGCGAAACCGGCCGCCCCGCCAGATCGGCGGCAAATTAAAATCGCTGGCGCCAGGTCGCACCGATGTAGAAGCCGTTCAAGCTGTGTTGCTCGATGAGCGCAGCTTCGGTTCGAGCATCGGCTGGTGGAAGTGTGCTGGCCAGTTTCCCGAAAAACCCATACGACCGCCGGGCCACAGACTCGTAGCCATCCATCCACTCTTGCATAGAATTCAGCGATACCCCAGCACCATCCTGGACATGGATGTCGACGATTTTGAAGATCTCCTCAACCGAAAGCGGCCGGCGAATGACCTCCTGCCGGATTAAGTCGCGGTTGGCTTTAGAAATATAATCATCGGCCTGTTTACCTGTCACCTGGCGGACCACCCGACCCAAGATCCGCTTCGGTCCGAATCGAGCCAGGGCTTCTGGCGGACGCGAAAACTTCGCCATTCGCTTTGTAAGCTCAGGATCCCTCAGATGATCGCCATTTGGATCCTGTAAATGAAGGAAGACACCCCCTCTCTTGTGCAAGGCGCAGAGCGTCCTGAGAAAAGACCGCAGATCCGGAATGTGGTGTAACACCGAACAGCTGACAATCAGGTCAAACCCTTGTTTACCGTCGAGTGACTGGATCGTCCCCTCGTGACATGTATAAGGAATATTCCATTGGGCTGCCCGCTCCGAGGCCCTCTGCAACATTTCGGATGAAGTATCAAGCAATGCAATGGATCGGATTCTCAGGCCGATTGGGGAGTTGAGAAGCAGGTGCGTAGCCAGCCCTGTGCCACATCCGACGTCCAGAACGTCGATATGTTCCGGTGGATCTGGGCTACAATCCAGCCAGTCCTGTATCAGGAGCGCGAACTGCCGGGGGAGACTCTCCCACATATCTTTGTGGCCCTGATCGTAAATCTCGGATTCATACTTATGAAACGTGATATTTACTGCCTTGTGAAAATCTTCGATAGAACCTTTGACGCCATGCCGTTGCATGATTTCGCCAAGCATCAAACTACACTCATCGATTCGAGCGCCGTGGCTGTGTGCCATATTTTGCCCGGAGTGTAAAGGATTTTCGCGACCGGCGCGGTCTAGACTTATACACTCCGATTCGATTTTGAATCCACGAGTAAGGTTCGATACAGAGGTTCTAAGCTGTCCTTTTGGCCTAATATTAGCGCCTGCTCAAGGTGCAACTCCGTTAGTCTGTTTACACGTACTTCGTGCTACACTGAATTCGTGGCGAAGAACGTGACCATCAGGATTTCCGACGAAGCGGCACTTTGGGCACGTCGCAAAGCGGCAGAGGAGAACACGTCGATGTCCCGCCTCGTTGGAGAGATGCTGGAGCGCCAGATGCGATTGACCGATGAATACTGGCGCGCATTCGATCACTGGAGATCGAATCAACCGCGAGCCCCTCGCAGTGCCGCCGAACGCCTCAGCCGCGAGGAAGTTCATGAACGCCGGTGACGGCTTTTTTGTTGATTCCAACCTCCTGCTCTTCTACGTCGATTCAGTGGAAGGTGCAAAGCGGGCCCGCGCTAACGAGTGGCTGGAAGCGCTTTGGCTGGCGGGTACTGGCCGGCTTAGCTGGCAAGTGTTGCATGAGTTTTACTGGAACGCCGTACGAAAGATGCGCCTGGCTCCGGTCCGAGCGCGCGAGATCGTCACAGATCTCAACCATTGGAGGCCTGTGGACACCTCCCTCGGATTAGCGCAGCGAGCCTGGGAGTGGATGGATGGGGCCCAGCTGTCCTATTGGGATGCCCTTATTTTGGCTGCCGCAGAGCGTTCCGGGTCAAGGTACCTGCTTTCGGAAGACTTCCAGGATGAGCGGGAATACGCGGGTGTCAAGGTGCTCAATCCCTTTACCCATTCCCCAGCACAGTTCGCGGTCGCGGGTTCCCCGGAGGAAACCTGAGGGAAATCGAGCGGAATTTTGCTGGATTTCGTACAATACAAAATCTAGCGAGATTTCGTACATGTCAGTCGCTGGCGCTCAACTGCAGCCGTTAGAGAACTCACGAAGCTCTCGCCAAGCGGTTCTGAAGGTCTGCCTCGTGGTGGATTCCCTCGGTCCGGACGCCGGCACGGAGAAGCTTGTTGCTGCCTGGGCCAGCGCTTTCGATCCGAAAGTCATCGAGACGCACCTGTGCTGCTTCGAGGCTAGCGGACGCCTTTCCAACCTCCCCAAGTACGTGCGATCGGCCGTATTCCCGTTGTCACGGATCAATTCAACAGCCGGCCTGCGGGAAATCCGGAGATTCCGCTCGTACCTGAGATGCAACGGCATCGAAGTCGTGCACAGCTTCATGAACAAGTCAGCGATCTTCAGCGTGCTTGCCGCACAAGGGATCTGCCGGACCGTTGTGACCAGCCGGCTGAACTCCGGCTACTGGTACACCACAAAGCTAGCGTGGATGTTCCGTATTCTGGATCGGTACTCGACCCATATCCTGGCGAATTCCCTGATGGCCAAAGAGCTAACAGCCTCGGTGGAACGGGTTCCGTCGGATAAGATTACAGTCTTATATCAAGGTGTCGATCTGCGGCGCTACGCTTCCGCGGCGGGCGATCCCTCCAAAGCCGCGGCCCTGGGAATCCCGGCCAATGCCCCCGTGGTGGGAATCGTGGCAAACTTCCGGCCGGTGAAAGATCTGCACCTGTTTCTGCGGGCCGCCAAAGTGATCTCCTCTGCCGTGCCCCAGGCGGCCTTCCTGCTGGTGGGCAAGGGAGAGCTCAAACCCAAACTGCAGGCGCTGGCAGATGCGCTCGGCATCGCAGAGCGGGTCTTCTTTTCCGCGCCGGACGTCGCGGTTCCCGATTATCTCGCGCGCATGTCGGTCGCTTGCCTTTCCTCGGAAAGCGAAGGCCTCCCGAACGCGATTCTCGAGTACATGGCGGCAGGCCTGCCGGTGGTCTCCACGTATGTAGGCGGTATCTCCGAGTTGGTACGCGACGGCTTCTCAGGATTTCTGGTCCGGGAGCGCACGCCCGACGCGTTTGCGGAGCCGGTGATTCAGCTTCTGCAGAACGAAAACCTGCGAAAGGGCATGGGGCGGCTGGGGCTGGAGCGGGCGCGGGCGGAATTCGACGCCACCGCCGTGATCACGCGGTTGCAGCAGTTTTACCTGGAAGCGGCCGCGAGCTGCTCAGGGGCGCGCGATCGTCACGCGGCCGTTATCGGCGCTCCCGACGGAGCAAAAATAGTTCCGTAAAGCCGCATCGTAAAAGCGCAAGTCGCCGTAGCGTTCGGCATGCTCGTTCAGGTGTAGCACCAGCCGGCCGCCCGGCCGCAAGCAGGTCAGCGCATCGTCCACGAAGAACTTCCATTCCCCCGCTCCCCACTCGTCAGGCTGACGATGGCGATTGAAGCAAATCCAGAACGCAGTGATCAGGTCGAACGGCTGCTCATGAAAAGGCAGCGGCTGGAAACGCTCGATCAGCAGAGGGCTGACGAAGTCGCGGCAATGAAATGCCCCGGTCAAAGTTGCGTAAACATCGCGCTCCACCCCGGAGAGGTACGAATCGGGCGCGTCGACGCCGTAACATTCGTGGCCCAATGCCCGCGCCAGCGCCAGAAAATATCCGGGTCCGCACCCGATATCGAGAATGCGCAGGCCGGAGGTGGTATGCAGCCCAAGATCGGCTACCCGGAGCGTGTTGAGCAGAAGCCAATGGCGCGGCTTGGCATACTTGGCGGCAGAGGTTGGATCCTGGCGATATACAGGCGCTACTTTTTCGGCAAGGTGCGCGATGGCGGCGGAATCGGCCGATGCTTCCACCTGGGAGACGACCGCATTGAGGCTGCGGGATCCATGGCGGCGGACTTTGAGCGCGAGCCTGGCAGTTGCAATCGTGTCAGAGAGCATCGGGAATCCTCAGCGGGCAAAGAGAACATTATAAATGGACTGTGTTGCCGCCGACACGCGCCAGATGGCACGTCGCCCTTTTAGTATTCTGGGAGACAAGGGCCGACTTCCCGTGAAATCCGCGTCCGTTTCCGTGATCGTACCCCACTACAACCGGCCCGTCTTCGTGCGCGAAGCAGTCGCTTCGATCCACGCCCAGACGGTCAAGCCAGGGGAAATCCTTCTGGTAGACGACCACTCCGCACCCGAGCACCTGCAAGCGATCAAGGGCTTAGCCGACATGGCTACGATCCTCTTACCCCCACAAAAGCTGGGGCTGTCAGGAGCACGGAACCTTGGAGCGCAACATGCCTCGGGGGAATGGCTGGCGTTTCTGGATGATGACGACGTGTACCTTCCGGACAAATTGGAACGGCAGATCCGGTATATCGATGCCCATCCAAACGTCGCCGCGCTAGGCGGAGCGCTGACAATGGTCACGCACGACGGGCGCAAGGAACATTGGGGTGGAACAACAACCGGCAAGGTCACGCTTATCGATGCCTTTCATTACACCGCGTCAATGGCCCAATCGCTTCTGATCAAGCGGGACCTGTACATGGCGCTGGGCGGATTCGACACCAGACTGAGCTACCTGGAGGACTACGAGTTCGGAATACGGCTGGTGGCGTCGGGCAGCGAGATGCATTTTCTGGGGGACGCCCTATTCATATACCGCCGCGGAGGGCGGCAGCAACTCAGCGCTGAATGGAGCAGGATGCTGCGGAACGAACTGCGCATTCTTCATATGCATCGCGCACTCGCCAGGGATGCATTCGGCCCGCTGGGACCCGTCCGGCTGATGGCACGCGCCTGCAAGAAGTGGGGTTTAAGAAAAGGACGAGTGCCTGGCCGTACGGTTTGGGCAGTAGGTTGTCTAACAGAGGGTCTGCTCGGAGCAGAAGGGGCAACACGATTGAGATGGAACCGCTAACGACGCGAGTTTCGAATACGTTAGTATTTCGACTGTCAATAGCTTTGTATGATGTTGCACTCCAATCGTACATCTACCGTGCACCTTCCCACCAGCACCTTCGAATCTGTAAGCAAGAAACTGCAATCGACGGTTATCATCATAAAACGTATGGCCGAAAGCTCTATGCCCCTGCCAATCGGTGCCATGGCCGTAAATTCGGAATACACCGTACGCGATCAGGAGCGTATGGACCACGCCCGGCGGTATTTCGAATGGCAGTTCGCCTTGGCGGAAAAACACCTGGGGCCGCGCGTGCTGGAAGTGGGTTGCGGACTCGGCAATTTCACGCAGCACCTGGTCACGCGGGAGTTCGTGGCCGGTATCGACGTCGAATCTCGCTGCATCGAGAAGCACCGGCAGCGGTTCGCGGGGTGTTCGAATATTACCAGCTTCGCTTTAGACGTGCTTTCACCCGACTTCGTCGGGTTGCAGCGCTATAATCCGGCCTCGATTGCCTGCCTGAACGTACTGGAGCACATCCAGGATGACGAGCTGGCCCTGGCGCATATGAGCTCCGTCCTGCCGCGAGGCGGCACAGTAGTGTTGATTGTTCCGGCCTTTCGAGCCCTCTACGGTCCGATCGACGAGCTCCTGGGCCATTACCGCCGCTATTCGAAAAAGAGTCTTGCGAAAGTCGCGCGAACGGCAGGCTTCGAATGCCGCATGCTGCGGTACCTCAATTCGGTCGGTTTCTTCGGCTGGTGGTTCAACGCGCGGATCCTGAAGAAAACCGAGCAATCGATCGCGCAGATCAAGCTTTTCGATTCGGCCGTCGTTCCGGTGATTTCGCGAGTGGAGCGGTGGATCGAACCGCCCGCGGGCCAATCGGTTTTCGCCGTACTGGTGAAGTCCTGACCTGGAGGCAGATGTGAAAGTCAGCATCCTGATTCCGGTATACAACGAGTTCTCGACCATGCCCCTGGTATTGCAGCGCGTCATCGAGGCGCCGCTGCCTGCCAACTGCGAAAAAGAGATTGTAGTGGTCGACGACGGATCGACCGATGGCACCACCGAGTTGCTGCAGCAGTTCAAGAACTCGCCGCCGGTGATTGTGCATTACTCCATCGTCAACTTCGGCAAAGGCGCGGCCATCCGCCAAGGGCTGGCGCGGGCCACGGGAGACGTCATTCTCATTCAGGACGGCGACCTGGAATACGACCCGAACGATTACATCAAGGTTCTGCAACCGATCGTCAATGGGCAGGCCGACGTGGTGTACGGCTCGCGCTTCCTCGGCAAATTCCGTGGGATGAGGTGGACCAACCGGCTGGCAAACAAGATTCTGACCTGGACTTCGAATATCGCGTTTCATGCCGGCATCACGGATGAGGCTACCGCTTACAAGGCATTCCGCGCGGACGTGGTGCGTAGCATCCGCCTGCGCTGTGTGCGCTTCGAGTTCTGCCCGGAAGTCACGGCTAAGCTTCGACGGCTCGGTTTCAAGATCGAAGAGGTTCCCATCACCTATAATCCGCGCGGCATCGCGGAAGGCAAAAAGATCCGGTGGCAGGACGGGGTGGAAGCCTTTTGGACGCTGGTGAAATATCGCATGGCGCCGATCGAATCGATTACAGGAACCGCGCCGGTTCCAACTCCGGTGCGTCCTTTGCCGAAGGCCTCGGTCCACCGTGCTTAAATTGAGAGGGTGAACCACATTCAGGGCACCGCGGCGGCAGAGAGTAGATCGCGCGGACGCAGCGGCACAGCCGCTTTGGTGTGGTGGCTGGTGCCAGCCGCGATGTTTTCGGTTTCTCTCGCAGCAGTTCACCCGCTCCTCACGGCCGATACCCCCGTTTACTGCTTCGACGTTGCCCACGTGCTGGCCCATCAGGCGCCCGTTTCGACAGTGTGGGAATCCGGGCACATCTTGTGGCGTCCGTTGGCGTATTTCGGCTATCCGCTGATTGCACTGATTCCCGATAGCGCTGCTTGGACCCCGGCTCTGAAGATCTGGTACGGCCTCACCGCGATCAATGCCATCAGCGGTCTGATCGCGACTCTGCTGCTTTACTCTCTCTTCCGCCGGCTGGCGGGAAGCATGATCGCGCTCATCCCGACCGCAGTCTTCGTATGGAGCTATTCCGTTCTGATGTACTCGCGCAGCGGCACTGCTTATATTCCCGGGCTGGCGGTTCTGGTGACGGGCATCTGGTGGCAGCTCCATGCGCGAAGCGGCCGCCGCACGACTATCTACGGTCCGGCGATCCTGTTCGGACTGGCCGCCCTAATCTGGCTGCCGTATGTCATTGCCATTCCGGCGGCCTGCTGCTTGCGACGCTTCGTGCAATTCCCCGATGAAGACGCGGCGGACCCCCGCATGAGCTGGACGCAGATTCTCGCCGCCGCCATCACAGCCGGTGTGGTCGTGGCCGCTGGAGTGACGGCCGCCTCATTGCTGGCAGGTGTGGATTCGCTCTCCAGCGCAGTGGCCTGGCTCACGGCGGCCGGACATGGCATGCGGCAGAACCGTCAGGCACTGCGCATCGTGACAGGTTCGTCGCGGCTGCTGTTGGACCTCGGCTGGGACGGCGTGTATTTGAAGCGCTTTGTCTTTCACGATCCCTATCATCCGGTGAGTGCCGCGAAGCTAATCGGATACAGTCTGTGGAAGATAGGGTGCTTCTATCTTTTTGGTGCGGCGATTCTCTGGCTGGCGTGGCGCTCGCCGGCCGGGCGTCGAACCCTGGCGCCGCTCGCGATCATCATGTTCCCCGCCCTGTTTGTCGCTGTTGTGGTGTTCGAGCCCAGCTCGCCCGAACGCTTTTTGCCGGTACTGCCGTTCCTGCTGTTGAGCGCGGCGGCGGGGCTGGCGAACCCGCAGGCGCCGCGGATCGCCTGGGCCGTCGTCTGCCTGTTTGCGGTGTCTCTGCCCGCCATGAATTATCGCGGGATGGTAGGGATGTACCGGGATTGGCATCGGCATGTGACGTCGCAGGCCGGAGAGCTGCGCGCCAGCACCTCTCCGGGTGACGGGCAGATTCTCGTCAATATGCAGGAGCCGCTCCAACAGGTGGGGCAGCATCCGTGGGATCCGCTGAACCGCGCGGGCACGATTAACGTGTTTTGGGCGGTGAACGAGATGGATGTCAACGCCAGGCTATGGCCCGCTCGGGTGGCTCGTCATGTTTTGGATCTCTGGTCGGAAGGGAGGGCCGCGTGGGTGGAAAAGCTCGCCATGGCCGACACCCCCGACGACAGCCTTTTATGGGTGGAAGGAGATAATCCGCAGCTGCACTGGCGCGACGTGCCCTCGTTTTTCCGCCGCCTGGAATTCGATCGCGATACGGGGGGCGCCGACGGCTTCGTTCGCATCGCTCACTCGGCGAATAACGAGGCCTTATTCCGCAGTCTGGCTCAGTAAGCCTGCGCTGCCGCGGCAAGTGGCTTGCGAAAATCCTGTGCTACCGCTGCCACTGGCTTGCGGTGTTCGAATTCGTATTTGGCGGCGCGTGAGATCGAAATAGCCATGCCTGCCAAAACGGGTCCGTAATAGTAATAAAGAAAATTCAGGAAAAATATCGCCGTACAGAAGCCTGCCGTGCCCAGCATTATGTAGAACGCCGTGCTTTGGATGTCACGGCAGTCCGGCCGCTTTTTGGCGTCGCGATAGACACGGTGTAACAACAGGAAGGTAGAACCCCAGGACATGAGCAACAGGATTCCGCCCGGGAAGCCGCTCTCCGCAAAAGCTTGCAGAAAAGTGTTGTGCACCTCGTGAAAGGCTCCGTGAGTACCGAAGAACTTGGTGTGGCCCCCCTCGTAGTTGCTGAACTGGCCGGGGCCGACTCCGAACAGCGGGAACCGGAACGTGTATTCGACTGCTTTCTGGAGCTCGTAGCGGCGGAAGTTGGACGACTCCACGGCGCCCTCATCTGCGTCCGCCTGAGTGGTCGAAAACGACTGCAGTCGGTTCAGAACTCCTCCGCTGACGAAAACAGGAATCGCTATCGCGACGATCGGAACGAGGCACGCCAGCGCGATCCGCTGTCGGCTGGTTCCTTTCCAAAGGATGAACAAGATATCGATACCCAGGGCCAGCATCGCTCCTCGCGAGCCGGTCCTGAAGATGGTGATCATGCCGAATCCGAATGCCAGAAACGCAGCCACACGCAGCACGACCGATTTGGAGTTGGAGAAGAAAAGCAGCAGAAAAGGAATGGTGAGTAGAAGGTGCGCGGCAAAATCGTTCGCATTCGATACGCTTCCGAAAGCCAGTTCGAAACGCCCACCCGCTTCGGAAGCGAATAGCTTGGCGGTCATGACATTGATTAACGCGGCCAGGCCGATGGAGGCCACAAGAATCCGGCACTGGCGCCAGGTTACGACAAGCCCGGCAACTACGAACAGCATGATGAGGTTGTATTCAAAAAAGCCTCTCGTGATGCCGATGGAACCACCTATCCAGGAACTGAACGGTGTAGCGATGGCTGTCCAAAGGCCGAACGCGACCCAGTAGTAGGCAGGCCGGGCTGCCATGGTCCGGCGCAAGCCTCCCGTGAGCAACATCCCCACAATCGCCGGAAGCGCGAAGATATACAGAATATACGTATTAACGTGCAACACCCATGCCAGCACTTCTTGCAGAAAGCAGAACTTGATGAAGACAAAGGACAGCGCCATGTAAAACGTGACCGTATGGACGACATCGACACGGTCTGTAAATGCTGCGGCGACAGGAGCAGGCTGCGCCAGCGGAAATGCGCTCGGCGCACGCAGTTTTCGAGCTGGTACGGCAAACTGGGGGGAGTGTGCGATCACAGACGGTTGTCCTTCAAGGTACGATAGCACACTAGACCAATAGCCCTGTTGCTCCCTTTGGCAGTACTCCGCATCACGATGCTATAATCATCGTGGTGCGCACTACTGTGAATCTGCCCGAAGATGTCTACGAGATCGCGCGTTCGTTTGCCGCCGCGCGCCGCACCTCGTTAGGCGAAGCGATCGCAGAGTTGATCCGGCGCGGCCTCGATACCCGGTCCCGGCTCGAAGCCGACGAGTCCGGGTTTCCTTGCTTTTCCGTGAGCCCGCATGCTGCTCCCATTACGCTGGCA
>Ga0126381_100002301_pt1 | contig 20617 bp, 19 predicted proteins | sample PanSoiMetPlot_28_FD_96465 | JGI IMG/M metagenome (GOLD analysis project Ga0126381, IMG submission 96465) | Tropical forest soil microbial communities from Panama - MetaG Plot_28 | ecosystem: Environmental > Terrestrial > Soil > Tropical forest > Bulk soil | place: Panama | collected 2016-02-17
CATCAGGTTGGCCAACGATGCGCTGGCGGCGTTGTCGGGAAGGTGGACCTGGACGTTGGAACTCTTTCCGGACCAGTCATACAGACGAAAGAGGAGAGCATTGCCGTCTTCGGTCTTCTTTAACGCGGTCAGGACAACATTTTCTCCGTCGACCGTGAGAAAGGAGTGCTTGGCAGGGAGGCTTCCTGCATGAGGAGAAAGCTGAAGCGAGCGTAGAGCGTAATTGAATTCGTACCCGCGGCGAACGCTGAGCGCGGTTTTCCAGTCGCCCGAGTGCGGATAGAGCGAGTAGCTGAAGTTATGGATGCCGCGATCGGCGTCGGGGTCAGGCCAGGTTGGCGAACGCAGGAGCGAGAGGCGAAGAACATTGTCCTTGGCGTCGTAACCGTATTTGGATTCGTTGATTAAGCTGAAACCGTGGGTACCGTCGCCTAGATCAGCCCAACGCAGGGCGGGGACTTCGAATTTAGCTTTCTCCCAGCTGTTGTTGCGGGTGGTGGGACGGTCGATGGTGCCGTACGGGATTTCGTAAGTTGCGCTGGCGCTGGAGGCAGCAAGTGGGAAGGCGGCTTTCAGCAAGACATGTGTCTCGTGCCAGTCGATGCGGTTGGCGACGTCGATGCGATCGAGGTTGGCATAGAGGCTGATGTCTTGAACGAAGCCCGAGTTCTGCCACCGGCGAGTTACACGGATGGTGGCGCGAAGTGGACCTTTTTCGGTGAGTTCGACAGACTCGGCCGAGTCGATGTTGGTTTGATGGTCGGCGAATTGGGCGTCGATGTTCCAGGCGTCGTACTCTTTCGGCGTGTCTTTGAATGTCTGAAGCTGGTTGCCGCAGGCAGCCGCTGCCAGCGTTTCAAATTTCGTTGCCTTCTGATAGATGCTGGTAATGCAGCCTGTTTTCTGATCGACGGAAACGCGGAGCGCAGAATTTTCGAGGGTCAAGTCGTGTGCGGCGAGATCGGTGGATATTTTCTGAGACGACGGAACCACCTGTAAGACTTCGTACCCGAGGGACGGGACGTCTTTCAACTCGACGAGGAGCCGGTAGTTGCGGGTCGCAGCATCGTGCGAGAGGACTTGGGACAAGACCGGGTGACCGTCAGCGTCGAGGACGCTAATGCCATTCGGAGTGTCGGCAGGCATGGAAATCTCGATGGTGGCCAGGTCCGTGCGATTCCATGCGAGAGGGTTGAAAACCAGGACGGGGACTACGTTGGGAGCGCCGAGCGTGCGCATGCGCGCGGCCATGGATTGAAGTGAGCTCGAAGAGGCATCTTCGGTGATCCAGCGGACGACGTCATAGTCGCGTTGCGCGTCTTTATAGATCACGCCGATGCCAGAACCGGCGGCGAGATCGTGAAACTGGTTGAACAACGTTTTCTGCCATGCTTCATTGAGGCGAGCAGCGGGATAGGAATCGCCGAACAACCAAGCTAGTGACGAATACTTCTCGGCATCGAGCAGTTTTTCTTCGCTCTGACGCATGTTGCGCTTGTGATTGGCCTGCGTGGTCATTACGCCGCGGTGATATTCAAAGTACAACTCGTCGTTCCAGACGGGCACGCTGAGTTTTCCCTCCGGTGGCGTAGGAAGTTTGTTGTTGCCGTCGGCGAGGACACGATAGTTCCAGACGGGTGAACGCTCGCTGTCGAGTTTGCTTTCGATGTCAGAGAAAAAGCCTTGCGCGGTGGAGAACTTTAGCGGCGGCGTGACGCGATCAGAATTGGTCCAGTGAATTCCGTTATCGAGCATGCTGCGCGTGGGCCCGCCGCCGTGGTCGCCGATGCCGTAGAGATGCAACATCACGGGCGTTCCTGGATTGAGGGTTCGGGACGTCGCGACATCTTCCGCGATACGCGGTGGGTCGATGTAATTGACGTAATCGTGGGGAAAGTAAGTGAGAACACGGCTGCCATCGGGTGATTGCCACCAAAAGAGTTTCAGCGGCAATTTGTTGGTATCGTTCCACGCCATTTTCTGCGTGACGAAATAATCGATGCCGGACTTCTTGTAGATCTGTGGCAGTTGCCAGTTGTAGCCGAAGGAATCGGGGTTCCAGCCAATGCGAATATCGACACCGAACTTCTGTTTGAAGTAGCGCTTCCCTTGAAGGAGTTGGCGGACGAGCGATTCGCCGTCGGGCATATTGAGATCGGGTTCGACCCACATACCACCGACCATTTCCCAACGGCCTTCTTTGACGCGATCGACGATCTGTTGATGAATGGCGGGATATTTTTCTTCCATCCAGTGGTTATAGGCAGCCGCCGATTGCGTGTAGGTGTATTGAGGATACTCGTTCATCAGTTGCAGGCTGGTCGTGAACGTCCGACGCACGACGTCGACGGTTTCTGTCCACGGCCACAGCCAGGCCGCATCGATGTGTGCGTTGCCAGCCATGCGAACGGAGGTAGTCGCGAGATCGGGCTTGCTCTCGGTCAACACGGAGTGGGCCTTGTCGAGCGAAGCGTCGAAGGGACCTTGTTTTCCAGCGGCGAGGGTAGCGAGATCGACGGACTTAGCGGCATTGGTGAGAGCTTGTTCGACAGACTGTGTTTTTGAGCCCGAGGATGATGCGAGTGCCGCCGTGATCTCGAGTTCTTGCAGGAGATCCAGGGGACTTGGGCGGTTCGTCGCGAACTCGACGCGTACCTCGGCGTTGTCGAAGTGCTTCTTGTCGACGGTCTGCAGGAGTTTTACGGCGATTAATACTCTGTCACCGGGCCGGATCGGATCAAGAAGAATGATGGGCTCGAGATCTTCGCCCAGGGCGACCCGGCGTCCGTTGAAATAGACGATCTGCGGAATTGGTCCGTTGGCTGAAGCGGCGAACCGGAACCAGAGTTTTCCTCCGGTGAGGTCGTAGCCGTTTAGGGTGGGCGGGACCGTGATCCATCGACGATACCAGACGGCGGCTTCCGGAGCTTCCGACCGGGTTTTAACGGTCGACCAGCTATTGTCGTCGAGAGCGACGTCTTCGCCATGTGCGATGTCGCCCACGTGATATCGCCAGTCGTTGGCTTCGAGGTGCGTCAGCGACCAGAGCTTGATAGTGACGGCGTCGACTGTAGGATTGACCGGCTTGGGTGGTTGCTGACATTCAAGATGGGAACACGAGAGCACGATGATCGCGACGAGTGCAACGCAACAGCTCCGTAAGGTTCGAATCATGAAATTCCTTTGCGGTCAAAAGCGGAGTGGCGGGGACGTCCGCTCCCATGATTTTTAATTCGCTGGGATTGTAATCGTTATGGAAGTTTTTTCGACAGGAAGGGTGTTGCGCGTGACAAATTGTCGAGTTCCGTTTGGTTGTGCGGCTGAGATCTGAATCAAAGCGAGGCGGGACCGCAAAAACAAAAAGCCCCTCGCGTCGGTGAAGTCGGTCTTAGGAGAGAACCCGACGGCGTTGGGGCATAACCGACGCGAGAGGCAAGGTCCGTCATGTTTGGGTAGAACAATCGTATCGCCGCGTGGTTGAAAACAAAATACGTGAGAATCCGGAGTTACTGAATTTCAAAGTCTGGATTTGGAACGCGTTGATATACCGGAACACACCTGATCGGGCAACGGAAAAAACTCCTAAGACTATATCTGAGTAAAAGATACGCCCTTCACTCGATTGTGACCGGAGAGGGGGCGTCAAATAATTGCGAGGTGATCAAGAGGATCATGCTCGTCGATGATAATCCCGCGATCCGACGGGCGCTGCACCATGTCTTCGAGTTCAGTCCGGATTGGGATATTTGCGGCGAAGCTGCGAACGGGCGGGAGGGCGTCGAAAAAGCCAAAGCTCTTCATCCGGATTTGATCGTAATGGATGTGTCGATGCCCGTGATGAACGGACTGGAAGCAGCGCGCGTGATTCACGAAACAATGCCGAGCACGTTGGTGATTTTGTGTTCGCTACACACCGACGACGCGCTGCGATTCGAAGCACGGCAAGCCGGAGTCCGCGCCATCGTTTCCAAGACGCAAAACATGCAGACGCTGGTCAGCAAAGCACGCGAATTGCTGCAGAAAGCGAACTGAGCTTACTGCTGTCTCCAATGTGGAAACTTCAAAACAGCGGTTTTCAAAGCGAGAAGGGCGTCTGACGCCTCGCGTAGCTCGCGGATTTCCGCAGACTGCGGTTGTGACTTGGCAGACAGCACCTGCAAGCGCTCGAAAATAGCCGCCTCCGCGACGCCAAGTTTCTTCTGCAATTTCTCGGGGTCCGATTCGGCCATCGCTTCAGCGACGACACTTTTCCATGCGCGATCGCGAGCGTCAGGCCGGACTGGTTCATGAGTCAAAATGGCAAACTCCTGCAACGAAATTAACCCGCTATCAAATGAAGAGTTTCGTAAAAACACGCTCACCCGCATCGAGGTCCAAGTCCGTTCAAGTGACTTGCGCCAGCCCAGTTCGATCAATTCGTGGTACGGATGGAGGCAGATGGATCGCTGAGTGCGATTAACTGACCCAAAGGATATTCCGCTTCACTGAGCGGTAATTCGGGAGTCGTGTTGACGATGGTGATGACTTCACCGCTCGTAGTTCCACGCACGGTAAGACTCTGGCTGTCGACCGCGATGACTCGGTAGGTTTCATCGAAGAGAGTCATGCATGCCTCCTTTCTCAGGTCTTAGATGCAGGACTGATGAATAGAGTCTCCCGTATGAGGCGTTAAGTTGCGCCTTATGCGAATGAGTAGTGTTTGATAGGGACATTCGACAGATGTGGTCAGACAATTTTCGAATTCTCGCTTTTGAGTGACGTGACAACGAAAATTTTGCGTGATGGATGAATAAAAGGGTCGATTCTTCCTGAGCAACTCTACGGCATTTTCCTGAGGAAAAAATGGTGCCACTGGTTGCGTCGCAAGTTGCGACAATGAGTCCGTCGCAAACGAGTGAAAAAGCAAGCGTAGTAGGAATCGGTTATCAGCAATGCTGCGCGGCGCACTTTGGTCCATTACCTGCTCCCCTAACCGGGACGCGATATCAATCGCTTGGGAGATCGGCTATGAAGAGATCGATGCAATCATTCGGGCTGGCGAGCGCTCTGGCATTGAGCTTCCTCACGGCTCAGGTGTTCGCGCAACAGTCGGACACTCAGCAGCAGCCCAGCCAGCAGAATCCGGGGAACCAGGGACAGCAGCCACCGGACGCGCAAGGCGCGGGGCAGTCAAATGTCCAGGTGTTCACGGGAGTGATCACCAAGGTCGGCGACAAGTACATGCTGCAGGATTCTGCAAACAGCACCTCATATGACATCGACCAGCAGGAACTGGCGAAGAAGTATGAGGGACAGAAAGTTCGGATCAAGGGCACGTTGGATCCGGATGGGAAAACCATCCACGTGAAATAAGTTCGGCATCCCAAGACTGCAGGGCAAGCGGCTCATACCGCCCGAAAATTGGGCATGTGAGCCGTTTTCTTTTGGCAGAGAATAATTCAGGTCTTGCTTCGGAGGCGCGCAGAAAGTTTTTACAAGATTTACGAAACTGCCAGGCGAAGGAGACTTACGAGTCGCCCAGCCAGAGTGCGAGTCCGCGCAAGGGTTCAACGAAATCGCAGATGATTTTCGCGCTCGCCATCAGCGGAATGGCGAGGATCAGCCCTAATGCTCCCCAGATCCATCCCCAGAACAGAAGAGAAAGGGCTACGGCGAGCGGGTTCAGCCGCAGACGCCGACCGATCAGCTTCGGGTAGAGCAAATTCATTCCGACCACGTGCAGGGCGATGACGGTGAAAAACACAATCAACAACTGGCCCTTGTTGAGGACGCCCATTCCGGCGGCGATTGGCGCGAACAAGGCGAAGAAGAGGCCGAGATAAGGAACAAGGCCAAGAAATGCACTGATGATCCCGAGAAAATAAAAATAAGGCAATCCCACGTACCAGAAAACGATGGTCGAGGCGACCGCGTTGAGCAAGCCGACAATGCAATTCCCGACGATAAAGCTGCGGACCATCTCGGATATGCGTCCGATGGTCCGATAGGCGGCGGGGCGTTGTTCTGTAGGAAAGATGTGCAGGGTTGCCGAGTGAACGTGGGATTTCCAGGTCAACATGAAATAAATAAGGAAGGGAGCGAAGCCGAGGGCTAAGGCTATATCGCCGTATTGCGTCGCCCCGGAAGAGATAATTTTCGTGAGGCCCGGAGCCTCTTGCACCTCGACAGGAATGGGTTTCTTGCCCTTGCGGTCCGGGATGATCGTGCGTGTATTCTCTTCGAGCTTGTCTGCCTGCGACTCGATTTTCCGGAGATCTTCACGAATCGTGCTGGAGTACTCCGGTAATTCGTTAAGGAAGTCGACAGCCCGATTGTAAAAAAAGAAGGCAGTTGCCACCGCGACGACCCCCAGCAAGAGAAGAGCAAAGATAGCGCCGACGAAGCGTGGAATACGAAGATGCGAGAGCAGGACAACCAGTGGATCGAGCGCAAAAGCAAGGAGGGCGGAGACGAGGATGGTGACAAAAACTACTTTAAGAAGATAAATGAGACCGACGGCGGCGGCCGTTGCTATCACGACTTGAGCCACCGCCGCGACCTTGATCGTGCCCTGCAGCAACTCCGGGTCCTGAGAGACTAGTAGAGTCGCCGCTTGTTCCGAGCCAACAGAGGCTCGCCGAAATCCGCGGGTAATAAGCTGCATTGTGTGGTTCGCGAGCGGCTAGAAGCGTCCTGTCACGACCGATGGCCGCGCGTGTGGCGCCCGCGGAATTCTGCCCGAGCCTCCCAGGTTCAGCTGAAATTTATGTTCGTGCTCCGCCCCGGGAGAGGTGCATCACCAGGCTCACGAGGAACAGCACGACGAAGATGTAAAACAGGATTTTCGCGATGCCGGCGGCGGCAAACGCGATTCCACCGAAGCCCAAGAAGCCTGCCACCAAGGCAATGAGCAGGAACACCAACGCGTAATAAAGCATAAAGCTCCTCCTGGTCCAATGGTGCGACCACGCTCAGGGTAGGAGCGCGGACAATAACGCACCATACGGAAAAGACCTCAGTTCAAGGTCCTGCTCGTTGTAGCACGAGACCGATTGTGCATAAAGGGGGAATACCAGTGCCGTGGTGAAATTCTGGTTTTAAGACGAACAGGATGTCCGCCTTGAGGCAAATGAAAGACGATCTGCGCTATGGGGCGGGAGTGATCGATTCCTGGTTTTGAGTGGTGTTGTGGCGGATGAGCGGCACCATCGCCTGGATTTCGAGATTCGACATGAACAAACGCCAAATTAATCCAGTACGGTAATTTTCCACCATCACCACAATCGGCGCTTGATCGAGACCCATGTAAATCGGCGAGAACCAGTTGCGTCCGAGATTAAAAGCATCGCGCGGTCCGTACACGCCCCACAGCCGATCTCCAAGATCGCGATAGAAATGCTTGAGAGCGGCCATGGATGCTTCCGGTGTGTATGGAAAGGATCCAAGCGCGCCGGTCGGTGTGATGGTTCCGTTGTCGCGAGTGGGCACGGGCGCGTGAACGGAATAGCCGAGGTGATCGTCGCTGGCGGTAAGGCCCCACGTGTCGGGTCCGTAGCCTTGATAGCGACCGGGGTTAGCGACGCAATAGGCGAGATTGATCCGCGCGATGCTCTGATTGTTGTCGAAGTAGTTGGTGTATTCGTCGTTGACGTCTTTGGGATTAAGCCCCATGAAGGAGTATTGCGTGAAGAACAGCGGGCCGCCTGTTCCCACGCCGACGGGCAGCTTGATCCCGTAATAGGTGTTCCCGTTGTAATAGTGGTCGCCATCGGCTGTTCGCGACCAGCCACTTCGATAAGCAACCGCGGCCGGCGATTGTCCGGCCCATCCGGTGTAGTAGATGGAGGCGGGCACAGCATGGGTGGGCGACGCGATGGCCAATAAATAGGCGAGCATGGTTTCGTCGAAGCCCGTGAGGCGATGCCCGATGTACCACGACCAGCGCGGGGACCAGTGCCAGACCAGCGCTTCCTTTTGGGGCGTCGCCTGATACCAGTCCCATTCGATTGCTTGCCACAGTTGCGTGATCCTCGATTGCAGCGAACGCTCCGCGGAAGATTGTCCGTTGAAGTATTGGCGCGCGGTGAGCAAGCCTTCCATGAGAAATGAGGTTTCGACCAGATCTCCCGCATCGTCGAACATACCGAATACTGGGACGCCTGCCGACGTCGTGGAATCGAGGAAGTGCGGAAAAACGCCACGGTAGCGCGGAGCCTTCTCTAAGAAATTGACGATTGCGGTGAGACGCTTGAGTCCTTGATCGCGCGTGATGAATCCGCGCTCCACACCGACAATGAGCGCCATGATGCCGAACCCTGAAGCCCCGGTGGCGACGATGCGGTCATTGCCCGGGATATTTTCCAGTGGCGCTCCCGTGACCGGATTCGATGCTTCCCAGTAGTAACGGAAGCAGGCTTCCTCGAGCATCGTGAGCAGTTCGTCGTCGGAAAGATCGCGGGTGGTTGCATTCGCCTCGTTGGAGAAGACCGACTCGCGGTAGGCACGATCGACGCTCTTCACAAGATAGGAAGCCTGCACACCTGAGCGCCCGATGAAGTCGACGTAACGGTTTGTGCCTGCAGCCTGAATTCCGACGGGCCGGAATCGCCGCTTCCCAAGGGAACGGTAAATGACGTATCCCTGCAGGTCATTGTCGGAGGGTGGCTCCCAGGAAACATCGACGTGACGCTCATAGGCCTTGGCACGGACGGCACGAGGTGGCGCTGGACGGTCGGATTTGCTCGAGGCCAACTCGGCTTCATCATCGATCTTTATTTCATCGATGATCATAGTTCGCGGGACGTTATCCGCAGCTCCCTGAGAAAAGTACACGCCGTGGAGTCGTCGAGAATCGAATTCATACACCGAAGCACTCGGGAACATCGACAACGGGAGTTTGATCTGCGTCCAATGCTTTGCGGGCAGCGCTACGGTCGCAAGCGGGATTGGCGCCGTGAAGTCATGATCGTCGTCTTCGAGCTGAACCAGAGGCAGATTTGAAGCTGGGATGGACTGAGGTGCATAGCACCAAACGTAGAGCGTGTCGCCGATGAGATTTGTCCGGCGGTTGCGGATGTCCTGAACGCGAACCTCAGCGTCCCAACTGCCGCCGGCGACCGACTGCCATTGCAGGCGAAGGGCATTCGGAGGCGAGTAGAAGATCTTCGTTTCGACGGGAAGTTGTCCGCTTTGCAATTGCAAGGTGCTCGGGAATACGGAGCGGCCACCACTGTAGTAGTAGTAATCGGAGGTGACGCTGTTGTCGAAGACGAGATGGTTGTAGTAGTCCGGCGCAGCCGTGGCGGACGAGCTCAGCAGAATCACAAACACGAAGAGGGAAAAGTAAAAGATCGCAGATGTGGCAATTCCCCGGAACCTATCCCAACGGCGGCCCTTCATCGTGCCCTTCGAAAGCATCTTTCTTCAAAAGAATAACTCCGGATTTCTCGCAAGGGCATTGAGCAGGGAGGCACCCTGCCGCCTGAGCTGTTGGGGAGATTCGTTGGTATCTCCGAACTGGAGCTGCGGATACTTAGGCGTACCCGGCCGCGCCGTGGGGTAGAGTCTGCCCTCTTTTCGAACGATTTAACAGAATATAAGTAGAAATATCGTATAATAAAAATATAATTGACAGACCATAGAACGATTAGTATCATATAAGCGTTGTTGGGGAAGCGGCGTTTCGTGACGAAAGACCCAAAAGCAAAAGGCTCCACGTCGCCGAAGTATCGTCAGGTGCAGATCTCATCGCTCGACAAGAGCCGTAGGGGAAAGCACCACGACTTGATGCAGGGGATTCTGCGAGAGCTTCAGACCCTGAAGGCAGGGGCGGCTCTGGTAATCCCGTTAGAGGATATCGGCGATATTGGACTGGCAAATTTGAGGTCTGCAGTTCATCGCGCATCAACAGGGGCCGGCATTAAGATTCAAACGCTGGCTAATGATAAGAACTTCTACGTTTGGGCTGCAGACGAGACTCATAAACAGTAGAGGGTGAAGCCAGGATTGGCTCGTATCTCTTACTCTGCACTTCAGCACCACAGGAGGGTGCTATGGCGAACCTTGAATCAGCAGGTCTGAATCAATTTGGATGGCAGAAGCCTCTGCGGGACGCTCTTCTTGAACTCGACCCGGAACAACTCCAACGAAAAGTCGCCGAAGCCGAAACGGCGATTTTCGAACGATTGCAGGAGTTGTCGCTGACACCGGACTCAACTGAAGAGCGACGGGCGTTACAGGACGCCACAAATTCGTTGCGGGTCCTGAAAAAAGAATCTCTGCAGTATCCCGACTGGAAATCAGATTAGTTCATCGGCTGGCCAGCAGTTCGCGCGCTTTGCGGACCAGCGTTTCCATGTTGTGCGCCTTGGAAACGATGGCGGTCACACCTGCTTCGGCGGCCTCCCTTTGCAGGACGTCGTCACTGTGAAGCGAGCAGAGAATCAACGGCAACTGTGGCTGAGTCTGGTGAAGATGGCGGGCCGCTTCGAGGCCATTCATAACTGGCATGGATAAGTCCAGGACAACCAGGTCCGGTCGAAGCTCGTTCGCTTTCTCAACCCCGTCGCGGCCATCAACCGCTTCACCACACACCGTCCAACCATCGTTGAACTCGAGGATTCTTCGCAGAGCCCCACGGATCGCAGGATTATCATCCACGACTAATATCCGCTTGGGCACAGCCCCCGTATTATGTCCCCGGTTTCGGGGAATTCGCCATAGGGTCGAAACCCGATAAATTTCTCGTACCGGGCCCTTGCGGTCTTGCGGCAAGGCATTTTCAGGATTTGAGGATCGCAAATATTCAGGATGTCGGCCGCGTCGTTTCGAAACGTGGGCCGCCCATATTGTGGAAATTCTCCGTCGAAGATACCAAAACAATACGGACACAACGAGCCATGCCAGGGTAGCCGCGATGAGCACTAGCACTGTATGAAATAACGGGAGCAGACGCCACACCACCAAAGCAAAAGCGAGAAGACCGATGCCTCCAATTGAGGAACCGACGGCGTCGAGTCCAGCCGCTCGACGGCCACGGGTTGTTTCGTGTGCCAGTCCCGGGTCGCGGCTTTTTCCTGCATGTTTCTCGACGAGGGTTGCACTCGCAGGAAAGATCGCGGGGAAAGCAAGAAAGAGTCCACCCACCACAGGCCCCCACTTCATTGCTATTAACCCCGTCGCTACGGTGACGCAGCCGCCCATGAAAACCCGAAGGGCGTATTCGGAAGGCTTCGCCTTGCGAAGGGCTTCGCGTTGGAGATTGATCAACACCGCTCTATGCGAAACACGCGTATCGAATTGCGAACGCGACGACAAACCACATCGGCAACGAATACAGAGTTGCTCGCCCAGCCTCAATCTTGTGACGAAGCAGAAGTCTGGTCACGCACGTCGTGAAGAAAAAGAATGCGATGGCGCCCACTATCATCGAGCGCGCTTCGAGTGAGGCGTAATGAGTTCCATGCGTAGCGGCTGTGAGGCCGATGGTGGCGAGGGCGACAGATGGAGCCGCCCCAAACAGGCCGGCGAAACTCTTCGGTTTCACGATATCGCTTATCACAGCAAATACAGAAACAACCAGGCCTCCGATCAGGAACCGGAGCAAGATCGCAGACATTTCGATACTCCAATCCGAACTCAGTGCATTCCAGCTTTGACGAGTTTGCGAGCCTGTCCTGGACCGGCCATGCGAAGAACTTTGTACTGTTTACTCGTCAGTCGGTGATAGTTCACCAAGAATTCTTCGAGCTCACGACTAAAGTCTTTGCCGAGGTCATCGACTGATTTGACGTTGGCAAAGCGATGAGCGTCCTTTTCGACCGCAATGATTCGATCATTACGTTCTGTTTTCTTGCCGTTGGTTTGCTCGCCCTCGATGGCCCGAGCGATGCGCGCAAGGAGAACGCACCCGGAAAAGACGGGCTCGTCCATGAGTACGAGAACGTCGACCGGATCGCCATCCGGAGCTAAGATCGAGGGCACAAAACCGAAGTCGTAAGGGAACTCCATGTCGGCGGGCAAGACTTTCTTGAGTTCGAAGGTTCGGTCGTCAGTGTTGAAGGCAAATTTGTTACGGCTGCCCTTCGGTGTTTCGATCACTACTCTCAAAAGTTCTTTGTTTTTCCGGTCGAAGGGTTTGAGTCGAAACGGATCAGCGAGCGCGGCATTTCTGCCCATGGAACCTCCTGTTCATAAATGGTGGATGCTCAGAGGCGAAACAAGGGTTTGTCAGCATGAGATCGAGGTGGTGCAGGCCGACTCGAGATGAGCGGGAAGAGCAGCGAGCGCAATGGGTGCTGTTACAGTAAGCGCTCGATTTTCGGAGGCAGATGCAGGACTAGCCTTTAAGACGTTGTAGAAGAGCAAGTCAGTCGAACGTATCGGGACGCGAGGATATATGCAGAGACATCGAAAGGCTGGTTCGCGGAGCGAGGCACGCGCTTCTGGCCGGCGGTGGATCGCGAAAGTCAAGACGGATTCGACGCATCCACAGGCGGGCTTGTTTACGAAGGCGGCAAGCACGATTGCTCGCGCCTTGGCGTCGCGCAAAGTGTCTCCGAAGGGACCGGGTTCCGGAATGAGGATGTTGACGTATTTTATTAACCGGGCCGGCAAGGGGCTTAGTCCAACCCGACGGGCGCAGTTGGAACGGGCGAAAAGGCTGCTGTCGAAACGTATTGCTAACGCTGGTTCCAAGCCCAGCAGGCGTCGGCCAACACAACGCAAAGCAAAATAGCCAAAAGTCGCCGCATCAAAGTCCTTTGCAGGCAATGGCACGTAGGTTTGCCTTTCCACATACCGGGATCCCTGTATTTACTGACACGCTGAACAGTTGATCTGACTCCGGTTACGGTGGCTGGCGGTATGAATACCTCATCCACCTGATACCCGAAAACCGCGCCACGTAGAGAAATTATGAATCGAAGGGTGGGAGGTTTGGGCGTACGGACCGGAAGCGATCCGGCAAATTTGTGAGCGGCTTGCGCAAGAGCAAGATGAGGAGAGAAGCGACGAGCTAATCGCGCGACTGCGCATGGTCGGCGAAATCGACGGGAGCGCGGTCCGCGCTCGGCACGAGAAGGACGTCCCGGGATAATTATCGTCGTGCATGCCAACCCCCGGAGGGGCAAAACGTCGCAGGAATAGCCTAAATTCCGAGGTGTCAACTCCTTCGCGTCTAAGGTTTTCTCCCCTCCTCAAAATCTAAATTTTTCGCAAACCCAGCCATTTATCGAGCGCATCTCAACCATATTCTTCTTTGTGCACATTTGGCGTGAGGAATTGCACTTGCGGATGGAGGCGTTATGAGACGAGAAGTCATTCTTGGTGTCGCGATATTTTCTCTGGGTGGAGTTTTGTTTGCACAGGATCCAGCTCCTCGCGGAAATTCACCGACGACACAACCATCGGCACAAGTTCCACAAGCCGCGGGGCAGGCGTCGAACATGCCGCGGATCGCGCCTGGTAGCGTGATTCCAGTAGAACTAACGACAACGATCGATGCAAAGAAGGCGAAGTCAGGCGATCCAGTTGAGGCGAAGGTCACGCAGGACCTGAAGACGAATAGCGGCGATGTCCTCGTCCCGAAAGATACGAAGGTCGTTGGCCGCGTCACGGGAGCACAGGCACGCACCAAGGATCAGAAAGAGTCCCAAGTTGCGATCGCTTTTGATCACGCCCTCATGAAGAACGGTGGAGATGTTCCGCTGCCATTGTCAATTCAAGCGATCATTTCGCCCAACGCACTGAATGGAGGGAATAACAGCTCGAATTCCAGCAGGCCGGCACCGGCAGCAACGGCCCCGAGTTCGGGTGGGGTGGCGCCCAGTACCGGCGGCCGAACCGGGACAAGCGCAGGATCCATGCCATCGGAAGCTCCGAGTTCGACGCGTCAGGTGCCCGCGGCATCGGATCCGAACACGGCGAATAACACTCCGCAAATCACTGGGAAAACGGAAGGGGTCATCGGCATCTCGAATCTCAATCTTTCGAGTTCGTCGCAGAACGGACAGGGATCGGTGCTGACCTCGGAAAAGAACAACGTCAAATTGGAGAGCGGAACGCTGATGCTGTTGCGTGTGAATCAATAGCGCCGTAGACGCGGTCGCGCAAGCGAAAGCGGAGCGCGACGAGCGGCATGCGCTGGTTGTGCCGGAACACCTGGTGAATGGCCATGGCGAATCGAGCGACGAAAGCGCAAACCACTGAAGTAGCGTACACGTCCTCTATCCCGAATTCTTTTCCCCCGGACCAGCAGGCCTTATTCCGCGCGGTCTTGGTTTCCTTGGAGGAATCAGGCCTGCCTTACGCGGTGGCCGGCGCCTTCGCGTTGCAAAAACACACCGGCATTTTTCGATCGACGAAAGACCTGGACATCTTTCTTACGGCGGAGAGTGCGGGGAGTGCTTTGCGAGAGCTGAAGCAAAAGGGATTTCAGTGCGAGATTTGTGATCCGGTCTGGCTGGCAAAAATTCATCGCGATGATTACTTCGTTGATCTGATCACGGGGATGAGCAATGGGGTTATCACAGTGGACGAATCGTGCATCGAGCGTGCGCAGCCAGCCAACATCCTTGGAGTGCGAACGCAGATTCTGGCAGCGGAAGAGCTGCTCGCATCAAAGTTGTTTGTTACCCGGCGTGAGCGTTTCGACGGAGCGGATATTGCGCACATCATTTATGCGCTGAAGGGCGATCTCGATTGGGACCGCATTCTCGAGCTAGCTGGAGATCATTGGGAACTTGTGTTGTGGAATCTGATGTTGTTCCGATATGTCTATCCGGCACACATTGATTTCGTTCCACGGGCAGTATGGAGTGATCTGCTGAGACGTGTGGCGGAGCAGGATCGTGCTCCATGCAAGAACGCGAAGTTTCGTGGAAGTCTAGTAGATGATGCGATGTTCGCGATCGACGTGGAGGAATGGGGACTGGAAAACGTTCTTAGCGACTATCAAGAACGAACTACGAAGATCCAGGAGAAGACAAAGTCGCACGTCTGATCTTAGCTCTCAATACGATCTCACTAATTTCTTATGAGAATCGCAGCCACTGCCGATTTGCACTTTTCTCCATCGAACCAGACCGCTTTGCGTGAGCAGTTAAACAAGGTGCGAGACGAAGCCGATGTGCTCGTTCTGGCCGGGGACTTGACTAACTATGGTCAGCCCAGCGAAATGGAACCGTTGCTCAACACCCTAGTACGGCTGCGGGTGCCGACCATCGCGGTCCTCGGCAACCACGACTTTGAGAGCGGACACGAGCAGGAGTTGATGCAAATGATGACGGCCGGCGGAATCAAGATGCTCGATGGCAGTGCTTATGAGCGAGATGGTGTGGGCTTCGCGGGCACCAAGGGGTTCGTTGGCGGTTTCGGAAGGGGCGTGCTGACGGCGTTCGGAGAACCGGAGATCAAAGTTTTTGTGAGGGCGTCGATTGACGAAGCCCTAAAGCTCGAGCGTGGACTATCGCAGCTGCGTACCAAAAAGCGGGTGGTCGTATTGCACTACTCACCAATTGCAGAGACGGTGAAGGGGGAGTTTCCGGAGATCGTACCGTTCCTCGGAACTTCACGGCTTGCCGAGGTGATCGACCGGCACGGCGCCGACCTGGTCGTGCATGGCCACGCTCACAACGGCACTCTCGATGGCCAGACTTTGGCCGGAGTGCCCGTACACAACGTGGCAATCACGCTATTGCAGAGACAAGAAACGCCGGCGGCGTTTCGAGTGTTTGAGCTCTGAAACGCAACCGGCGAAATCTTGCTTTCAAATGTCGCTAGCGTCGTATCTGAATTTCATTCACAACCTGCTGGACGTTGGGGACGTTCTGAGCGAGCTGTTCTGCAGCCTTGCGGTCGCCAGTGGTCTTCACCGAGCCCTTCAAGGTCAGCACACCATTTTTGGCGTCGTAGCTGATGTGCTGCTTATCGAGTCCCTTGGAGACAAGGCTCGCTTTGTAGTTGTTCTCGATACCGTCATCCAGATTTGACTGGACCTTGCGGGCCTCTCCCTCGTTGCCGACGGGCTGTACGCTGATCTCGTTAGCTACGATGCGCGGGCCGGCGTTGGACTGCGCGATGCTGGCTGCACGGCTTTTGGCGTCATCGGAGTGCAGTGTTCCGCCCAAAGTGATCGTGTTCTTGGCGCTATCTTCGCTTACGGTCACATCTTTCAGATCCGCTTGTTCGAGCGCATTCTTCACTGAGTCTTTGTAGCTCGCTTCAGTTTTGTTGCAGGCCACACCGATCATGACTGTGCAAGCAAGCGCGAGCGCAGCGAGCAGTGAACTCGCCTTCCGAGCCCGTCGATTTGTTCCTGTCGTCAAAAGAGTCATAGACGCCCCTTTTATTCCTCGTTGCAGAGTGATGCCCGTGTCTGGGAGTAGGACGAATGCCGAATCACGGGTGTTTGCATAACGATGCTGATGCTATGGGCGATAGAAGGCAGCCGCTATCGGTCGCTTACCTTAAAGGGGATCGTGCCGGCACTGTAAGGAGAGCGGGATAAAAGTGGAGGCCCACGCCAGCGAGTGAAAAAGTCCGAGTTTCTCACTTTATGAAGCCAGCGGGGGCCAGGAGGGCAATTTGAATCGTATTCACGCGTTTTTCCATACGGCGAAGATGGTACTAGCGGCACAAATATCAGGGGACTCTCCTTAGCTGAATATCCGGCAACATAGGGCGTTGACTACAAAGCGCACCGGATGTGAGTCACTGCCGATCGCACAGATACTCGAAGCTCGGGAACAGCGATTGTGGCCTGACAGCCAGTTGTTACGGAGGAGAGAGCGTCATGAAGAACGAGCGTTCAAAGTTATCGAAGTGGTTTCTGGGCGCCGGTGTCGCAATTGTCCTGCTCGCGCCATGGACTTGGGCGCAAGACCAGAACGATCAACCGACAACCACCAGCCCGGGCGTCGACACGACGACCAAACAAGAAAAGAAGGCTGAGAATCAAGAAGAGAAAGATAAAGACAACACGGCGAAATTTGACACGAAGTCAAAGGAAGGCAGTACTGACATCGTGAAGCGCTTGAATAACTCTGCAAGTGTTCTTGACGAGATCATGCAGACTCCGGACAAGGGCATTCCGCAGGACATCTTGAAGGATGCGAAGTGCATCGTCGTGGTTCCATCCATGATCAACATCGCCGTTGGCTTTGGCGGGCGACATGGCAAAGGGGTTGCTACTTGCCGTACGACGCACGGTTGGAGTGCTCCGGCGCCGATCACGATCACTGGCGGAAGCTGGGGATTGCAGATCGGCGGCCAGGCGACCGATCTTGTCATGCTGGTGATGAACCAGCGCGGAATGGATCACCTGCTCTCGAGCAAGTTCAAGATCGGAGCCGAGGCGACGGGCGCCGCCGGTCCGGTGGGGCGCCAAGTAGAAGGCAGCACGGACTGGAAGATGAAAGCTGAAGTGCTGACGTATTCGCGCTCACGCGGCATCTTCGCGGGAATCGACCTGAATGGCGCGTCAATCAAGCAGGATAAAGATGAGACCGCATTGCTATACGAAGGGAAATTTATTCCGTTCCAGCAGATCTTGTCGGGACACGTGACGGCGCCCGCAAGCGCAGACACGTTCCTTTCGACGGTTCGCAAATATGCCCGTGAGGTTGAGGAAAAACAGGGCGAATAAAAGTTGACGTAAAGTTGGGAGGTCTGCGGCGGAACGGCTTTCAAACCAGGAAGCACCCCGCGCAGGCCTCTCTTTCTGCTGGCACGTTCTAGGTAGCCGCCTTCGCCGCGGGAAGGTCGGCGTTGAGTAGCTTAAGTTTGGGGTCGTGGTCGATTACGGAGAAAAGTTCGCCGATCAGGCGTTCGTCAATTTCCCCGGCTTTATCGGTCACCACCGGAAACCGCACAATCACTTCCACGGCGACGGTCGTAAAGTGAATACGCGTCCTCGGTTTCAGCTCCGCAGGCGTTATGGAAGACAAACTCATCTCCAACCTGCGGCGTTGGGTGTCAAAGCTCTCCTGGTAATCGGAGAACGTCTTGTCGATCGCCTTGTGAACGCGATCACGAATCTCATGGAAATCGCTCTCGGGCGCGAATTTCAAGACAATTTCACGCCAACTGAAGTTGATTCCCGGAATCTGTTTGAACAGGCCGGAAGTCGACTGGAAAACGACAGAATTCGAGAACGCGACGACTCTTCCGGTCGGTTCAGCGTCGGATGAGACGTCGCTGAGTTCGAGCAGATGGAATCGCACTAATCCGACCTCCACGACTTCTCCGGTAACGGCGCCCACCTGCACGCGGTCCCCGACCCGGATGCCGTATTTCCCGATGAGGAAGAAGTAGCCCACGATCGACACTATGGGATTCTGCAGCGCCACGGCGACGCCAGCGGTGATCAGTCCAGCAAAGGTCGCCACGGCGCCGATCTCGGTCACGAAAGCAAAGATCAAAACCAGAGTGATTGCGATCCAGATGACTATCCGCCGCATGAGCAGAAACTGATATCGCCGTCGGGTGTCGTGGATGTAGCGGAAGATGGCGCGCCGCCAAAACTCGCCGATGATCAACACAACAGCCAATGCGACGATCAGTCCGAAAACGCGGAGAAGAAGGCTCTTGATGCGTTCCTTGAATTCACTGCTGACTTCGGCTTGCCAGCTATTGAGGCTGTTTTTATAGAGATCCAGGAGGATGTTTTGTTTCGCTAGTGAAGTCACGACTCCCGAAGTCTGTTTGAATTCTGTCGTGAGCGCATCTAACCGTTGTTTCTCCTGAGCGAGTGCTGCTTGATCGCTGGTGTCCGCCTGCTGCGCTAGCTGGTTTCCACTTTGGATTAATTCCTTCATGTGTGCCACAAAGGGCGCACGAAGCTGCTTCGACTGAGTTTGTAGAGCGTCGGTCGCTGTCAACTCGTTCGAGATCGAACTACGCTTGCTGGACAAGCGGAACAAATCGGCAGTCAGTGCCCACATGCCGGAAGGCGCCGGCTTGATGGAGATGTTTGAAGCTTTGCTTGACACCTGAGTGTCGGCAGTAGCGTTGACATCGGGCCCGGTCGCGCCGCTCACTGCTGGCGGCACGGTGTGCGCCAGTTCTTCGATCTGTGCGCGCAGATTCGTGGCGCTCGCGCCGCCCGCGGCTCCGGTGGCGAATTCGAGCATGCCGTGGAGGGCTTGTTGGCGAGCTTGAAAAAGAGCCAATTCACTCTGAGTCTCGGCAAGCTGACTTTGAAGCTGTCCTCGCTTAGAGGGTGGAGCAGACTCCACTTTCTGCTTCAACGACTCTACTTCCGCTTGCGTGTCTTGAACGAGTTGGTCGGCCTTTGCTGCACTGCTCGAGAGGCTGGCATATTGAGAAGCGGGAGCGTTGGGATTCGCGGGATTGACGGCCTTGGCGCGTTTCGCGAGGCGCTCTTCCTGCTCGCGGGCGAAATCAAAAGCGAGCCTTACGATCTGAGCGGCGCTGCGTCGGTTATCACTTACAAAGCCGAGTTCGGTGGGTTCCGTCGCGATGTGCTGCTCTTGCTCAACGTGTCGGTACCAGTCGACTGTTTGACTCAAAAACTGAATAACCTGAGCCGGAGTTGGGTCCGCCGGCGGCTGGTTATCCGCAATGAGACCCGACGCCGTGATCACCAGCAGAGCCGAAAGCACTACCACCGAGCGAAGGGAGATCAGGCGGAATTTGTGGAAACGCAGGTGTTTGAGCAAAGCCACAACCACAATCTTACAACGCAATGCTGACCACCAGAATGAGTGAGGTATTCGGAAGGACCTGCCAAAAACAGAAAGCGCGCCTTAAGCGCGCTTTAGAGGCAGCAGTCTAAAATCCAAATTTTCTGGAGCATCCGCGAAAAACGTCGCGTCGTTCTCAGTAGAGCTTAAAACTCACCTCAACACTGATCTGAACCGCCACGGGCCTTCCATCTTTCGTGGCCGGGTCAAACCGCCATTGTTGAACCGCTTCGATTGCTTTCTGGTCGAGGCCCATACCGATTCCGCGCTGTACGCGGATATCGTGCGGCTTACCGTCCGGGCCAACGATCATCGCCAGAATGCAAGTGCCTTCGACTTTCGCTTTGCGGGCCTGATCGGTGTATTGCGGGTCGGGGGTAGAGAGTGGCTTCGGAGCAAGCACGCCGCCGCCGACGCGGAAAACGCCACCACCGATTCCACCGCCCCGGCCTTCACCGATTCCGGGCCCAGAGCCTTTGCCGACACCTCCACCGGAGCCGGAGCCGATGCCACCACCAGAGCCAGTTCCATTGGTAAACGCTGCTGTGGGCATCGTGGGCGCGTGCGGAACACCAAGGTTCGGCATGCTCGAAGCCATCTGCACCGTCGGAGGAGCGACCACAGTGGGCTCCACAGACAGCTTGGGATGTTCGTTACGAACGACGATTGCCGGAGGAGTAATCTGCTGCTCCATGCTCACTTTCGGCAGCCGGCCTTGAGGCGCTTCAATTTTGGAATTTTCGCCGCCGCCCCCACCACCGCCAGCCTCCTGCTTCGCAGGAGGAAGCAGGTAAACATCTTTCGAGGGGGCGATGAGGGTCACCTGTTCCAGATTCGGTTTTGACTCGACGACGTTGCGGGCTGTGAGCGATAGGACAATGACTCCGGCGATAGCGACGACGTGCAACACCAACGAGGTGTATGCGCTCTGTTTA
>Ga0126381_100002302_pt1 | contig 20615 bp, 17 predicted proteins | sample PanSoiMetPlot_28_FD_96465 | JGI IMG/M metagenome (GOLD analysis project Ga0126381, IMG submission 96465) | Tropical forest soil microbial communities from Panama - MetaG Plot_28 | ecosystem: Environmental > Terrestrial > Soil > Tropical forest > Bulk soil | place: Panama | collected 2016-02-17
CGCAACTCGAGGATTCGTGCTTTGCGCTCATCAGTTGTGGCCAGCGCCTGCAGAGCATCATCGAGCGCCAGGACACTTCCAACGTTGGCGTCGGCGTAATTCAACGCTTCATTCAACTCCAGCGGCGTCTGACCGCCGCCTCGCTTAACCGCAGCGCGGGCGCGGGCGTGGTCTACAACGATTTGTCTCATGAGCCGCGAGGCGATTCCGAAGAAATGGGAGCGGTTTTGCCAATCGGGTAAGTCGCGCCCCACCAACCGCAGATAGGCCTCGTGCACGATAACAGTGGGCTGAAGCGTGCCCGCATACTGTGCGCGCCTCAAGTGGCTCTCCGCCAGTTTGTGCAGTTCCGCGTAGACGATCGCCATAACAAGATCACCCGCCTGCTTGTCCCCCTTACTCCAGTCCTGTAGAAGCAGCGTGATCTGTTCGCGCGGCGCGGGGCCAGACGGTTCCCCGGTACTCATGTGTAGATTGTGACACAGGGGAGTGAGTCAGGACAGGCAGGCTGTCGCCGGCGAAATAATCTCGGTTCCCATGAGCATTTTGCCAGGCGTTTTACGAACGAATTAGTGAAAGCAGTTCGAACATGAACCGTGGTTCTCTTGAATCAGGAAAAGACTTGAGGCAGGTATGCTCCTGCGCCTGCCGTGTGGATGCTGCGGGAGCGCAAGGCACGTTTCCGATGGAAATGAATTCGTCGGGAGCAATCACCGGTCGGAACCAGAGTTACACCGGGCGGACTGAAATCGAATCGAAAGGAAGAAAATCGGCCCGCCTTGTGGGAGAGGTCCGATTGCCTTGGTATGCGCTTTAGCAGTACAAGTGTGCGCCAACACACTTAGATTGTAGTCTCTACTCACCCACGAGGACACGTAGCTAGTGCTTCTGGCCAGAGAGGCGAGAAAACATTGATCACATTTCCGAAAACGTTGTAGGCAACGCATCGGACTTGGAGGAAATGAGCATGAAACAGCACACGGTGTTGAAAAGAGGAAAAGCGCCGCGTAAGACTCAGTCCAGCGTGGCAACACTTGTAAGAGCAATCCTTTTACCCGGGCTGCTGGGAATCATTATCGCCGTGCCCACGGTCCGGGCGCAACCCCCGGGGGAGGTGTTGCCATCTCTACCCAATCTCTTTCCGTTACCCAATCCAAGCGGTTTCGTTGAGACCTATAACATCAACAACGCAGCGATTGATTTGACTGGGCCGTTCTTCCGGTCGCTCGGAACCAACGGGCGATCGTGTTCCTCCTGCCATCGCCTCGCTGAGGCCTGGTCGGTATCTGCTGCTGAGGTCCAGTTGAGATTTCTCGTAACCCAAGGCCTGGACCCGATTTTCCGCACCAATGACGGTTCCAACTGTGATCACAACATCGACACTTCCACAATAGACGGACGTCGTGCAGCCTACAGCCTGCTGCTCAACCGCGGATTGATCCGTATCGCTCTGGTGGTACCCGCTAATGCGGAATTCACTGTCGTAAGCGTTCAGAATCCATACGGCTGCAACGACACTGCCACGGTCTCGATGTATCGCCGTCCACTACCCGCCACAAACCTGAGATTCCTCAGCACGGTGATGTTTGATGGACGGGAGTCGTCGCCTCAGACGGGAACCGAAAAGATCACTTACGCCACCAACCCGGCCGACCTTCTGGCGGATCTGGCCCATCAGGCGATCGATGCAACCACAGGCCACGCGCAGGCGGCGGCGCCTCCCACTGCCCAACAAGTACAAGACATCGTGAATTTCGAAACGCAGTTGCGAACAGCTCAGGCGATCGATTTCCGCGCTGGGTTCTTGAACGCGGACGGAGCAAACGGCGGGCCTGTTCCGCTCGGTTCGCAGCAGTTCTTCATAGGCATCAACGATTCGTTTCCGGCCAGCTTCGATTTCAACCCGTTCAGAATGCCATTCAATCCAGCGATCTTCAACATATTCAGCGCCTGGACGAATTCACAAAATGATGCCCGCGCGAGCATCGCCCGCGGACAAGCCGTCTTTAACAGCAAGACGATCAATATCACCGGAGTGGCGGGCATCAATGACGTTCTCGGGCTCGCGTCGGTGCAGGGGACTTGCGGAACCTGTCACGATACTCCCAATATTGGCGACCATTCTTTCCCCGCGCCTCTGAATATCGGCGTTAGCGATCTGACGAGCCCCCTGAATGTGAGCTACCTGCCGGTCATCACGCTTCAAAACAACGCAACAGGCGAGAAAGTGCGAACGACGGATCCCGGTCGTGCGATGATTACTGGGCTCTGGGCGGACATTGGCAAAGTCAAAGGGCCCATTCTACGCGGGCTGGCTGCTCGGGCCCCATATTTCCATAACGGTTCAGCCGCCAATGTGAGCGACGTCATCACTTTCTACGACAAGCGCTTCAACGTAGGGTTCACCGATCAGGAGAAGGCGGACCTGATCGCATTTCTCAATAGTCTCTAACGAACTCAAGATAACCCGAAGACTAGAGGCGATGATCATGAAACACATTAAGATCCCAACAAACTCGAGACTGCATTACTGATTCTGACGACCTCATCTACGCTGGCATCGGCGCAGCGAATCACCAGACGGTAGGAGAATTTGGATGACGCTGAGTGGCCTCGTGCCCGGCATGGGTGATCGGAAAGGCGATGTGCTGGAACTGCCGGCATTTTTGGATTTACACCAGGTCCGTCGCCCCAAGATTACTGCTGCGTGCATATAGCTTCGGGTCACTTTGACGAGGCTTCGACCGTGCGACATTCTGTGCTTTGAACAAACGACCACTTTGGAAATTCAGAAAGGATCTGACCATGAAACCGATCACGGCCGAAAACAGAACAACAGGTTCGCCAACCTACGTGCCGCTTCCTTGGCATGTATTCGCTGCGTTCTGGCACTTGGTTTGGGTAGGTTTCGTGGTTGCGTTCGGACCATACTCCGGACCCAGGGCCAACGAGGCCCAGGAACCCGACGATACATCGCCCGATCCAACGCTCGTTCGCACTAATGCGACGCGATCCTAAGGACAGTGCCGGGGGCTAGTCCGCGGATCAAGCGAGGCGATGCGACATACCCTGGTCGACCACAGGCGCTCACCAAGTCTGTCGGCATTCTGAATCTGTGCGGCAGGGTGACGGTCAAAATGCAATTCCCAGTGGTACCCGCCGTTGATTCGCTGCAGTGCAGGTTCGGTCTCACATTGGCAGTACCATCACGCTGTGATGAGAGTCCGTGCCCTGCACCCGAATGTTCGACAAGACCGCGGCTTCTACTCTGCATTTATAGTATCAACGTCTCGCCTCCTTTCATACTCTCGGACTCTTGAGGGAAGATTGACAATGGCCCGCTCTCTTAAAGCCCCGGAAACATCCTGCTGTGGTCGGCGCAGCACACAGTGTTTCTAGACGAGGCCGCGCTGAATCGCGAGCATCACGGCTTCGAGGCGGTTATGTGTGCGGAGCTTCCCGTTGATGCTATGCAGATGATTCCGCAAGGTTGGTAGCGTGATTCCCAATTTGCGAGCGATCTCGGAAGAGTTTTTGGCCTTCGCAAATAAGCGAAGGATTCGCCGCTCCTGTTCGGAGAGTGGTGAGACGGGAGCCGCACGGGTCTTGTGGTCCGCCACCGCCACTATTTCCTTCGAGATCTCCAGCATCTTGGCCAGCAATTCTTCGCTCGTCTTGCGAGACGAAATATCGCGAGCGAGATGCACAATCAGGAGGCGGCTGCGGCGAGGCTCGTCAAACACGAGAGTAGAAACGTTCACCCACAGTCTTTGGCCAGAACGCGTCTTGACTTCCAGGTCAAAATCGGGGATCTCCTGCCTCTGCACGGCGCATAGATGAACGCTGCATCCCCCGATGTAAACCTGTGTTCCGAGGGCGTCATGGCCATCAAGAACTTCGTAGCACGCCCGGTTAAGGACGTACGCTGATGAGTATCCGAAGAGCCGTTCTGCGGCCTGGTTCCACGAACAAATCAGACCTTCCTTGGTCACCACAAATGCGGCGTCTGCGGTCCTTTCCAGGAATGCAAACAGTTCTGCCTCCAGCATCCCGGCCTTCCCGCCCCCATATAGAGTGCTTCATTTCCATTATGTGTCAATGCTCCGAAGCCCTCTGATAGTGTTCCTCATTGATCTGTGAAAACCGGCTCCATTGGGCGGGCAGGTCATCGAGGGCAAAGATCGCGGAGACCGGACAAACCGGCACGCAGGCGCCACAAATCGAGGCACTCGTGGGGATCAGTGTACAGCTGTGGAGCGCACGCAAAGTCGCCCTCGTCGTTCTTCGGATGAATGCAATCCACAGGGCAAGCATCCACGCCTGCAGTGTCTTTGACGCCGATGCAGGGCTCGGCGATCGCATAGGCCACAGGTTTCCCCACTCTCGATACCGAATCGACAACTGCCCGGATGAAGACACGCGTGGCGAGCGGGTTCCGATTTTAGGTTCGCACCACATCATTAGCCTAGGCCGTGACGTTTGTCACAAGGCCCTGTCGGTCATCGCAGCAGAGCGTATTCTTCGCAGATGGTAATCCTGGCGACGACTCTGGCGAGGAAATACGAACGTTGCAGGATCGTGACTTCGTTCTATCCATCTGGGCCGTTCGGCGGGTATTCCCGAAACATGAAGCAACTGGATATCAACGAATTTCACGATTTCAGCGATAAGGAATTCTCGCGCCGAATGGGAAGCGGAATGCACGGTATCGAGCTGGCCGAGTATGTGTTCGAGGGGAGTCCGAGAGCGAAGGCACTACTCGTCTACGGATCTCCCAGAATCCGAAATTCGAGCGGCAGAACGAGGTCTGCCGTTTTTGGGCAAGCCATTCTCACCCGCAGTCCTTGTAGTCCGGGAAGTGTTGGAGGCGAGGGTGCCGGCGCGATTCGAAACGCGCCGGAATGGATAGCGAAATCCGGGAGAGCAACTCCGTTGCAGGAGCGTCCCTGAGCCCGGTACTGACGCCGATCGTGCGGATTCGGGCTGCTTGCGAGGTGGCCCGGCCCTAAAGAAAATGAATCGTTCCAACGCGCGACTTCATCGCAAACGAATGAACACTTGGGAACGTATCAATGGCAAGTCGAGCACTGAAAATTGACCGGCAAGAGGCCGTCACATACGACCCGGACTTTCAACCTAGTCGACCTAAATCAGTAGAGAACAAAGCGATCGCCGTGCGTGCACACCAGCTCTGGCAAGAGCGGGGTTGCCCAACCGGGTCTGACCAAGAGGATTGGTTCAAAGCTGAGAAAGAACTGAGGACACGGATGGCGTAGGCGGGAGACTCGGGCCTGTAGAAGTCCGGCACTGTACTCCGGAAATTGGCGGGAAGGGGAGTCGGCTGCTGCTAGTCGGTGCTACAGAGAAGTGCGCGTTGCAAGGAAGCGAGGACCGTTCCGCTGTTGCTGCAGGGCAGGGTCCTATCAGAGAATTATCGACCATCTGGCACGCAGACCGACCCTATCGTATTGGGTGTGCGGCAACACAACATCGGGGTCCTCGCGCTGTTCGGCTCCAGAATACCCAACGTCATTCAAATTAGCGCCTCTCCCCTCCTGACTGTATTGAGCTAGAGGGTTTACTAGACGAGAAGAATATGGCGACACCATCCGGGTTAGGAAATACGCTGAGGAAACTCGCTCTCTTTCCCCCGACGACGATGCCCGTATTGAGCGTTTACCTCAACACCCAGCCGGATCAGCACGGACGCGACAACTTCTCGCCCTTCCTGGGGAAGGAACTCTAGTGGGACAGAACGGATCTCCCAATTCGAAGACGCAGACCTCATCCGTCGCGAGGCTCGCCTCGCGAGTTCAACCCGTTGGGTAGGATACGATGCGGTTCGACAGACTTTTGTGTCCGGTTGACTTCTCGGAGTTCTCCGCGACTGCATACGAGTACACCCACTCGCTGTGGCGCCAGTGTAAAGCCAAACTTCTCGTACTTCATGTGGTGGAACCCCTACTGTCTATTTACCGGGGATACATCTCGCCTTCGCTTGTCGAGGAAATACATTCACGCCAGGAATCGGATGCTCGAGAGCAAGTGCGCAAATTGGAAGCTAGATACGTGGAGGAGAAAGTCGAGCCGGAATCGATGGTGCAGATAGGCCTTGTAGCGGATTCCATTCTTTCGTTCGCCGAGGAGCGGGGATGTGGATCTCATCGTGAGGGGAACGCACGGCCGGCGTGGCCTCGATCGCCTGACGATGGGATCCGTCGCCGAGCGAGTACTACGGAGAGTGCGTTGTGCCGTACTCGCCGTTCGTGAGCGTGTGTGGACTTTTGTGAGCCTGGGGAGCACGCATGAGCCGGTTCGGCTCCGACAGCTTTTGTGTTGTGTGGATTTCTCCGAGAACTCACCACAGGCGCTCGAATACGCATTCTCGCTCGCCTTTCAGTTCCAAGCGGAAATTACACTACTTCACCTTCTTGAGGATTCGCATTTGCGTACGGACGAACAGCCCCACGCCTTGAAATGCATAGAGGATCTGATCCCAGTGGAGGCACGGAACTGGGCCACTCTCGTGCCGATAGTGCGAACCGGCAAGCCATATGAAGAGATCCTTGAGCATGCCGCCCAAGCGCAAACTGACCTGATTGTCATGGGTGTGAGAGGGCGCAATGCGCTGGACCTTGCTCTTTTCGGATCTACAACCCATAGAGTGATCCAACTCGGTCCTTGCCCCGCATTAGTCGTCAAAGAGTGAATGAGATGAGATTTTTCGATGAGACAGGCGAGAGCACCGTCTTCACGTGAGAACCTAAGCCCCCACCGATGACGATGTCGACTCAGATGGATATCAGGTCAACAGAAAGCAATCCTCAGAAGGAGGCCGCTTGAAATGCGGTACTTGGCGCTCGCTACAGATTATGACGGCACACTCGCTACAGATGGCGAACTCTGTACAACTGCGATCTCCGCGATGGAGCGACTGCGCATGTCCGGGCGTCGGGTGGTCTTGGTAACAGGCCGACGGCTGGAGGATCTCCTCGGGGTCTGCCGTCGCATTGATCTATTCGACTACGCCGTGGCTGAAAATGGTGCTCTGATATATACGCCACGGACGCGGGCGCAAACCCTCCTTGGCAAGCCCGTGCCCATAGAGCTTACCAAGCGGCTAACTAGCATGGGCGTCGCATACGAGACAGGCCGGGTCATTATATCGACTTGGGTGCCGAACCAAACATCCGTTCTGCAGGCGATCCAGGATACAGGACTGGAATTGACGATCACGTTCAACAGGGGCGCTGTCATGGTAGTTCCGCCTGGTATCAATAAAGCCACCGGGCTGGATTATGCACTGCGGATGCTTGGTCTTTCCTTCCACGAAGTCGTCGGAATCGGCGATGCGGGGAACGACCACTCCTTTCTCGAGCGGTGCGAATGTGCGGTAGCAGTCGGCAATGCCGAGGTTCCGATTCGCCAGCTTGCCGACTTCACGACGCACGGCGCGGACGGACACGGCGTCGCAGAGTTGATAAACGAACTGATCGCCGACGACCTCGCCAGCCAAGGTGGAAAGCTTCAAAGGAACTTAATCACCATCGGAGCACGTTCTGACGGGTCCGAACTTACGATCTCTCCGTATGGCGTGAATGTTTTGATTGCCGGACCTTCAGGGAGCGGCAAATCGACATTAACCACCAGCATTGTGGAGCGCCTCATAAGGAAGAACTACCAGGTTTGCATCGTCGATCCGGAGGGCGATTATGGGACACTAGCGGATGTTATCACGCTCGGTAATCAGCACCATGCTGTGGGTGTCAACGAAGTGCTGAGCATGCTCGAAGATCCTAAGAATAACCTGAACATCAACTTGCTCGGTATTCACCTTGCGCACCGGCCGGAGTTCTTCGGCCAGCTCTTCCCGAGCCTTCGGACACTCCGGACACGAGCCGGACGACCACATTGGATCGTCCTGGATGAGGCCCACCACCTGCTGCCAATCGAGTGGGGGCACCTGCCTGAAGCGTTGCCGCGCCAACTCGGGGAAACAATCTTGGTTACCGTACATCCCGACCATCTGCCGCCATTAATTTTGTCGTTAGTCGATGTCATCATTGCGGTAGGTCCAGGTCCAGAGAGGACGCTGCGTAGTTTTTGTAGCGCGAGCGGCCGTGAGCTTCATTGGCCCGAAGGCTTGTCGTACAAGCCAGGGCGGGCGGTCCTCTGGTTCGCGCGGACCGACCAGCCTCCAGTTTCGATGGAAATCATTCCGCCAGCAGCCGACCGGGTCCGTCACCGCCGCAAGTATGCCGAGGGCGACTTGCGCAACAAAAGCTTTTACTTTCGTGGGCCGGCTAATCGGCAGAACCTTAAGGCCCCGAATTTGACGACTTTTGCTCTGCTGTCTGAGGGAATCGACGAGGATACCTGGTTATTTCACCTCCGCCAGGGAGACTATTCACGGTGGTTTCGAGAGGCCATTAAAGATCGCTATCTCGCAGATCAGACAGAGCGCATTGAACGCAGATCAAACCTGCAGCCCGAAGCAACTCGAAAACTGATACGCAACCTCATCGAAGCTCGCTTCACACTGCAGGAATAGGCGTTATTCACGCTGTAGCCAGGCGCACTAAAGGCAAACGGCGACCGGTATTTGCCTTGTTCACGATGCGAGATTCGACGAACACTCCATGTCGCCGTTCCCTCGGTATGGCAGACGCGTTGGGATAGCACGTCAATTCTGCATCGACCGATCCAGTTCGACTATTTACCGTTATGTGTGCGGCATGGATTTGGCAGTCGCGGGGATAGAGGTTGATATGAAAAGTAGACGAAAGGCACGCTCGCTTGACAGGAAGAGCTCCGATCAACTACTTAGGGGGATCATGAAAACCAAGGTCGCAACCGTCGAGGCTAAAGAAGCAGTAAGCGCCGCTTGGTCGTAAATATCGACTCTACTTTGATGAGACGGAGGCCGTTTTGGAAATAGTGCATTCGTCATGCCACCGGAAACGAATGTCACGAAATTTCAGGGGTGCTTCTAGGCGGGCACCGATTCAACGCTTCCCTTCATGCCCCTGTGGTCCTGTGTGTGCACGCACCCTCACTTGAGACGTTCAGCGTAATGTGAGCCCTTGACCGTGATTGCGAAGGTCCTGATTCTTCCGGGGTTGGCTACTCTGGCTCGGGACGCTGGCAAAGCCTCTTGGAAGAAGGCGCATCCCGAGTATCAGCGGGTGATCCAGAATGAATGGTTTGCGCCGTGCTGTGACGGGATCTGTCGCACGTCGTAACGGAGCTTTACTCGGTCCCGATTGCAAGTGCCGGGTTGTGAGCTGTGGATGGGATCGCTGCAATTGATCACAATTTCTAAGAGACTTGCGCAGTTCGCCGATCTTTCCGCTCTTGGCTCCCAGCTTCTTGAAAAAACTCCAAAGACGTCAGGCGGCAGGGCCTGAGAATCCTGGCGACAGTCCATTGTCACCGGCCGCCTTAGCCAGAATGGGGCGCCAAGAGCGCCATTCATCTTCCGTTTAGCTTGGCGGCAGTAGAATGGCAGCGATCAGAAGGTGTGGAGGGGTCCGTGTACAGATGCTCCTTACCGCTCGTAGTGTTTCTCTTCGCCACGTTGACCGCCCGCGCTCAGTTGTCGGGCGGCGCGATTAGCGGGACGGTTACCGATCCGTCGGGCGCCATGGTAGCTGGCGCTGATATCGAAATCGAGAAGCTGGACACGCACGAGATCAGGCGATCTGTCTCCAGTTCCACCGGGTTCTATAGTGCGACGAACCTGCCGCCGGGAACGTACAAAGTGACAGCGCATATGCAGGGGTTTTCGATTTTGGAGCACACCGACATTCTGGTGGAAGTGGGCTCGGCGGTGGTGGTGGATTTGAACCTGGCGCTTGGCTCGGCGGATCAGAAAGTCGAAGTCAAGAGCGAGGCTCCGGCGGTGGAAACGGCCAGTTCCGCCTTGGGCGCGGTGAACAGTGGCCAAACGGTTCGCGAACTTCCCTTGAACGGGCGCGATTGGACGAGCTTGGCCGAACTGCAGCCGGGCGTCACCGTGATCCGCACGGAGGCGGCTGTGGGCGCGGGGCTGGCGAACACGCGCGGCAACCGCGGATTGGGGCAGATGATGTCGATCAGCGGCAATCGTCCGGAGCAGAACAATTACCGGCTCGACGGAGTCAGCCTCAATGATTACGCGGGGAGCGGCCCGGCGAGCGTATTGGGAGTCGCGCTGGGAGTGGATGCGATCGAGGAATTCTCGGTTGTGACCAACAACGCGCCGGCCGATTACGGCAAGACTTCGGGCGGTGTAATTAACGCGGTGACCCGCGCCGGAAACGACCAATTCCACGGTTCGGCCTATGAATTCCTCCGCAACAGCGCTCTGGATGCGCGGAACTTTTTCGATCCGGCAGCGATTCCGCCATTCAAGCGAAACCAATTCGGCGCCTCGTTGGGCGGGTTCCTCAAGCGCGATAAGACGTTCTTCTTCGTGGATTATGAAGGCGTGCGGCAGGGCCTGGGTGTAACGACCGTCGATACCGTTCCTTCAGCCAACGCGCACAACGGACAGCTTGTGGCGGGGAAAGTGGCGGTGAATCCGCTGGTCGCGCCTTATCTGGCGCTGTTCCCATTGCCGAACGACGGAACAACCGGCGACACCGGCCGGTCCCAATTTTCCGCGCAGAACAACACGAGCGAGAACTTTCTGACGGCGCGGCTCGACCACCACTTCACCGACCGCGACATGCTACACGGCATTTTCGTTTTCGACAACGGAACGACCGGCGGTCCCGATGCGTACGATTTTGTCTTGGATGGCACGCTCTCGCGGCGTAAGACCGGCGACGTGGAGTACACGCACATTTTTTCGCCCACGGTAGTGAATTTCGCGCGCATGGGAGTGAACCGCGTTGTGGCGGAGCAGGTGGCGTCGCTGGCGGCGATCAATCCGGCGGCGGCCGACCCGAGCCTTGGCTTTGTTCCTGGGCGCGATCTGGGACAGATGAACATCGGCGGCATCACACTCTTCCTGGGCGGATTGGGAGCGATTGGCGATTACCACTTCAACTACACGTCATACCAGTGGTATGACGATTTAGCCATCACACGCAGCAGCCACACTCTGAAAGCAGGTTTCGCGGCGGAGCGAATTCAATCGAATGTCGTGGGCGCGGGCGCGTCGAACGGCACGGCGACGTTCGGTTCGCTGACTTCGTTTCTGGAGAATATCCCGAGTTCGTTCGCGGCCAACGTGCCAGGCACAGGATCGATGTTGGGACAGCGGCAGAGCGTTTTCGGAGGGTACATCCAGGACGATTGGCGCGTGCGGCGTAATCTGACGCTGAATCTGGGTTTGCGCTATGAGATGGCGACCGTGCCGACCGAGGCACACAATCGCCTGGCGACGCTGACGTCGCTCTACTCGCCGGTGATTCATTTGGGGTCGCCCTATTTCCAGAACCCCACGACGAAGGATTTTTCGCCGCGGTTCGGTTTCGCTTGGACGCCCTTTGCGAGTGGCAAAACCGTGCTTCGAGGAGGTTTCGGGCTCTACGATTCGCTGCCGCTGACTTACGAGTTCGCCCTGCTTTCGTCGCTCTCCGCGCCGTATCTGGAACAGGGTTCGAGCACTTCGGTGACGCAGGGTTCGTTCCCCAACGGACTCTACGCGTCAGTAGCCGCGGGCACCGGCTTGCGGACGGCGTTCCTCGAACAGAATCCGAAGCTGAATTACGTCGAGCAGTGGAATTTGAATCTGCAGCGCGAAATAGGGCACGCTCTCATGTTCGAGGTGGCCTATGCGGGAGCGCATGGGGTGCATTCGCCGTTCAATTCAAGCGATACCAACACGGTACAGCCGGTGCATACTTCGGCGGGATACGTATGGCCCACACCGCAGGGCAGCGGGACGAAGCCGCTGCCGACAGTCGGCAATTTGACCTCGGTCTTCTGGCAGGTCTCGAGCGATTACGATGCGTTGCGCTTGCGCATACAGAAAAGGTTGGCGCACGGATTGCAGCTTCTCGGCGTTTACACATGGTCGAAATCCCTGGACACTGGTTCGGCTTCCATTCAGACCGCGTACACGAACTCGGTTTCGAGCCTGCCGCTGTTCGATCCGCGTTTGCGCCGCGGGCCCTCGGATTTCAATGTCCCGCGGACGGCGACAATCAACGGAATTTGGGAGGTCCCGGCGGTGAAGGCTTTGGGCGTTTTGGAACGCGGCTGGCAACTGGGAACGATTCTGCAGGCGTCGGACGGCCTGCCGTTCACGCCGGCGATTTCCGGCGACGCCTTGGGGCTGAACAGCAGCGTGCCTTACGATTTTCCGATGCGGCTCGACTTGCCTGGTTGCGGCAACCCGGTCAATGCCGGAAATCCGATCAACTATATCAAGCTGAGTTGCTTTGCGGCGCCGAACCCGATTACGCTTCTGGGCGACGCTGGCCGAAACATCATTGTTGGGCCGGGCTTAGTCGATCTGGATACCTCGTTCGTAAGGAACTTTCATTTCAACGTGCGAGCCGAGGGCTTCCGTGTCCAGTTCCGGGCGGAACTGTTCAACATTCTGAACCACACCAATTTCAGCCCACCGACCTCGACCAGCGCGCAACTGTTCGGATTGTCCGGCAAGGGCGCAACGGCCGTGCTGAATCCGATTTCTTCCGCCGGGTTCTTGAGCTCGACTTCTACCACCTCACGCCAGATTCAGTTCGCGTTGAAGGTGTCGTTCTGAGCTACTGTTTGCCGACGACGAGCACTTCGAACTGGCCGAACGGCCATTGCTTGCCCTTGGCGCCCGGACCCGTAGCGTTGGGCGGCAGGCCTTCGGCGGTGGGAAGGTAAATTCGGTCGTGGCCGGCATCATAGGCCATGGTTTTGGCACCGCGCTGGGTGTCGATGGTTGCGACGAGCGTGAATTTACCCGGTGAATCTTCATGCACGACGGTGATGTGGCCATCGCCGGTGGAGCTGAACGATAGCTTGTTTTTCTCATCGAAGAATCCAGCATCGACGTGCTCGCCGATTGGGATAGTCTGAATCGTCTTCCCGGAATCGGCGTCGAGAATGACCAGCACCTTGTTTCCGCAACCGATGAACAGGCGGCGCGTGGCGCGGTCCATGGCGAGCGAGGAGGGCTCTTCGCAGCCTTGTAGCTGAAAACGCTGCTTCACCTCCATGGCCTTGGGATCCACCATAAGCGTCTCATTCTTGTCTTCCAGGTTGACCCAGACGACTCCCTTGCCGTCGCCGGCAATATATTCGGGAGCGCCGCCGAGCGCGATGGGCCCGACGCTGCGGCCAAGAAAAGGATCGATGACAGTGAGATCATTGCTATCGCCGTTCGAAACCAGGACACGGTGCGAGCCATCGTCGTAGACAATGGCATCCGGCTTCGTGCCGGTGGGGACGTGGCCGACGGTGGCGAGCGTCTTCAGATCGAATACGACCACCGTATTGCCCTGGTCCGCACTGATGAACCCCGTGCCGGCCTCGGGAACAAGCGCGATGCCATGGACGCCGGGCGTTTGCTGAATGGAGCCGAGGACCTTGCCGCTTGCGGCGTCGATCACATCAACCTGCGTCTGGTGGGAAACGAAAAGGCGGTTGCCACCGGCGTCGTAGGTAATGTAATCCCAGGTGCCACTACCGGGAATGGGGAATTTCTGCAGCAGCTTATAGCCGGGCGAGGATCCGCATCCGGCAAGAAATGCGAAGCACGAGGCGAAGAAGATAACTCTAGGCGGCGTCATGGGGTTTGAGTGTAGCAGCGGCAATCTAAATGGCCGATGAACGGGCGCGCGTTCATGTTGCGTTTAGCCGCGGCGCGCTAGGATTGATGCACCCTATGAGATGTTGCCTCCTTCCCGCGTGCCTTGCTGCGCTGGTGCTTCCGCTCATTGCGCAGATGCCCAAGCCAAAGATCTTCGCCCAGCGCCTGGTGGAAACCGAGATGGACAAGCACCCCGACCTGCTGATCATCGTGTTCCATGTCACGCCGCCGGGCGAGAAAGAGAACGTCATCATCGCGTCGAACATCGGGAGGATCGGCAAGAAAGCCGACGAAGATGATATGCGGGTGATGAACACCGGCAAGCCCAACCTGGAAGTGAACGCGACGGGCGACCACTTCGAAGTGGAAATGGCGCAGCGGGATAAAACGGGCCAGGTGGTAGGCGCGCTGGCGGTGGTGTACGCGTACAAGGACGGCGTGGATAAAGAGAAGCTGCACACCAAGGCGGAGGAGATCCGCAAAGAGGTGGAGGCGCAGGTTCCCACACGCGAAAGACTATTTGAGACCGGCCAATAGCTAAGATCGCGGAAGAAGGGCGCAGAAGACACTGCCCTTGGGGCTAGAGCTTTCGAGTTCCAGACTGCCGTGATGGACCTCGGCGATCCAGCGGGCGATCGCCAAACCAAGACCGGCGCCAGCGGTTTCCGGGCGCCCTCCTTCCACACGGTAGAAACGGTCGAAAATGTGCGTCTGTGCGTTCTCGGGGATGCCGAGGCCCGTATCGGCCACGCGAATGGCGTAATGCCCGTTCTCGCTGCCTAATGAGACGCGGATCTTGCCGCGCTGCGGCGTGTATTTCACGGCGTTATCCAGAAGGTTCATCACCATCTGGCGAAGCAGGTCTTCATCGCCGCGGAACGGTCCCTCGGGAAGCTCGGCGATGGAGATTTCGATTTCCTTCTGGCTGGCGAGGACGATGGCCGCCTGAATGGATTCGAGCAGCATTTCGTCGAGGTAAAAGGGACGTTCCTGCAACACCACGTGCCCGGCATCGGCGCGCGCCAGGCGGAGCATGTCTTCGACGAGGCGTGTGAGGCGCCGCGCCTGCGCTTCCACGATGGTCAAGGCACCGCGGTATTCGGCTTCCTCGCGGTGGCTCTTGCTGAGAACCACGGAGGCGGTGGTGCGGACGACGGAAATGGGCGTGCGCAGCTCGTGCGACGCATCGGCCATAAAGCGCCGTTGGATCTGGAAGGCGCTGCTGAGGCGCGACAGCAATTCGTTGAAGGTGGCGGCGAGGCGGCCCAGCTCATCGCGCGGATTGGCCACGTGCAAGCGCTCCTCGAGGTTTTCCACGCCGATGCGATGGGCTTGCTGCGACATGGCAAGAACGGGGGCGAGGCTTTTGCGAGCGAGGAACCATCCGGCCGCGCCTGCGAGTAAGGCGCCCAGTGGGACGGCGATGAACAAAATGCGTCGGTCGGCCGCCAATTCGCCGAGCAACGGCGTGAGCGAACGGCTGACGAGGATGGTGTACTGACGCTCCATCGGCGCAAGGGTCACGTGGGTGACCGCGACGCGGCGCGGGTCGCCTCCCGCGGGCGAGGGATGGGTTTCGATGCTGGTTTGGCCGGACGCGAGCTTGGGAAGGGCGTGCAGGTCGGGCTGCCGGTTGCTGCGGAGCGGGCGCTCGGCCAAAAGCTCGCCCGATGCGTCGAAGATGCCAATGGAGTACTCGGGAAAGTTGAGTGCTTCGACGGTATCGCGAGCGGCGAGCTCGTCAAGCCCGTTTTCGCTCAGCTCTTTTGCAAGGATCGAGGCCACGGCCGCGCTCACGCTGCGCAGCACGCCATCGGCGCGTTCCATGAAGTTGCGCCACAGAATGGCGTAGACTCCGGCGCTGAAGGTGACGAGCAGTAGCGCGAGGATGCCCATATACCAGAGAGTCAGCCGGACGCGGACCGAATCGAACATCAGGCCCTCGGATCGGCGGAGAGCATGTAGCCCTCGCCGCGGCGCGTGCGGATGAGCTTCAGAGCGCGGCCGGTGTCGATCTTGCGGCGCAGTCGAAGAATGTAGACCTCTACCAGGTTGGAGAAGGCGTTGTAGTCTTCGTCCCAAACATGTTCGGAGAGGTCGTCGCGGGTGACGAGCTCGTCCGCGCGGAGCGCCATGTATTCCAGGAACGAGTATTCCTTGGGGCTGAGATCGATGGGGCGGCCAGCCCGCTCGACTTTGCGCGCGAGCAGGTCGACGCGCAGGTCGCCTACCCGGATCTCTTCGTGGTAAGGGGCGTCGCGACGACGGAGCAGGGCGCGGATGTGGGCGAGCAGCTCCCGGTATTCGAAAGGCTTGACAATGTAATCGTCGGCGCCGTGGTTGATGCCGGCGACACGGTCCTGCATGGCGTCGCGTGCGGTCAACATGAGGATTGGCATATCGTAGCCGGAATGGCGCAACTCACGGCAAACAGTGAAGCCATCTTTGCCCGGAAGGATGACGTCGAGGATCACCAGTTCGTAACGTGCGGCGCGGACCAGTTCGAGGGTGCGCGCGCCATCGCCCGCGACATCGGTGGCGTACCCCTGTTCGCGCAGGCCCATGGCCAGCATGTGAGCGGCTTGCGGCTCATCTTCGACGATCAGAATGCGCAACACCGCGGCCCCCATCGCCGAATTCTATCCCATCTACCGGGCCAACTGTAGGAGAATAAGTAGGCTCTATGTTCACACGCGCAGTTTTGCGCTTGCGACCCACGTCCGGCCTGCTGGCCGCGGTAGCGATCTCCGCAACAGTGTTGGCGAATGCGGATGGGCACAAAGAAAAAGTGCGGTTGGCGGTTGGGTCGCAACCGGGGAACCTCGTCTATCTGCACATCGACCTGGCAAGGGCGCTCGGATACTTTGAGCAGGAAGGGCTCGACGTCAGCTTTCGCTATTTCGACGCGGGAACGGCGGCAGCCGAGGCATTGAACGCGCGCGAATACGACTTTTCCGCCAACTCGATCGACCACGCGATCAAGCTGCGCAGCAAGGGCGTGCAGGCGCAAATGGTGGTCTCGTTTACGGACCTGCCATGCGTAACGCTGGTAGTGCGAAAAGACTTGCGGCGGCAGATTCGATCGGACCGCGATCTGAAAGGGCGGCGCATCGGGGTGACCGCCGTAGGCGCGGGGACGCACGTGTTGGCAGCGAGCGTGCTGCATCACGCCGGGTACACGCTGCGCGACGTGGAGATTGTGCCGGTCGGGTCGGGCGATTCCTTCATCAATGCCATGGAGCAGAAGCGTATCGACGTCGGCATGGCGACCGACCCTACTACCACCCGGCTTCTGTTGAGCGGCGAGGCATCCATTCTGCTCGATATGACGAACCCCGACGAGACGAGCATGATATTTAACGGCCCCTACCAATTCACGGGGCTGCTGACGCGGCCGGACGTGATTCGTGACCGGCCGGCGGTGGCGCAGGCGATGGTGAATGTGATGGTGAAGGCTGCACGGTTCATCCGCGGGCACAGCGCGGCCGAAATCGCCGCGAGCTTGCCGGCGAGCATCGTGGGTGACCGGTATATCTACGTCAAGAGCCTGGAACATTCGCGGCCCAGTTTCGCCAAAGACGGCACGTTGACCCCAGCGGCGGTGGCGAACGACATCCAATCGCAGATTACCTTCGGGCTCGATTTGCCACAATCCAGCCGTGATCCGATGCTGTTTCTCAACGACAAGTTCGCGCGTGGGGCTGTGGGCCGTTGAGCGTTATTGGCGCGCGGGGAAAATTTCATCGGCCACGATCGCCTCCCTTTCCGTGCGCACGGACTGTTTGCTGTTGGCGATGGCGAGCCACCGCGAGTCACTCGCCAGTTCCGCTCGAATTTTGGCGACGACCCTTTCGCGCTGCCCTAGCGCGGCGTCGTCTTTATACTCGAGTATCAGCATGACGTCCCAAGGGCGTGCGGCCGTATAGCGCTGCATGTAGAGCGCGTAGCCGGCGAGAATGCCCTCGTGCTTCCAGCCGGCAAGCTGGGGCTTTACGTATTCGTCGAAATACTGGAGATACGCCTCGGGCGCGACGGTGAGATTGTAAGGGATCACCAGATAAGCAGGGGCGGGGGGTGCGGTTTCCGGTGCATCGCCGCGCGCCAGATCGGCGGGATAAGTCGCCACTGAAACGATGGTGGCGAGCGTTTGCAGCGGCAAACCCGCGGGCCGGCGCGATTCCACATCCTTCCAACGGACTGCATCGTTATAACTGCGGAAATTCACGATGGCAAGCATGTCCCAATTGTTGGTGTCTATGTATCGGCTGAACAGAAGGTGGTAACTGGCCACGGCGCCACGCGATTTCCAGTCTTCGAGCGAGTCCAGCCCCTCGGAGCGTATCGATTCGCAGAGGCTGGGGCGCCCCGCGAGCGTGGAGTGGTACTGTATGACGAGCGATTGCGGGCCGGACTCTTTCCGCGTCGGTTGAGCCGGCGCCAGAAATGCGGCGGCGAAAAGGAGCACGGGCAGCTTCACAAATGCAATTCTACCGATAGGCGCCTGACGCCAAGATGAACGCGTGTGGGGTTTAAAGCTAGTGCGTTACGGGCGGCACTTCGGAAAGGCAATAGCCTTCGCCGCGCAAGGTGTGCAGCAACGGCGTCGCTTGGCCGCCATCGATCTTGCGCCGCAGACGGCCCAGGTAGATTTCGATCAGGTTGGAATAGGCTTCGTGCGAATCATCCCAGACCTGGTGCGAGATTTGCGCGCGAGTGACTTTCTTGCCGGCGCGCCGGGCAAGGCATTCGAGGAGCGAGAATTCTTTGGCTGTCAGCTCGATGGCGCGACCGCCGCGGGTGACTTTCCGGTTGCCGGCTTCAATGGAGAGATCGCCAATCTTCAGTACTTCCTGCGGCCGTACGGCGCGACGGCGCAAGAGACTGCGGATGCGCGCCAGCAGCTCCTCGTACTCGAAGGGCTTCACCATGTAATCGTCGGCGCCTAGATCGAGGCCGCGAACGCGGTCTTCAATAGCATCGCGCGCGCTGAGAACCAGGACCGGGATCTGGGTTCCGGCTGCCCGCCATTCGCGGCAAAGCTGAAAGCCGCTTTTCCGTGGCAGCATCAGGTCAAGCACAACCAGATCGTAGCTGTTAACAGCGATTTTGAAGTCTGCCTCTTCGCCATCGGAAGCGACGTCTACCGCGAAACCCTGCTCGCGGAGCCCCTGTCGGAGCATCTCCGCGCTCTCTTTTTGGTCCTCGACAAGGAGGATGCGCATAACCGTAATTCTATAGTAGCCGCGGGTGTCAGGCGACCGGCGCCGTCCGTGCCGCGCGTTCCGCGGCGAGGCGGCGGCCGCGGGCCGTGGCGAGCTTGCGGTTGATCCAAATCCAAGCTCCGCTCCCTGCCAGAACACTGAGCAGAAAACTGAACGCCGAGACCACGGACTGCGTCGGCCGGCCGAACATCACCCCGGTGTGAATCTCGCGGTTCCATTCCACCAGCGCGGTGTAGAGCAGCGGCGCCGTGCGGCTACTCACCGCGGTCAGAACGCGCCCGGTTTTTGGGTCGAGCGTCACCGCGCTGCGTCCGGCGGGAGTTTTGTCTTCCGGAAAGCGCATCTGCACCAGAACTGGACGCTTGCCGCCCCAAAACGAGATGCGCATCAGACGCGCACCCGGAATGGCCTCGGCGGCGGATTGCAGCATCCCGTCGGCGGTGACGCCGTGGCCTGGCAGATCGACCGGAGCCGCTTTGGCATCCATCATGGTGAAGAGGCCGCCGCCCGTTTGCAAGTGAAGGTTGATTCCGGTGACGGCGAAGAGCGCCATCGCGGCCGACGACCAAAATCCGAGCGCGCGGTGCAGATCGTAATTGGTGCGGGAGAGTTGGGGTGCGGAGCGAAATCGGAAGATGCGCCGCGGCCACCACAAAAAAAGACCCGATACCGCGAGGCTGAGCAACGCGATGGACGCGTAGAACACCAATTGGCTGCCGGCCGCTCCGGCGCCGAGATTGATGTGGAACTCGTGAATCTTCCAGATCAGCTGGTTGGCCAGCTCCTTGCGGCCGAGTGTGAGGCCGCTGTATTGGTCGACATAGATCTCGCGAGTGACGGCGCTCGATCGCGATATCAGGCGGACATAAGTCGAATCGGAATCGGTGGCGGGCATGTAAATCCGCTGCACACGCCAGGCCGGTTCCTGGGCTTCGACGCCGCGGCGGATGGTCTCCCACGACAATGGCCGCCCGCGCGGCTGTACCCTTAGGAGTTGCGGATTGATCAGCCGGTTCAGGTCGTTCTCGAACGCGATTACGGCGCCGGTGAGACTGAGAGCGATGAGAAACAGGGCCGCGCACAATCCTATGAGACGATGCGCGACCAGCAGGGTGCGTCTCAAGCGCCCTCCACGGCCATTTGCGGCGCGGTGGCCTTCGATTCGGCCGTTCGCCCACGGGTGATAAGCGCGGCGGAGAGCCCCATCATGGCGGCGAAAGAAAGCCACACGCCTGGGATCGCCTGATTGTGCGTGACGCTAATCAAGTAGGTGCTGATTGCCGGTGTGAACCCGCCGAAGATTGCCGTGGCAAAACTATAAGCCAGCGAGAAGCCGCTGGCGCGCACGGCGAGTGGCATAAGCTCCGTCAGGTAAACCACCATAGCGCCGTTGTAGCTGCCGTAGAGGAACGAAAGCCAAAGCTCCACCGTGAGCAAACGGATGAACGATGGCGCAGCTGTGAGCCAGAGAAGTGCGGGGTAGGCGGTGATCAAGGCGAGGGCCGTGAACGTCACCAGGATCCGCGTACGCCCGATGCGGTCGGAGAGCGCGCCCATCACCGGCAGCCAGATGAAGTTCGAGATGCCGACGCAGAGCGTAACGATCAGGCTGTTCAGGTCGGAAAGCTTAAGCACTTTTGTGCCGAAGGTGGGAG
>Ga0126381_100002304_pt1 | contig 20587 bp, 20 predicted proteins | sample PanSoiMetPlot_28_FD_96465 | JGI IMG/M metagenome (GOLD analysis project Ga0126381, IMG submission 96465) | Tropical forest soil microbial communities from Panama - MetaG Plot_28 | ecosystem: Environmental > Terrestrial > Soil > Tropical forest > Bulk soil | place: Panama | collected 2016-02-17
GCATCAGTCGAGTTATGGACCCGAGCCCATAGAAGCAGCTTGGTCCCGTCTCGCGGAGCGGTTTCGAGCGATTGCCAATGCATGAAACTGTACCGGGCGCGGTCTATGCTACCTTGATCACGTTGGGCCGCCCTAAAAGTTGATCCAGATCAAAATATGCCCCGGCCGTACAGGTCTGTCGGTCGGGTTGTTAACGCCGGAAGCTTGCTAACGCCCACAGAAAGTCCCGATTTATCGGCGCTCGCATTCGTCGAAATTCGAGGGGTTATTCCGTACAGATCCCTGAGCGCCACGGTCCGAGGGACGAGCGGCGAGGTAGCGAGCAAGCGATCGAGGCCGTGAGAGAGCTCGGGTACGCCGTAGCGAACCGCGTTCTGGCGCGAACTATCCGCCCGCGCCGCTTCGTGAGCTACCGCACAATTCGGCAGCCCTTTCATTTGATCGCGTTGGCTCGATTCGCCGTTTGCTGCGTTATCTTTGTGCCGGTGGGTTCTCTTAGTGCCGGTGGCAGCGCCGACCTTTTCCCCCAGGCCGGGCGCTGTCGGCTCCGGCGCAAGGTCATCATGCCCCCCAGCCCCGACCGCGCGCCGGGGCCCCCAGTCGGGAGCGGGTCGGCTGCAATCTCAAGAGCCCGCCCATGCGTCGGATTGCGAGGAACCGCTCGCGACCTCCTGCGCAAATCGCTCATGACGGGCATTACCCAGAAGCGGCATTCAGCAAATCCTTTCCAATTGGGGTTATGCCGGTATCGCGGGCCGCGCCTGCAATGGTCGACCCGTACCACTCCCCACAAAAACTCCCCACAGAACCCTTCCGATTTCAAAGGAAAGCCTGTAATACCGCCGCATCTTTCGTCCCGGAAATAAGTTTTGGGTACTCCAGGTCGCAGGTTCGAATCCTGCTACCCCGACCAATCAGAGTAGAGCCGTGACCGCACGCATCTACAGGCCCGCGAAGACCGCCATGCAGTCGGGCACTGCCAAGACCAAGGAGTGGGTGCTGGACTTCGAGCCGCAGCAGCCCCGCGAGATCGAGCCGTTGATGGGCTGGACCAGCTCCGGCGACATGCAGCAGCAGGTTCGGCTGCGGTTCGAGACCGCGGAAGAGGCCATCGCGTATTGCGAGCGGGAAGGGATTCCCTATCAGGTGTTCGCGGCCAAGCCGGAGCATCAGCCGGTCATTTCCTATTCGGATAATTTTGCCTTCAAGCGCCGCGACGCCTGGACCCATTGAAGCGCCGGCAAGAGCAGCGCATAACAATCGGGTGGTCTACAGGTCGACGAGGCGACGATCCGGCGCCTGAAGAGCTGCATCCCGAACTCGACGAGAGCCTCTGTGCTCGCGTTCGATGATCGAGCACGAAGCCGGTCATGCGCCTGCGCGCCGACCGATGAAGGGCGCGCCGCGCATCGCGGCGCTGGTCGGGGAACGCTGATTCACCGGGCCCGCCGGGGGCCTACGGGATGTCCGCTTTCGGGGGTGCAGACCGACGGTCCGCGACGTGGCAGGGTGAGAGGCCCTGAGCCGACCTGCGCAACCCATTCTTGACGCGGCTTGCCCTGCCACACTCCGCTGGTGCTCGGCCGCATCGATAATTGACGACTACCCAGACTCCGCTTGACTGGTGCGCTTGCGATACTCGCTGGGCAGCATGCCGTGCGCTTTGCGAAAGCTGCGGCCGAAATGCGTCATGTCGGAGAAACCCCAGCCGTACGCGATCTCGCTCAAGCTGCGGTGTGCCTGCTGCGGGTCTTCGAGCGCGCGTCGGCAGCGCGCCAAACGACGTTCCTGAATGTACCGACAAATAGACGTGCCTTCTTCAGCAAGCACCGAGTTCGCATAGCGCACGCTCACTCCCACGGCAGCAGCCACCGCCTCCCCGTCGAGAGCCGGGTCGCTCAATCTCGTTTCGATCGCCGCACGCACTTTTAGCAACACGAGCCCGCGTGCCGATGAGATACGGGGCGTGCCATTTTGGACCGTTTTAGCAAGAGAGACAGCGATGAGATCAATCATCTGATACTTGATGACGTCTTCGGCCGCTTGGCTCATCTTGCCCACATGAGCCGGCAGCATGGCCAGGAACGATGACGCCAGGCCAGTCTCTGCGTTGAGTGGCTTCATTGCACGGGCAGTCATACGTCGGACGTTGCCTATCCGGGCTTACAGGTCCCGCCGTGGGAGCTTGAGGAGGAGCAAGTCTGAAGCGAAAGGAAACGTTCCGCTAAAGGGCAGCATCGGATCGATTAGGTTCAAATCTCCGGCTTCCAGAACCACCTCCCGCCCATCCTGCTCGAATGCCATGGTGCCGGCGATTTGGCGGCACAGGAACAGATCATCAGCTTGTGCGCGTGCGATATGGTCCGCCCTACGCGATATGGTGAGTGGGCAGTGGGCAAACCGAAGAAAGCCGACGTCCGCCAGCACTCCCACCTCCATTTTCGCATCGAACCGCAGGCGACTATCGGGCTGTACATCATGGTAGACGATTTTCTTGCGCGCGATCTCGTGCCAGTAGTCGAACCGTTCGCGCGGATGCACATCACTGGTCGAAAAAAGTTGCTGCATGCGCTCCCTTCGTCCGATTCCAAAACAGCCGAGCAAAAGTGCCAGCGGAGCCGATCCCACAGCTTCACCGGCTGATACATTGCTGCCGTGACGCAGGTATTTAGATCGAGTACATCGGTCCAGCAAGATCGCCGCGGTTCAATCTCGCCGCGTTACAAGAATGTAATGTGATCCTTTGCCGTAGATGCACAGACAAGTAGCAGCGTTGGAGAACCACAATGACAACGCGGTGCGGCATGAAAATACAAGCACAACATGCCTGAACCGAGCACCTCGAACCTCAACGGCCTGCGCGTTCTGCTCGTCGAGGACTCGTGGCCTGTCGCTTCCGCCATGAAGCGCCTGCTTGAAGAGCATGGTGCGGACGTGAGTGGACCAGTCGCGACGACGGCTGATGCCGTCCGCTCGATCTCCGAGCGAACAATCGACGTGGCCTTGGTGGACATTCATCTGCGAGGCGGCGGAACGGCAAATGACCTGATCGATCAATTGCACGATCGGGGCATCCGCACTGTTGTGGTGACCGGCGACGCCGACGTTCCGTCAGTCCAGGGGAAGGTCGCAGTCGTCCTGAAGAAACCCGTGCGCGCGGATGCGCTGCTCCAGAGCTTGCGCCCGGCAGGGCAGGGCAAGGAGATTCAATAAGCCTATCGGAGCCCAAAAGCCGACCCGCGGGACAAAACCTCAGCGGTTCCTTTCGAACGCGAAAACCCGCACCCAAAATCATGTGCGGTTAACTGCTTTGCCCAATGTCGACCCCGCGACCGTTATGAACTTGTAATAAGCTTGCGAAACCAAGGCTGTCTGGGAGGGCAAATTGACCCGGCCTGCGACGTTGGAAGGCCATAAGTTGTCCATGGCGATGTCGCCTCCGTTGTCCATAGCGATGTCGCCTCCGACGCCGCGACATCGCCGATTGGCTGTCGCGGTCGTCTTGTGGCTCCTTGTTCTGTTCATTGTCACCGCTCCGTTCATGACCGTTCAGTTCCAGAGACTGCCGGCCTTTATTCCGACCACCGAGGCCATCGGCCTTGTTAGCGATCTCATCACGGCGGTTTTGCTGTTCGGTCACGCTTCGATCGTCGGCTCCCGCGCACTTCTCGTCCTCGCGGCTGGCTATCTCTTTGCCAGCGTCATTGCCGTTCCGCACATCTTGACCAATCCGGGCGCGTTTGCGCCGACAGGTCTTCTTGGCGCAGGACTTCAAACTCCGGTCTGGCTCTATGTCTTCTGGCGTTTCGGTTTTTCTGCCTCGGTGGTTGCTTATGCCTACCTGAAGAAGAGTGAAACTCGCGCTGAGGACGCGTTCCAGCCCTCGGCTCGGCGCGCAGTGCTGATCATAATCGGTCTGGTTTGCGCGCTCACCTGGGTCGTTACAGCCGGGGAGAGTTGCTTGCCACGCATTCTTTCCGATGATTTCAACCTTACTCCGCTGGCGAACCTCCTCGCGGGCCTGATGTTCGCGATGTGTCTGCTTGCCCTGGTGCTGCTAAGAATCCGAGGAAATTCCGTGCTTGATTTATGGCTCGCGGTTGCCATCCTTTCGATGGCAGCTGAGCTGGCGACGTTCGCTTTCTTTAATGCCCCCAGGTACAGTGTTGGATTTTATGCTGCAAGTGCATATTCGATCGTCGTTGCGACCGCGGTGTTGATAGCGCTGCTCACGGAGACGCTGGTTCTTTACACTCGCCTTGCGAACGCGGTCGGTCTACTGCGACAGTCCGAGCAGCACCAGCGACTGCTGATCGCCGAGCTTAACCACAGGGTAAAGAACGTGCTGGCGCAGGTTGACGGGGCCGTCACCTCTACGGGCGAAGACAGCCGCTCTATCAAGGATTTTATACGATCAGTCCGCGGACGTATCCAATCCATGGCAGCCGCGCACACGCTCCTGAGCGAAAGTAGCTGGCAGAGCGTTGCTCTGGACAACCTCGTCCATGCCGAACTTGCGCCCTACGCCACCAATACGAACGTCAAGATCACCGGGACCGATGTATTGCTCTCCTCCGTCGAAACTCAGGCGTTGGCGAAGGTGTTACACGAACTGGCGACGAACGCCGCGAAGTATGGAGCGCTATCGGTCCCCGGCGGCGAGGTATCGATCAGTTGGGACCGTAAGCCAAACGGGCCGGAGGCAACCCTGATCCTGGAGTGGCGCGAAGTTGGAGGTCCTCCGGTGGCGTCCAAGGTTCAATCCAGCTACGGCGCCGATCTCATACGCAGTCTCATTCCTCACGAACTCGGTGGCACGGTCGATCTCGCGTTCGGAAAAGAAGGTGTGAATTGCCGGATCGAGTTTCCTTTGAAACAGGCGTGACCGTCCAGCGGTGGTAATGCCGCTATTGGCCCCCAAGGGTGCACGGCCGGGTGCCAGCCCTGGGGGTGAGTTGCATCAGTGATCCGTTGCAGAACACCAACAATGCTTCGCGGAATTCCTAAATTGTCTAACTATGGGTCATGAACCGGGACGGCAGGTTTTGAGAGGCAAAGCGACTGTCTGGGGCGGGCCGACGAAAGGGCGGCGCTTGGACAAGAGCAGCGCGTCCGCGGATCAGCGCATTGCGTAGATGTCGCCGGAATTGGCTTCGTGGGGAAGGTTGGTGAGCCACGCGGCAATCTCGGCTCCGCTCTGCCAGCCTGCGTGCACCAGTTTCTGGCTTTCGCCCAGCGCCGCATTGAAGCGCGTGTAGCCGAGCGCCAGGCACCGCTCGATGCAGGCGGCAGCCACCTCGCGCTGGATGGTGGTGAACTCGAATGAAAGCGCCGGCACCGGACGGCTCAGGCCGGCCAGTGCCTCGGCCTCGAAGCCTTCGACATCGATCTTGATGAAGGCCGGCATGCCGTGGCGCGCGATCAGGGCATCGAGCGTGGTCGAGGGCACTTCGATGGTGCGGCTCCAGGCCTGTCCCTCCCAGCCGCGGGCGCCATGGGCGGAACGCACGAACGCTGCCGAAGCGGTGGACACGGTTGGATTGGCGATGTTGAGCCGCAGCGCCACCGTCCCGGCGCTGCGGGAGACCGCCAAGGCCTCGATCTCGACCGCGCGGTCGCGGCCATAGATCAGGCGCAGCACGCGCGCGAGCGCGGGCTGCGGCTCGAGCGAGACCACGCGGGCGCCGATCTCCCGGAACGCGCCGGTGCGATCGCCCACATGGGCGCCGATATCGAACGCGAGGTCGTCCGCTTTGAGGAAGCCGCGGTAGAGGCGGACCATGGCATCGCGGCGGGCGCGGTCGAAATAATAGATGCGCAATGACCGCAGGACGCCGCCCCAAAGGGCGAGACGCTCGCGCCAGGACAGCCGCCGCCCCGCCGCCGCCAGGCTGATCTTGATCGCCGGCAGGTCAAGGGCGCGCAGCTCAGCCGGCGGCGCGGTCTCCTCCGGCAGCCGGCAGAACCCGATGTCCACCAGCGCACGCCCCAGCCGCGGCGCCGCGGTGACGACCGCGAATGGAATCGATACGAGTGGCCCGCCGGCAATGAACAGCGCATACGGAATGGCGGAGGGGACCCGGGGTGCCAGGAGCAGCATGCTCCACAGGCCGAGCAGCGTCTGCGGCCAGAGCTGACGGATCGCAACGCTCCACGCAACCACGTGGTCGTCGCGCGCCTGCGCGGTCCAGCCGATCGAGCGCCCGAGAAACAGCCGCGCCAGAAACAACGTGTGGCCGAACCACATGATCGGCAGGAGCAGCAGCACGAAGATCGACTGCGCGACAGCCCCTACCGTGAATCGGATCCCGCCCCCGAAGGCGCGGCGCAGCTTCGGCGCACACAGCACGTCGATCGCGGTGGCGATATTGGGGGCAAACCACATGATCAGCACGGTCACGAACAACGCAACGCCGGTGTCGTGGCGAATGAAGGCGTCGGGGGATCCGCCCCACGCCAGCATGAGGGTGCCTAGCACCAAGAGGCCCATCCAGGCGGGCGAGCTCACGAACATCAGCATCGCGAAGCCGAGCTGATAGCGGCTGACCGGCCGCAAGCCCGGCATCACCAGAAAGTGCCAGTACTGCATGTTGCCCTGGCACCAGCGCAGATCCCGGCGAATGAACTCGATCAGGGTCGGTGGATTCTGCTCGAAGCTGCCGCCTTCCTCGGCCAGCACCCGCACCTCGTAGCCGGCGCGGCGCATCAGAACCGCTTCGATCTGATCGTGGCTCAGCACATGTCCGCTGACGAGCGCATTTTCCGAGAGGAGCGGCAGCTCGCAATGACGCATGAAGGGCTCGAGACGAAGGATGGCGTTGTGCCCCCAGTATGGCCCGCAATCGCCCTGCCACCAGGCGCTGCCGATCGTGTAGGAACGCATGCTCAGCCGCATGCCGAACTGGAACAGGCGGGCGAACGCGCTGGTCGAAGGCATCCCGATGACGAGGCTCTGCAGGATGCCGAGCCTGGGCTCGATCTGCATGATGCGCACCAGGCGCAGCACCGCTTCCGCCGTCATGATGCTGTCGGCATCGAGCACGAGGGCGAAGTCGTGCGCCGTTCCCCAGCGCTCGCAGAAATCGCGGATATTGCCGGCCTTGAAGCCGGTGTTGAGCGCGCGCCGCCGGTAGTCGATCGCCATGCGGCCGCGCCAGGCGCGCGTGAGCTCGGCGAAGCGCTCCTCCTCGGAGGCCGCAATCGCGGCTTCGCCGCTGTCGCTGAGGACATAGAGGTGAAAGCGCTCGGCAACGCCAAGAGCGGCGATGCCTTCAAGCATCGGGGTCAGGTGACGGATCACGCGCTCCGGCGGCTCGTTGCGGATGCAGACCAGGATCGCGGTCGAAGCGGTGATCGGCTCGTCGCCGCGCACGCGGCCGGCGACCGGGGTGACGGCGGCGACCGGATCGCGCGAAAGCCGCATGATCAGGAGCCCGATGGTGGCGTTCCAGAAGCTGATCACGGTCCAGGGCAGCGTGACGGCGAACAACGCCACCAGCACTGCGTCCAGTACCCCGAAGCCGCCGACCGACAGCGCGACCCCGCAGAGCACGCTGAGGCCAAGGATGGTTGCCCCTACCAGCGTAAAGAACAACGCCTGCCGTCCGGCAAGGGATTGGGCCGGCGCGGGCGTCACCGCCTGGTCGCGAATTGACCGTTCCAGCATGAAGGTTTGGTGTTCCCCTCTGCCGTCCGGTATAGCGGGGCTTGGCCGGGCAAGTCCATTGCTGGAGGGGCGGTGAGCGAACGGGAGAGCCAGGCGCTCTGGTACGTGGGTCCCGGCCGCGCCGAGCTGCGCGCCGAGCCCTTGGTGGCGCCCACGCGGGGCGAGGTGCGGCTGCGCGCCCGCTATGGCGCAGTGAGCCGCGGCACCGAGCGCCTCGTGTTCAACGGGGCTGTGCCGCCGAGCGAGTTCGCGCGCATGCGCGGCCCCAGCATGGCGGGCGACTTTCCGTTTCCGGTCAAATACGGATATTCGGTGGTCGCCGAGGTCGAAGAGGGGCCGCCAGCGCTCCGGGGCCGCTTGGTATTTGCGCTGCATCCTCATCAAGACAACTTCAACCTTCCGGCCGATTTCGTCGCGCCCCTTCCCGACGAGGTCCCCGCCGCGCGCGCGGTGCTGGCCGCCAACATGGAGACGGCCCTGAATGCGGTCTGGGACGGCGCGCCGGGGCCGGCCGACCGGATCGCGGTGGTGGGGGGCGGGGTGGTCGGCATGCTGGTGCTGTGGCTGTGCGCGCGTCTACCCCGGAGCGAGGTGACGTTGGTCGACGTCGAGCCGGCGAGGGCCGAGATCGCGGATGGCTTCGGGGCTTGGTTTGCACTGCCCGAGGCGCCGCCAAAAGAATGCGATTGTGTGTTTCATGCCAGCGGGAGCGGTGCGGGGCTCGCAACGGCGCTGCGGATCGCAGGCGAGGAGGCGACCATCGTGGAGTTGAGCTGGTACGGCACGAGGGAGATCGCGGCTCCGCTCGGGGAAGCGTTTCACAGCCGGCGTCTGCGCCTCGTCTCGAGCCAGGTGGGGCGGGTCGCGGCTTCGCATCGCCCGCGCTGGACAAGCTCGCGGCGACTTGCCGCCGCGCTCGATCTTTTGGCCGATCCGCTGCTCGATCGCCTGCTTGCGCCGGCAGTGCCGTTTGCTGACCTGCCCTCGCGATTGGCCCGGATTCTCGGACCGGAATCCGACGCGCGCTGCGCGCTGATCCGTTATCCTGGCGCGCCTTGAGCCTGATGCATCCGCGACCCCACGAGAGCCGCAAATGTTCGCCGTCGAAGTCTCCGACCAGATCATGATCGCCCATTCGTTCCGCGGCGCCGTGTTCGGCCCCGCCCAGGAACTGCATGGCGCAACCTTCGTGGTGCGCGTGGCCTTCCTGGCGGAATGGCTCGACGAGAACGGCATCGTCATCGATATCGGGCGGGCGCATGAGGCGCTCAAATCGGCATTGGCGCCGCTCAATTACCGCAATCTCGACGATCTGCCGCAGTTCAGGGGCGTCAACACCACGACCGAGTTTGTGACCAAATACGTGTTCGACCAGATTGCCGAGCTTGCGCGCGCCGGTTCGCTGGGCCGCGAAGGGCGCGAGCTCAAGGCGATCCGCGTCACCGTGCTCGAATCGCCTTCCGCCAGCGCATGGTACGAGGCCCCGTTGTGGTGAAGGAGGTGGCGTTCGTCGTGCCGGGCGATCTTGCGACTCCGACCGGCGGCTACACCTATGACCGGCGCATCCTGGCGGGCTTGGCCGCGCTTGGCTGGGGCACGCAGGTGATCGACATCGGCGAAGGCTTTCCGCGGCCGGTGCCGGCGGTGCGCGCTGCGGCGCGCCGGCGCCTGGCTGAGCTGTCTCCCGCGCCGGCGGTCGTGATCGATGGGCTCGCCTATGGGGTGCTCGCGGACGAAGTCGAGGCGCTGGCGCCAACCCATCGCCTGGTCGCCCTGGTGCATCATCCGCTCGCGCTCGAAACCGGCTTGACCGGGACCGAGGCGGCCTCGCTCCACGAAAGCGAGCGCGCGGCGCTCTCCCATGCCTGCCACGTGGTGGTCACGAGCCCCTCGACGGCGCGCCTCTTGATCGCGGATTTCGCGGTTCCCGCCGGCCGAGTGAGCGTGGTGCAGCCGGGCACGGATCGGGTCGCATCACAGCCGCGCCACGGCGGGGCCGCAGTCGAGCTCCTGGCGGTCGGCAGCATCGTTCCGCGCAAGGGCTACGACGTGCTGGTGGCGGCGCTTGCCGAGCTTTCCGACCTTGCCTGGCGGCTCACGATTGCGGGAGACGGCGAGCGCAGCCCGGAAACCATGCGTGCGCTCGCCGCCGAGATCGACCGTATTGGGCTTGGCCAACGCATCTCTTTCACGGGCGCGGTCGCGCCCGAACGGCTCATCGAGCATTATGCGGCAGCCGATCTGTTCGTGCTGCCGTCGCGCTTCGAAGGCTACGGGATGGCCTGTGCCGAGGCGATCGCCCACGGGCTGCCGGTTGTCGCCACCACCGCGGGCGCCATCCCCGAAACGGTGCCGCCGGGAGCGGGCGTGCTGGTCAAGCCCGACGATGCCGGCGCACTCGCCGCGGTCTTGCGCGGCCTCATTGCCGACCGTCCGGCGCGCGCGCGGCTCGCCGCGGGCGCGCGCGCGGCCGCCACGACACTGCCGTCATGGCAGCAGCAGGCGGAAGAGTTTGCGCGGGTCCTGGAGCGGCTTTCATGAGCGGCTTCTCGCCCGAATGGCTCGCATTGCGCGAGCGCTATGATGTGCAGGCCCGCAATCCCGCGGTGCTCGATGCGGTGGCGCTGGCCTTTCGCGCAGAGGCCGCAGTTGCGATCGTCGATCTCGCGTGCGGGACCGGCGCAACCGTGCGGGCGATCGCGCCGCGGCTGCCGCAGCGGCAGAGCTGGCGCCTGGCGGACAACGACCTCGGCCTTCTGGCCCGTGCGGGCGCGCTCGGCGCGCCGCCCCATCGCAGCGTTGCGGCCCGCGCGGTCGATCTCGCCCGCGATCTCGAGCTTGCGCTTGAAGGGCCGCTCGACCTGATCACCTGCTCGGCGCTCCTCGATCTCGTCTCCGGCGAATGGCTCGATCGCCTGGTCGTGGAGGCGGCCGCGCGGCGGCTGCCCGTCTATGCGGCGTTGAGCTACGACGGGCAAGCCGCGCTCGATCCATCTGATCCATCCGATGCCGACTTGCTTGCGGCCGTGAACAGGCATCAGCGCCGGAACAAGGGATTCGGCCCCGCGCTCGGGCCGGCCGCCGCGGCGCGCGCGATCGAGCGGTTCGAAGGCTTAAGCTATTCGATCGTGCAGGGCCGCTCCGATTGGGTATTCGAGCCTGACGACGGCTCCATCCAGAACGATATCCTCGCCGGCTGGGCCGCCGCGGCGCGCGAGCTCGACGAGCTGCCAGCGGAACGGATCGCCGCCTGGCTCGCGCGCCGCCGCGAGCTTGTCGCGGACGGCGGCGCGCGCATGCGGGTCGGCCATGTCGATTTTTTCGCGCGGCCAGCGAGGTGAGGGCGCTGCGCGCCCGGCGGACGCGGCTCAATCAACGCGTAGTGCAGGACCAGGTATTGTTCTTGCAGTTGTTGGTGTACTGGAAACAGTTGGTGAGCGCGATCTGCTCGGCATCCTGCTGCCTCGACGCCCAGCCCACGCCGTAGCCGTTGCCGTCGCCGATGGCGAGCGCGCCGCAGGCGTTCCAGAACGAGACTACCACCATGCAGCTTTGGTCGCCGCATTCCGACAGCGCCCGCTGCTCGGCGCCGTACTGCGATCCGTAATCGTAGGAGTAACCCACGCGACCGCTGTCCTGCGAGAAGGCAATCGAGCCGAAGGTATCCGCCAGCGCAGCCGCCGAGCCGAGCGTGATGACCAGAAGTGGCGCCAGCATTGCCGCCATCGACAGTCTTCGCGACATGTTGTTCCCCCCTATCGGCTGGATCCCGATCGCATCAACCTACCTATCCGGGGCAGGCGCAACAAGCGGGTAGTCGCAACGCCTCATGTCGCGCGGATGTGGAGGGGGCCGTCAACGCGTAGTGCAGGCCCAGGTATTGTTGTCGCAGTTATCGGCGTACTGGCTGCAGTTGGAGAGCGCGATCTGCTCGGCGTCCTCGCGGCGCACCGCCCAGCCGGTGCCGTAGCCACTGCCGTCGCCGATTGCGAGCGCCCCGCAGGCATTCCTGAACCAGACCACGACCATGCAGCCGTCGTCGGCGCATTCCTGCATGGCCCGCTGCTCGGCGCCGCTCTGCGTTCCATAGTCATACGAATAGCCGACCGATCCGGAATCCTGCGAGAAGGCGATGGCGCCGTAGTAATCGGCGAGCGCCGCCGTCGAGCCGAGCGTGACCGCGAAGAGCGGCGCCACCATTGCGATGATCGACCGTCCTCGCAACGACATGTTTCATCCCCCCTGCGGCTGTTTCCCGGTCGATCGAGCCTAGCCAGTCGGGAGAGGCGCAACAAGGGAAGCCGCCGCGCCCGCGCGCTTTTTCCTCAAAATGATCCTATCGGGCTGCGCTGGGCGCTGAGATCGCAGTCGAGCAGCAGCTCTTCCCCGAGCGCGTGCGCCCGGATCGGCGCGCGCAGCGCCTCGGCGACGCGCGCGATCGGCGGCAGGGTCAGGCTCGATGGTCCCGCACCGATGATGATCGGCGCGATCACCACATGCAGGCGGTCAAGGCAGCGCGCGGCGAGGAAGCGCGAAACGGTGTTGGCGCCGCCTTCGATCAGGATTCGGCGAAAGCCGCGTTGTGCAAGGGAGGCCAGGATAGCGGCGGGCGCGATCTGGCCGCCGGGCGCCGGCAGAGTCACTGCCTCGACTCCGGGCGGGCTCGCGCGCGGCGCATCCTCCGCCGTGATCAGCAGACGGCGAACGCCGTCGGTCGCGAGCACCCGGGCGGCTGTCGGCAGCCGGGCCCTGGGATCGAGGATCACCCGCGCCGGGCTCGGCCCAGCGACGCGGCGAACGGTCAGCTGCGGATCGTCCGTCACCGCGGTGCCGACCCCGATGACGACCGCATCGACGAGCGCGCGCAGCCGATGCAGATGCGCCAGCCCGTCGCTGCCGTTGATGTACCGGGAATCGCCGTTAACTGTCGCGATGCGCGCGTCGATCGATTGGCCGAATTGGGCGACCACCATAAGGCCATCGATCAGGCCGCGCCGCAGCGGGCCAAACATCTCCTCCCAGGGCGCCGGCAGCTCCCGGTTCGAGCGGAACATCTGCGGAACGTCCGCCCAGGCTTCCGCGTCAGGTGTCACAATGCCGCTCACGCGCGTTCCCGCAAAATCGGGCGAGGAGCCTGCGGTAACGATTTGTCCGGGCCGTTCTTTCGGAGCGGTCGTCATCGTGCCATGATAGAAGATGAGGTCAGGGCTGCAAATGCGCCGGACGTGGACCGGGCCGGTTGCGTCAAGTTGAACGATCTCATGGCATGATGACTTAATGTTGGTGCGTGCGCATGGGGCTTGGGGGAGACGGTCGTTTCGTGGTCGGTAATCAAGCGAGCAGGCATGCCGCCCTGATGGGATCGGCCGAAAACGTCGCGGTCGAGCGTGGCCTGTTCGAGTTCCGTTCGGGCCGGCCGATCATCATGACCGGAGCGGGCGAGCGCATCGTCCTGCTGCCGGTCGACGGCATGGACGACGCGCAGCTTGCCGCCTTCCGGCAGCTTTGCAGCCCGGGCCGCCTCGATCTCCAGATCACGGCACGCCGCGCGCAGGCGCTGGGGCTTTCCGCCGAGGGACCGGTCGCGCTCTCGGTCGAGGCCGGCGACGATGCGGCTGCGATCCTTTCGCTCGCGGCGGATGCGCACGTCCCGCGGCGGCTGCAGGGTAAGTCCGCGCGCAGAATTGCGGGCGCCGCGATCGAGCTTGCCAAGCTTGCCCAAAGGCTTCCAGCGCTGCTGGTGGCAGATCTTGCCGGCCGCGCGCCCGAAGGCATTCCGCTGGTGACGGTTGCGGCTGAGACGGTCGCCCCTTTCCGCGAGTCTGCGATCGCTTCGCTTCGGGTGACCTCGCAGGCGCATGTGCCGCTCAACGGCGGGCTCTCGACGCGCTTTGTCGTGTTTCGTGACGCGATCGGCGGCACCGCAACCGCGGTCATCGTCGGCGCTCCCGACATGGCGCAGCCGGTGCCGGTGCGGCTGCATTCGGCCTGTCTCACGGGGGACGTCTTCGGCTCGCGCCGCTGCGATTGCGGCGATCAGCTGCGCCTTGCGCTGCGCCGGCTCGAGGAGGAGGGCGGCGGGATCATCCTTTACCTGCGGCAGGAAGGCCGCGGGCTCGGGCTTGCCAACAAGATGCGCGCCTATCAGCTGCAGGACGAGGGCCTCGACACGATCGATGCGAATGCCGCGCTCGGCTTCGACGACGACGAGCGCGATTATGGCGTGGCGGTGCGCATGCTCGACATGCTGGGCTGCAGGCGCGTGCTGCTGTTGACCAACAATCCGGCCAAGCTCGACGGTCTGGCGCAGGCCGGCGTCGAGGTTTGCGGCCGCGTGGCGCTGCATGGCTCGATCAATGCCGACAACCGCCGCTATCTCACCGCCAAGGCGAGGCGGGCCGGTCATCAGCTCGATCATCTGCTCGGCGTGCTGGCGGAGGACGATGGGGCCGACGATACGCACGGCGCCTGAACCGCGGTGAGCCGTCATGGGCCGTGCGCCACTGCCACGCTCGATCGGTGATCTCACCTCGCCCGAGATTTCCCACAGACTGAAGGCCGCCTCGATTCTGTGCCTGCCGCTCGGGGCGATCGAGCAGCACGGCGCCCATCTGCCGCTCGACACCGACGTGGTCGTGGCCGAGGAGCTCACGCGCGCGATCGTCGCGCGCCTGGGGGAGGAGCTTGACCTGTGGCAGCTGCCGACGCTTCCCATCGGCCTGTCGCGCGAGCATGACTGGGCGCCCGGCACGCTGAGCCTCACGGTCGCCGGCTTCGCCGCCCTCCTCAAAGAGCTCGCGCGGGAGCTCACGCGGGCGCTGCCGGCGCGCAACCTCGCGATCGTGAACGGGCATGGCGGCAATCGCGGGATTCTCGAAAACCTGCTGCAGGAGCTGCGTTCCGATCTGTCGCTCAATGCCTGCGTGCTGCATCCCTTCGATCTCATCAAGGTGGCCGGCAAGCCTCAGGGTCCGGATGTCCATGGCGGGGTGGGGGAGACCTCGCTGATGCTCGCGCTCGCGCCCGACCTGATGCGGCGCGATCAGATCGCCGCGCACGGCGTTCCGCCGCGTCCGGATGCGATTGCAGCGTTGATCTTCGATCGCGGCGTGACTTTTCCCTGGCGCACCGACGATCCGCGGCTTGCCCGCATGGGCGTGATCGGCGATCCCGCAGCCGCATCCGCGGAGCTCGGGCAGGCGATGCTCGAGAGCTTCGTCAAGGAGGCGCGCGGCGTTCTGGTGCGGCTGTTGGAGAATCAAAGGAGTTCGTAGGGGCGACCCTTGTGGTCGCCCCCCTTGATTTCTGCAGGAGGGCGGCCACAAGGGCCGCCCCTACGCGGCCGGTTTCAAGGCGCGCATCTCGCGCCTCGCTATGAGCGCGGGCACGATCGCGGCCAGGCAAGCCAGCACGTCCCAATAGCCATAGCGGAAGTCGGTCGCGACCCCGAGCACCGCGAACGAGAGAACATACATGATGCCGCAGCCCGCCATGCCGATCGCGAAGGCGCCGCTCGGCGTTGCGCGCGCGCGCCACGTCCACAGGACGATCCCGATCGCGACGAGGAGCCACAGGCCGACGCGGAAGATGATGGTTTCCTTGAGCGCCTCGTAGAACGGCAGCAATGCCATGAAGCGCGGATTATGCGACAGCGGTGCCTCGTCCAGATGGTACAGTTCGAGCACGAGCTTGTAGCGGCCGAGAAACGTCCACATGAAGGTCGCGCGGTGCTCGATGTAGGCGAGCGGATGCGCCGTGAGCGCCCGCTTCCAGGCCTCGACCAGCCGCGGCGTGCCGAAGATCCTGTCGTCGGGCCGCTCCAGGCGGGCCATCACGAAGGTGCAGGGCTCGAGCGTCCAATAGCTGTCCCACAGCTTGGGCTCGTAGCATCGGTTGAGCACCAGGTCCTGCTGCTCTGCGCTCCAGGCGACTGGAAACTGGTTCTCGCCGGAGAAATGGGTGATGCCGCCGATGTCGAAGACGAGGAGCGAGTGCAGCGGATTCTCGCGCTTCACGTCGAGGATGTCGTAGTAGACGAGATGGATGAGCCCATAGCCGGCGGCAAGCGCCGGAATGAACAGGAGCGCCACCCTCTTCCATTCGAAGCGCGCCGGCCAGGCGATATAGGCGAGCAGCAAGGGCGCCGCCACGATGGCGTTGGGGCGCAGCAGAATTCCACTTCCGACGAGGATAAGGGCGATGAGGCGCAGCGCCGCGCGCGTGAGGCCCGGTCGCTCGGCAACCGGATAGACCAGCGCCGCTGCGAGGAGCCAGATCGCCGCGAACAGGACATCGCGCCAGATCATGGACAACAGCATGAAGCCCGGCGGGGCAAGTGCGATCAGCGGCACGAGCGCGCCGGCATATCCGGCACGACGCGCCACGGTCGCGGCGATCAACGCGAAGGCGAGCCAATAGAGCGCCGCATCGAGCAGGAACATGCTGCCGGAGCCCGGCGCGACCGGATCGATCAGCCACCACAGCATGGTCATGACCGGCGATTGCCAGTCGCCGAGATGCCATTCCTGCACGTAGCCGTGCACGAAGCTGGCATCGTTGGTCAGATAGCCCGGATAGAAAGCCAGGATCGTAAGCGCAAAGCCCGCGGCAGCCATCAACGCAGCGAGGACCGTCGCGCGGCGATGGCTGGGCGCGGCAATCGACAGGTGAGCGGGGCTGGCGGTGGTCACAGGGGTTTGCATGGCGGAGGGCGCGCCGGAGAGCGCAGGAAGACTTCAGTTAACCTGAGGCGCTTGCAAGCACAACCGAGCTCACGGCGCCCGGCAAATGCCCCGGACGGAACTTTTCACAGCGCGTCAAGTTGTTGTTCCTCCGGGGCGATCGAGGGCAGAGCATGCCGTCCCGCATCGAGGATTACGCGCTTATCGGCGATTGCATGGCGGCGGCGCTGGTAGCCCGCGGCGGCTCGATCGACTGGCTGTGCTGGCCCCGGTTCGATTCCGAGGCCTGCTTTGCGGCGCTGCTGGGCGAGGAGTCGCATGGGCGCTGGCTCGTCGCTCCGAAGGATCAGGCCGCGCGCGTGCGTCGTCAATACCGCCGCAACACGCTGATCCTCGAGACGCGCTTCGAGACGCGCGAAGGCGCGGCAACGCTCGTCGACTTCATGCCGATTGGTGCAACGAAATGCTGCCACCTCCTCCGTCTCGTGATTGGCGAACGCGGGCGCGTCGCGATGCACACCGAGCTCATCCTGCGCTTCGGCTATGGGGCCGTCGTGCCCTGGGTCGAGAAGGTCGAGGAGGGGACTTGGCGCGCCATCGCGGGGCCCGACATGGCGGTGCTGCGAACCCCGGTCGATGTCTACGGGCACAATTTTACCACGGTCGGCGAGTTTTCCGTCGCGGCCGGAGAAACGGTGCCGTTCGTGCTGACCTACGGGCCATCTCATATGCCGCTGCCCGAGGCGCTTGATCCGGCGGCGGCGCTTGCCGAGACCGAAAAGTTCTGGACAGCCTGGACCGCAAAATGCCGCAAGGCCGGCAAATGGTCTGACCATGTCGTGCGTTCGGTCATCACGCTCAAGGCGCTGACCTATGCGCCGACCGGCGGCATCGTGGCGGCGCCCACCACCTCGTTGCCGGAGCAGCTGGGCGGCGAACGCAACTGGGATTATCGCTTCTGCTGGCTGCGCGACGCCACGCTGACGCTGCTGGCCGTCATGAACGCCGGCTATTACGAGGAGGCGCAGGCGTGGCGCGACTGGCTCGTGCGCGCGGTCGCCGGCAGCCCGGAGCAGATACAGATTCTGTATGGCATTGCCGGCGAGCGGCGCACGACCGAATGGGAGCTGCCCTGGCTGCCCGGCTACGAGGGCGCCAGGCCGGTGCGGATCGGCAACAAGGCGCACCAGCAGCTGCAGCTCGACGTCTATGGCGAGGTGATGGATGCGCTTTATCAGGCGCGCCGCGGCGGGCTCCAGCGCAGCAATGCCGCGATCGCGCTCCAGCGCGCGCTGCTCGAGCATCTCGAGAAGGTTTGGCGCGAGCCGGACGAGAGCATCTGGGAGATGCGCGGCGGTCGCCATCAGTTTACCTACTCCAAGATCATGGCCTGGGTTGCCTTCGATCGGGCGGTGAAGATCGCCGAGATTTTGGGGCGGAGCCATCAGGAGCGTATCGTGCGCTGGCGCAAGCTCAGAGACGAGATTCACGCGGAGGTCTGCCGTGAGGCCTTCGATTCCGAGCTTGGCAGCTTCGTGCAGTCGTATGGCAGGAAGGAGCTCGACGCGAGCCTCCTCCAGATTCCGATCGTCGGCTTCTTGCCGCCCGACGATCCCCGCGTCATCGGCACCGTCACGGCAATCGAACGCGGCCTCATGTGCGACGGCTTTGTGATGCGCTACCGCACCTTGACCACGCCCGACGGATTGCCGCCGGGCGAGGGGGCCTTCCTCGCCTGCAGCTTCTGGCTGGTCGATGCCTATGTGCTCCAGCGGCGCTGGAAGGAGGCAAACGTGCTGTTCGAGCGCCTGATCGGGCTCTGCAACGATGTCGGCCTTTTGAGCGAGGAGTATGATGCAGCACAAGGGCGCCTGGTGGGGAATTTCCCGCAGGCGTTCTCCCACGTGGCTTTGGTCAACAGCGCCTTCTCGCTGACCGGGGCGGAAAGCGCGGCCGAGCAGCGCGCGGAGCCCGAGCCCACGGCGCTGGCGGCGCCGTAAAAGCGCGAACAGCGAATGGCGAATAGCGAATCAGAGGGCGGGCTGCGCGCACGTAAGCGCCCGCACGCGGCGCTCCCAGGTCCAATCCCTACTCGCTATTCGCTATTCGCTATTCGCGTCGTCCCTTACAGCGCCATGCCGCCGTCGACCAGATGCGGCTGGCCGGTGATGTAGCTTGCCTCGTCGGAGGCGAGAAAGACTGCGAGCGCTGCCACTTCCTTTGCGGTACCGAGCCGGCCCATGGGCTGGCGATCGACGAAGGACTGACGCACCACATCGACCGTCTTGCCGCCCGCCGCCGACAATGCGGTGATGCGCTCGTCAAGGGAGGGCGATTCGATCGTCCCGGGACAGATCGCGTTGGCGCGGATGCCCTGCTTGATGAAATCGGCGGCGACCGCCTTGGTGAGCCCGATCACTGCCGCCTTGGTGGCCCCATAGGCATAGCGCTGCGGCACGCCGCGGATCGAGGAGACCGCCGACGAGATGTTGACGATCGAGCCTCGGCCCTTCTTCAGCATGCCGGGCAGGAAGGCCTTGATGGTCCGGTGCATCGATTTGACGTTGAGGTCGAACGAGAAGTCCCAATCCTTTTCCTCGCAGTCGAGCACGCTCCCCTGGTGCACATAGCCCGCGCAATTGACGAGCACGTCGAGCGCGCCGAATTCCTTCTCGACCTCGCGCGCGAGTGCCTCGACCGCGGCGGTGGCGCGCACATCGAGCGGGCGGCGCAGCGAGACGGCGAGCCCATCGAGCTTGACGGCATCAAGATCAGTGGCGATCACCTTGCCGCCTTCGGCCACGAACGATTCCGCAATCGCTCGGCCGATGCCTTGCCCGGCCGCGGTGACGAGAGCAACCTTGCCGTTGAGCCTGCCGGTCATGCGGCCTCCATTGGTGGATGAGGGTATGCCCCGCGATAAAAACAGCCTTGAGCCCTCCGGGTTCCGACCACGCAAGCGTGGATGAGCGGCTCGGGCTTGCGATCGGGGCGATATTCTCGCAATCTTTTGCTGCGCGGCTTTGCAGCGCGAACCAAGCGCTCGATCAGCCAGGGGAGGAACACCATGCGCCCGACTTCGCCGAAAAAACCGTCCGGCCTCATGCTTTGCGTCGCGCTCCTGGCCGGATCGCCGGCGTTGGCCGCCGAGGTGACGTTCGATCGCATCGTCAATGCCGACGCTGAGCCGCAGAACTGGCTCACCAACCACCGCACCTATGACGGCCAGCGCTTCTCGCCGCTCGCCCAGATCAACAGGCAAAACGTCAGGTCGCTGCACGTCGCCTATGCGGTGGCGCTCGGCGGCTCGGCCGCGAACGAGAACATCGAGGCGACGCCTCTGGTCGAGGACGGCTTCCTCTACATCGTCGACCAGTGGGGCATCGTCTACAAGATCGACCTGCGCTCGGGCGAGGCCGGCCGCATCGTCTGGCACATGGACCCCAAGCAGGAGCGGCCGCCGTCCTGGTCGAATCGCGGCGTGGCGCTTTCCGGCAACAACGTGATCTCGGTCGCGGGCTGGCCTTCGCGGGTCATCGCCACCGACAAGGACAGCGGCAAGGTCGTGTGGGAAACCAACATGCAGGACCAGCCGGCGCTCGAGCTAAATGCAGCGCCCCTGGTGATCCGCGACAAGGTGGTGATCGGCTCCTCGGGCGGCGATCGCGGCACGCGCGGCTGGATCGCGGCGCTCGATGCGGCGACCGGCAAGGTCGTGTGGAAGAAGTTCACGGTTCCGGCGCCCGGCGAGCCCGGCAGCGAGACCTGGAAGGATAAGAACAATGCCTGGCAGACCGGCGGCGCCTCGATGTGGACGACCGGCACCTATGACGTCGCGTCGAACCAGATCTTCTGGGGCACCGGCAATCCGGTGCCGATGTTCGACCCCACCTACCGGCCGGGCGACAATCTCTACAGCAACAGCCTGATCTCCTGGAATCCGGACGACGGCAAAATGAACTGGTATCGCCAGTACCTGCCGGGCGACGGTTGGGACTACGATTCGATCTCGACCCACACATCATCGACGCGCAGGTCAACGGCGAGATGCGCCGCCTGCTGACCCAGTCGAACCGCAACGGGCACGTCTACACGATGGACAGCCACAACGGGCAGATGCTGCTCGCCAAGCCCTACACGGCAGTCAACTGGACAAAGGGCATCGACCAGAAGACCGGCATGCCGCTCGAATACGTCCCCAATGCGGACCGGCAGATGTATGCGGGCGTCGCCACGGCCA
>Ga0126381_100002305_pt1 | contig 20574 bp, 14 predicted proteins | sample PanSoiMetPlot_28_FD_96465 | JGI IMG/M metagenome (GOLD analysis project Ga0126381, IMG submission 96465) | Tropical forest soil microbial communities from Panama - MetaG Plot_28 | ecosystem: Environmental > Terrestrial > Soil > Tropical forest > Bulk soil | place: Panama | collected 2016-02-17
CTTCCTCGAGTAAGTATCCACCGCCTGTTTGAAAGCTTGATCGGTTGCGATCCACAGGTCCTGGCGCAGCGAATCGTAATCGCGGTCGACGCCTACCTCGCCCGTCGGACCGATAAAGCCGCGAAACGCATCGTCGCTGACGAAGTTCGAGCTGTCCAGTTTGTAGCTCCCCATCCGGGCTTCCACATCCATGAACCGGTTCCGCGTGTGCGTGCTCGAAAGCAAATCGCCGAACTGGGCAGTAATTTCGCGCACGTCCAGATCGAGCAGGCGGTATTCGATGTAAAACGGCCGCACCGCTTGATCGGAGTTGGGAATCTGCAACTCTAGCCGCGCCTTCGAGCGGGCCATTTCATCCCGCATGGCTTGAAGGGTATGGTCGTGATCCTGCTGCGCGCCGGCGACCTGCGGCCTTGCACCGCTCAAAACCACCACGAGAAATGCTCCCGCAATTCTTCGCGCGTGCCTCACTTTTGGCCTCCCGTTTTGACAACGTCATGAGCGGGCGGCGGCAGAATCGGCGGCCGGTCCGTCGAAGTTTCCTTTTTCTGTACTTCCATTTCGGAAATGAGAATCGCAGGCGAAGCGGCGGCCACCGGAACGGACCCGGATTCGGCGCCGCAGTAGCCGTTGAACACCTCCGCGGTGTCGCCGGTCGCCACGATCTTGGTCAAAGCGGCTAGCGGCGTGCCCACGATGTCTACTCCGCGTACCAGTTCATCGGGCCGGCCATCGGGAAAGACCTCGTAAACCACCAGCGGCTGCACCTGAAAAGCCTGCGGCTGCCCGCGACCGGTGAAGGTGAATCCCCCGGCGATATCGTCGATCAGCAGCCCGTAAGGTTTGTGTTGTGCCTTGATCGATTCGATGAATTTCGCGCGAAGCCCTGCGTTGCTCATGGTTTTGCTGCTTTGCACGATCAGGTTGCCCTGCCGCGAAACCGGTGTGGCGCCGAGCTGCCTCCGCCCATGCCCGTTCGAGTGCGGAAAGCCCATCAGCGGCGACCGCGACATCTCGAAATTCTTCAACACCCCGTGATCCACCAGCGTCACGCGCTCGGCCGGGACGCCTTCATCATCGAACTGGTAGTAGCCGAGCAAATCCTGCCCTGCCAGCTTCTTCATGGTGGTGTCGTCGGTGATGCTCAGGAAAGCTGGCAGAATTTCCTCTCCGACTTTTTTCGAGAAGGTTTGTCCTTCGCTCACGTCTTTTTGCCGGTGGCCTTCGGCTCGGTGGCCAAAAACCTCGTGGAAGAACACCGCCGCGGCGCGCCCGGTGAGAAGCGCGGGTCCAACGGTCGGGTCGACAATGGGCGCCTTGACCAGCCCTTCGAGCTCCTTGCGCATGGTCGACTCCGCGGCGTACACGGCTTTGTCATCCGGCGTTTCTTTCGGATCGACCCAGTCAAAGTTGTAATAGCGGTCGATGTCCATCCCGTCCGGCGCTTTGCCCTGGATAAACAGTTCCAACCGGTAGCGAATCTGTCCGTATTGGAGTTGCGTGCCTTCGCTGGTCACTTGCAGCACGTTTTGCGCCTGCGCGCTGAAGGTCACGATGGAATTGATGATCGCCGCCGAGTCGCGAAACGCTTTCGTATACGCGCGCACTTTGGCTTCCCACGGCGTGCGGTCCACGTTGATGGAAACCTGCGGCCCGACGGAAACGTGCGGCTGCTCGTGGGAAAAATCCGGTGCCTTGCCCTCGGCCGTTTCTACCTTTACTTCTTTTCCGGTCTTTATCTTAATCAATGCCTCTTCGGCGGCGCGGTACTGCTTGTCGGTTTCGAGCCAGGCGGCGCGACGCAGCAGTTCGGGATCGTCATCCACGGGCACAGCCAAGACTGGGTTGTCGGTCTCCGCTTGCCGTTCGCCGACCTTGTGGGTGTCATCCAGCTGATAGCTGCCGGTGCGAACCGCCACCTCGAGCCACCGGCGGTGGTCCTCGTTGCTGTTCAGCAATGCTCCGTTCGAACCCGAGACATCCACCCGCTGTGTGTCGGTGAGCGTATAACCGATGTAATACGCCTGAGGGTCCTGCGCGCCGTAGGTCTTCATCGAGCGGTCCAGTTCCGCCTGGAGCGCCGCAAGCAGCGGCGAGCGCTTGGCTTGGGCATCGGGCGGGTAGGCCTCGGCTTTCTCCGCAAAGGGAAGAGCTAGCGAGGCAAGTAGACCGAGCCCAAGAATGTAAGAAATCCATCCACTTCGATTGGTATTAGTCAAGGGAGACCTCATTCGTTCTTTGACGGGACTGCAAACACTCAGTTTACGCTAAATGGCGAGGGCGTTCCAAACAGCGCGGACGCGCTATCTTACCTTTCCCACAACTCGTTTGACGGCGGCTCGGTTCGTGGCGTTGCACGCTCCGGGGAGGGCGGTGCGCTTTGCGGCAACCACGGATACCCGGCCCTGGTCAACCTTACCGTTAGCCTCTCAACAAGGTTTGCCGGCGATGCACCCATTCGCGGGCGGTTTGCTGCCCCCGCGGGTCAATCCCACACCCAACCCCGCGCCTACCGCTCCAGCCACAATTCCCACGGTTCCCCAGACGCCCAGATGCGCCCCGGTTGCGGCCGGCGGGTCGGACGGTGCTCCTGGATCTGTATCGCTGCCCGAGGCCACCAGCAGATCGAGCGTGGCTTGCTGTGGCGGCAAAGGGGCGGAATTGTCGCCGCTGCGGACGCTGGTCATCTGCCCGGCCTTGGCCAGCACACAAACACCGGCAAGGTTGCAGACCTGCACCAGCCCTTCGAATACGATTACGTTCATGGTGTTGTTCGCATATTCCACAAAAAAATCCGTGCCCACGACGCCGGCGACGCCGGCAGGCGTGCGTAGCTCGAATTTCCCCGCGGGCTTGGTGATTTTTTCCGCTTGTGTCCGCAGTTTTCCATAAGTGAGTTCCAGTTCGGTTTGCTGCGCGCCCGCATCGTGCTTGATCACCCTGACCGAGGCATCCGAGCCCACGTTGAGCACCGAACCGTCGTCGAGCGCGATGCGCGCCCGCGCATTCACCTGCGTGTTCACCAGGTCTTGCCAGTTCACAACGGTCTTCGCCGCCGCAGGAATGGTTTTGCCGCCGCGCGCAATGTTTACTGCCGGGATCACCCGCGAAACTTCGCCCGCGCGCCCGCCCGCCCCCCCGGGAGCCGCCCAGCTATGGGAAGGAATCGAGATCAACCAGCAAAGCAACATCGCCAAAGCCGCGGCACAGGGAGACTTCTTTTTCATCATCTTGGACTCTCCTCGAGGAGCACTACCATCGTTGTTACTCGGGGCCCGGACGAGTGTCAATCGCCGAGCCGAACCCGCTTGTCCACTATCTACATGACCACGAGAGCACAAAGCAGGCGTGGTTTAGCGCGGGATGGGTCTCGCTTCGAGGGGAATTCCCCATGAGAACGAGAATGGCGCCCACGCGAGGCTTGGCCGCTCTGGTTATCGAGACAGGTCTCCGAAGTCAATTGCTTCGCTGACCCGCCGCACGCAGGGCGATTCGCGCTAAAACTCGACTGCTAGAGAAAGCGAGAGGCCTTGCTTCGCTATACTTGGGCTTCTGCCGGTGCCGATCGGCGCAGACTTCTTGCTCCCGCTGGAGGAAAGGACATCTTCCAAAAGTTTGCCGGAGGCGTAAGAAACTCGAACGCCACGAGGGTCTTTCCCCTGGCTTGTGGCCGGAGAGACACCACGCGGCACTCGGCCTTCTGTTTGCTGCGATCGTTTACCAGGATGAGTGTCTGCCGCATTACCTTCTGACCAGCACCCTTCCCGTGTCTTCCACATCCGCTTTCACGGGATTTGCGCTTTCCGCAAATCCGTCCTCCCCTGTCGGCCGGCACTCCGAAGCGGCTGGAGCCCGCTTTTTTCCCCGCTTTCTCGAGCCAAACACACGGAACTTTCTGGCGGCCGTCTCCGTACAGTTTAGTGCAGGCGGTTCCCAACACGCGCCCTAGGCGCTTCTGGAGTAGAAGAAGGAGCGGGATATGGATGGACAACTGATCGGGTTGGTGGCGGTAATTCTGGGGATGGGGATTCCCCTCGGTGCCCTCTACACCTATTACCGAGTTCGCAAGCTGCGGAGCGAGGAGCGACTCGCGGCCATCGCGCGGGGAGCCGCGATTCCCGTAGAGCCAGAGCTGAACCAGGCGGCGCGTTCGCGCCGGTCGGGCATTTTGCTGGTTAGCGGGGCGATCGGCTATATCCTGACTTTCGGGCTAATCGCACAGATTCAGGCGGATCGTGACATCTGGACCGCCGCGGCGCTCGGCATCATTCCCTTGGCCGTGGGCATCGGGTATTTCGTCGATTGGAAGCTGATTCACCGCGACGTGCCAACTTCGTAACGGTGAATGCGATCTCGCTTCGCGAGAATATTCACAGCCACAACTCTTCTCTACTACAAAGCTCCTTACTGAAAACCAAGTGAGTAAGGCTTGTTGTTGTGATGAGCTCTGTGAATCTGTGGAAACGGCCACAAACCATTTAAACTCAAGCACTTCCGAAGGCAAGGTGCAGGGCGGCTTCGGTGAGAATTGCGGAAAACTTGACGCTCCTCCGATCGGAGGGCCGGCCCGACACGGTTGCATCCAGTTTGGTACACAGATTCTCCGCATCTTTTTCAATTCTTCTCCACAGCATTTGCCGGATGGTCGATGAAGTTGACCGAAGCCTGAGGGTGACAGGTCACCGCGCGGATTAAATGGAAACGCGGCTCCGTTTCGCCCGAGGCCGCGTTGGCAAAGGAGAGCGTTGCTTCGCGCCTCGGTCGCTTGAAGGCGGGATGCCCATCGCTGGCAAAAGGGATCGCGCACTCTTTGTCCGTGCTCCTCGGTCAGGAGAATTTCACGGCGTGCGCTTCTGGTCTGCGACCAGAACGCCCGCCTCGGCATAGTTGGTCGCCGGGAGGTCGTGAAACGATACGTGAATATTCTCGCGCTTGGCCTTGCCGTCCTCGATCAGCACCGCCGTGACGCGCTCGGCAATCTTTCGCTTTTGTTCCACCGTACGTCCCTCGACCCAGGTAATCTGCACGTGCGGCATCCCTTCCTCCTTTGACAAACGATTCTTTAGTCCTTACCCGCAGGGCCTGGAGCATTCTAGCCGCTTTTCTCCGGGCCCTCCCTTCGGCACGGTCCTTGAATGGCGCTCGCAAGGCCCGCCATGGCTCTGTGATAGAATGAGCGTTCCATGCATCCGGCGATTCCCCATCTGATTGAGCTGCAGCGGGTTGACCGCCAGATTGCCCTCCTTCGCTCTGAACTGGAATCCTTCCCGAAGCGCCTCCGCGAAGTGGAGGGAAAGTTGACCGGCGCCCGCGCGGAAATCACCTCCGCCAAAGAACTACTTTCGAAGATCAACGGCGAGCGCAAGAAGTTCGAATTCGAAGGCCAGGAATGGAAAGATCGAGTTCGAAAATACCGGGACCAAAGCGGCGCGGTGAAAACCAACGAAGCCTACCGCGCGCTCCAGCATGAAATTGCCAACGCCGAAGCGGAAATCGCCAAATCCGAAGACCGCCAGCTCGAGGTCATGATGAGAGCCGAGGAGGCCGAGCGGCGCTTGAAGCTCGCGGAATCCCGGATGAAGGAAGCGGAACAAAGCCTCGCGGCGGAGAAAAAAAAGATCGAAGCGCAAGCCGGCGAAATCAACAAACAGCTCGAAGCTGGCTCCGCCGAGCGTGAGAAAATCATCGCGCCCGTGCCGGAAGATTTGCGCGACCTCTACGGGCGCATTGCCAAGCGCCATGGCGGCACGGCCATGGCGCAGGTCCGCGAGGATCAGTGCCGCGCCTGCGGCCTGCGCGTCTTGCCGCATATTGTGCAGGAGCTGCGCTCGGAAACCAGTGAAGAAGTCTACCGCTGTGAAAGCTGCGGTCTCATTCTCTATTCTCTCGAGCCAGTACCCTACGCCAAAACGGCGGATGGCTCCGCGAATGCTGCTTCACCGGCGTCCACCAACTGATGCCGCGCCGCTCAACTACTACGCGCCCCAAAGGCCTGTTCGGCGATGCCGGTCCGGAGACGAAGCCCGCCGCCGGAACGGCCCACCGTATCAACATTGACGGCGCCTCGCGCGGCAATCCTGGCCCGGCGGCCTACGGCGTCCTGATTCGGGATGCGCGCGGCGAAACCGTCGCCAAGCTCAAGAAATACATCGGCCGGTTTACCAACAACGTCGCCGAATACTACGGGTTCATCGCGGCCATGGACTATGCCCACGCACACGGCGTTCGCGCGATTCGCGTTGAGAGCGACTCCGAGCTGCTCGTCAAACAGATGCGCGGGTTGTATAAGGTAAAGAGCGCCGATCTCCAGCCGCTCTACGAACGCGCGCAGAAAATGTCGAAGGGGTTTGACTCGTTCCGCATCGACCACGTCTATCGGGAGCAGAACCGCGAAGCCGACGCGCTGGCCAACGAGGCGCTCGACGAAACCGAAGGCAAGCCGGCAAATCCGGCCGCGGCAAAACCCAATTCACCCGAGAGAACGGGCCCGCGGCGCATTCCCGCGCGTTTTCGCGGCGGCGTACTCTACCTGCTCGAAGACGTTGGCCTGCCCGACGGCACGGTCGTCGAAGTTTCCATCTTTCCGCTGCAAAAACGCGAATCCTCTTAGAATCCAACGAAAAAAGCCTATTTCAGCGCATAGCAGCGATACAGCGTGTCGCGCTGGGCAGGAATGAAGCCGGCGTCGGAAATGATGCGGCGAAGCTCACCTTCGTTGGTGCGGTTTTTCACCCCGGCGGCAAATACCACGTTCTCTTCGATCAAGATGCTCCCCACGTCATCGGCCCCGAATTGCAGGCCCACCTGGCAGACCTTGATGCCCGGGGTGAGCCAGCTCGACTGGATGTGATCGATGTTGTCAAGATACAGTCGGCTGACGGCCAGCGTTTTCAAATAATCGACCGCGGTTGTCTCCTGGACTCTTTTGCCGAGCGCGGTATTCTCCGCGGCAAACATCCAGGGGATAAACGCGGTGAAGCCGCCGGTGTCGTCCTGGATGCGCCGGATGCGCTCGAAGTGATTGACGCGGTGACGCAGCTCTTCGCCGCAGCCGAACATCATGGTCGCCGTGGTGCGCAATCCGAGCGAGTGCGCGATGCGGTGCACCTCCTCCCACTCGTCGCTCGTGCACTTGAGGCGTGCGATTCGGGCGCGCACCTCGTCATCAAGGATTTCCGCGCCGCCCCCGGGAATGGATTCGAGGCCCGCAGCCATGAGGCGCTCGATCGTCTCGCGGACGCCGATTTCGGACACTTCCGCGATGCACAGAATTTCCGGCGCGGAAAAACAGTGCAGATGCACTTGCGGGTAGCGCGTCTTCAGGGAGCGCAGAAGATTTTCGTAGTAGCCGACTTGCAGATCCGGGTGCAAGCCGCCCTGCAGCAGAATTCCCGTGCCGCCGAGCTCCAGCATCTCGTCAATCTTTTTGTAGATTTCCTCGAAGGGCAGGATGTAGCCGTCTTTCGCCCCCAGCGGGCGGTAGAACGCGCAAAACGAGCAATATTCGGTGCAGAAGTTGGTGTAGTTGATGTTGCGATCGATCTGATAGGTGACCACGCGGGGATCGTTTTTCTTCAGCCGCATTTGATGCGCTTCCATGCCCAGACCGATGAGGTCCTCCGATCCGAGCATTTCGAGCGCTTGTTGCTTCGTCAGTGCCAAACGATGTCCTTTTTTGGTCTCTAGCGGTTTGGTCGAAAACCGCGGAAGCCGTGTATCCGGGATGACAACCAAAAACCTTCTCGAGCAAACTCTTACAGCTTCACCGCCTCGGATTTTGCTGCAGCCCAGCGGATTGGTTCCGCTTTCGCGATGAGGCCGAGTTTCGCCGCGTGCTCAAAATAAAGTTCCAGCCCCCGGCGGTTTTCCGCATCCAGCGAAAAGTCGATGTTGCTCTGCAAGTAGGATGCGAGCGCCCGCTCGGGCAATTCCAAATCCTGGGCCGCTTCATAGCTGATTTCGCTGAGATGCGCGAGGCCGAAATCGCGCGAAGCCAAAAAATCCGCGGTGAGTTCCGCGGTGCCGAGTTCGCGGCGCACCGCCCAGACCGCCAGAACCGCCGGGAGTCGCGTCATTCGACGCCACTCGGCGACCACATCCGAAACATACAGCAGTTCACAACCCGTCATGCCGAGCGTCGAAGCCGGGCACACGGTTTGGCCCGGCGCGCCCGGCCAACCGTCTTTCTCGATCCCGAGCGAGATGCGCAGCGCGGGGTCGCCGATGATCAGCGCGGCGTCCGAGTTCCCTAGCATTTCCCCCAGATCGGGGAGCGCCTCGGAGAATCGCGGCGCGATGCGCCACTGCTCGGCGCACAAGATGCGTGTCAGCACCTGCGTGCTCCGGGAGCTGCTGTCCAGCGCGAAAGTTCTGACCTGCTCGATGGGCTTGCTCGCCACGATGAGCAAACTGCGCACCTGCTTCTTCGACGCGATGGCCATGTCCGGCAAAATCGCGAGCCCGGGGATGCGCTGGTACTCGATGGCCGGAATGATGGCTACGTCCGCGCGGCCCGCGCGCAAGTCTTCCGCGCACTGCGAGGGCACGGTAAACGACAGGTCGTACTTGCCCTGGAGCGGCCCGTTGGTGAAGCCCCAGACGAGCGGCGCCGTGTTCAGGTATTGCACGATGGAGATGCGTAGTTTTGTCGCCATGCGCGTTTCCCCATAGACGGGCTCAGTATAACAGAGGCCATTCGGGCCGGTGAGCCACGCCCCCCATTCGGAAGGATTCGCAGGCATTGAAAAGTTTGAAGGATGTGGACTGTCGGCCCGCACCCCGGCGGTTTTCATTAAAGAGAGGGCTTTCGAGAGTTAGCAGGTTTCGCGAGTTCTGGTGTACAACCATTCGGCACGCACGGGGGCAAGGACATGCTCAAGAAGACTCTCGGAGTTTTGGCGGCGGTGACCGTAAGCGGGATCGCTTGTGGAATCGAGGTGCCCCTCGAGGCCCAAACACCGCGGTCTGCGGAAAAGACGGCACAGAGCCCGACACAATTGCCGACGATTTCGGAGAAGACCGCGGGGATCGAAAAGCTGCCGGGGTACTTCAACGTGTACTGGGATGCGAAGCAAGGCAAGCTGTGGCTCGAGATTGACAAGTGGGGAACCGAGTTTCTGTATCAGAGCGGGTTGCCGGCGGGGATTGGATCAAACGACATTGGGCTCGACCGCGGGCAGCTGGGTAGGACGCGCATCGTGCGATTTGACCGCAGCGGCCCGAAGGTGCTGCTGGTCGAGGAGAACCTCGAATACCGCGCGGTGAGCAATGACCGGGACGAGCGCCGCGCGGTGCACGATTCGTTTGCGGAGTCCGCGCTGTGGGGATTCACGGTAGCGGCGGAAGAAAAGGACCACGCGCTCGTCGATGCGACGGATTTTTTCCTCGGCGACGCACATCACGTTTCGGAAGCGCTGCGGCGCACCAACCAGGGAAGCTACCGGCTGGATGGCTCGCGCTCGGCGATCTATTTGCCGCAGACCAAGAATTTTCCGCTGAACACGGAAGTCGAGGCCACGCTTACGTTTGCTGGCGACGACCCGGGACCGTGGGTGCGTCAGGTGACGCCTTCGCCGCAAGCCATTACCGTGCGCGAGCATCACTCGTTCGTCCAACTGCCGCCCCCGGGCTACAAGCCGCGCGAGTACGACCCGCGTTCGAGCTTCTTCGGCATCCAGTACATGGATTACGCCACGCCCATCAGCGAGCCGATCGTAAAACGCTTCATCGCGCGGCACCGGCTCGCGAAAAAGGATCCCAAGGCGGCGACCAGCGAGCCCGTCGAGCCTATCGTGTATTACCTGGACCGCGGAGCGCCGGAGCCGATCCGGGAGGCGCTGCTCGAAGGGGCGCGCTGGTGGAACCAGGCGTTTGAAGCCGCGGGCTACAAGAACGCCTTTCGCGTGGAGCTGCTGCCGGAAGGCGCGGACATGATGGACCTGCGCTACAACGTGATTCAGTGGGTGCATCGCGCGACGCGCGGATGGTCGTACGGCGCGGCGGTAATTGATCCGCGTACGGGCGAAATTATCAAAGGGCACGTCACCCTTGGTTCGCTGCGCGTGCGGCAGGATTATCTGATTGCCGAAGCGCTGCTCGCCCCGTACGAAAAGGGCCAGCCGGTCTCGCCGAAGATGCAGCAGATGGCGCTTGCGCGGCTGCGGCAACTGGCGGCGCACGAAGTAGGGCATACGCTGGGGCTCGAGCACAACTACGCCGCGAGCACCGTCGGCCGCTCTTCCGTGATGGATTATCCCCCGCCGCACATCAAATTGAGCGCGGACGGGACGCCGGATTTGTCCGACGCGTACGCGAAGGGGATCGGGGAGTGGGACAAAGTGTCGGTTACCTACGGGTATCAGGATTTTCCTCCGGGGGTGGACGAGCACGCGGCACTGAACAACATCTTGCATGATGCGTTTCGGCGGGGACTGCGCTTCCTGACGGACCAGGATGCGCGGCCCGCCGCCTCTTCGAGCAGCCTGGCGCACCTGTGGGACTCGGGGGCGAACTCGGTGGATGAATTGAACCGACTGATGGAGGTGCGTGCCGCGGCGCTAAAGCGTTTCGGCGAGAACAACGTTCGCGAAGGCGCTCCGATGGCCACTCTGGAAGACGTGCTGGTGCCGTTGTACCTGATGCATCGGTATCAAGTGGAAGCGGCGAGCAAAGTAGTGGGAGGGATGGACTATACCTTTGCGCTGCGCGGGGACGGGGAAACGCCCACCGAAATCGTAGCGCCAACCGAGCAGCGGCGCGCGCTGGCAGCCGTGCTGGCTACGCTCAGGCCCAATGTCTTGGCGCTGCCGGAGTCGCTCCTGAAAATGATTCCGCCGCGCCCCCCGGAATATGCGCGCGGGCGGGAACACTTCAAGATTCGCACCGGTCCGGCGTTTGACGCGTTGGCTCCGGCGGAGGCTGCGGCCGAGCACACGCTGCAATTCTTGTTTAATCCGGAGCGCGCGGCCCGGCTCGTGGAATTTCATTCGCGCAACGCGGAGAATCCGGGGCTCAAGGAAGTACTCGATGCCATTCTGACGGCGACGTGGAAGGGGCCTCATGGCGAGGGCTACAACGCGCAAATCGCGAATGTTGTGGACAACGTGGTGCTATATGACCTGATGGTGCTAGAAGCGAACGATCATGCGAGCGAGGAAGTACGCGCGATTTCTAGCCAGGAGCTACGCGACCTGTATGTCTGGCTCGATGCGCAGAAGGGCACCAGAGAGCCGATCCGAGACCAGGCGCACATCTTGTTTGCCTTGCGGCAAATCGAGCAGTTTGAGAAAGATCCAAAGAAAATCGACCTAACGCCACCCGCCGAGCCCCCGGACGGGCAGCCCATCGGAACCGACGACGACTGGCAGCGGTGGAACTGATTTTTTTTTTGTTTAGCCGAGGTCGTGACAACCGGCCCGGTCGGTCGTCTATAGCTTCTGAGGAGGGGTTCCATGCGTCCACGAACTATTTGCCTGATTTTCGCCTCGGCCTTGACCGTGGTTGGCCTTGCGGCTGCGCCTGCGGCACCGCGTCGTCAGCATTCGGTGAACATTTCCGGCGGGCATAAACAGCCAGCCGAGAATTGTTCCGATCTTCGCATTCGATTTGACGACCGCGACGCGGTGGTGCGGTCGGAAACCCGCACGCTCAGCCGCGCGGAGGCGCCGGTTTTGAAGGTGCATCCGCACGCCAACGGCGGGACCCAGGTGGTTGGCTGGGACCAGAACAATTACTCGTTGACCGCTTGCAAGGCGGTGGCTGCCGGAGACGCGGCCGAGAGCATGCTTTCGCAGATCACCATGTCCATCGAGAATGGTACGGTTTCGACTCACGGCCCGTCGGGCGAGCATGCGGATTGGACGGTGTATCTGCTGATTCGCACGCCGAAGTCCGCGGCGATCGAACTGGAAACGATGAATGGGCCGATCTCCTTGTACGACGTCGACGGCAAGTTGACGGCGCACGCGCACAACGGGCCGATCAGCATACGCAATTTTTCGGGGGACGCGGACGTGAGCGCATTGAATGGCCCGATCAGCGTGGAAGGCAGCAGCGGCAACGTGCGTATCCGAACTGAGAATGGACCCATCAGCGTGGACCTAGGAACGAGCTGGAATGGCAGCGGCCTTTCCGCCGATGCGCAGAATGGACCCGTGACGCTCCGCGTTCCGAGCGGATTCCAGTCCGGGTTCGTGGTGGAATCGACCAATTATGCACCGATGAGCTGTCGCGCCAGTATTTGCGGGAGCGCACGGAAGACCTGGGACGATGAACACCGGCGCATCGAGTACGGCTCGTCGCCCGTCGTGCATCTGTCGACGGTGAACGGGCCGGTGTCGGTCGAACAGGCACGCGACTGAAGCAGCGGCAAACCAGGCTCACCCGCGAAAGCGCCCCCGTATGGTGCGCGCTTTACTAGCTTCAGATCCGCAGCCGACCGCGATTCCTGGCCCTGCGGTGGACGCCGTCGCGCCGTTGCGGATAAACTTTGACGCATGCTGCTCGAAGCGCGCGTTCGCGACGGGATAACCGAAGCGGAAGCTACTCGACTGGCGCGGGAGATTTATGGCCTGGAAGTTAGGGCGCGAGCGCTTCCGGGCGAGTACGACGACAACTTTCATTTGATTACGGGGGAGGGACGCGCGTTCGTCCTGAAGGTCATGCACCCGGCGCGCGAGCCCTCGTTCATCGATCTGCAGGGCAAGGCCATGGTGCATCTTGCGGAGAACGCGCCACAATTGCCGCTGCCGCGCCTGCTACGGAATCGGAACGGCGAACCCTTCTCGGAAATTACTCGCGCGGATGGATCCAAGCGGCTGGTTTGGCTGCTGAGCTTCCTCGAGGGAACCGTTCTTGCCAAAGTGCGCCCACACGCTCTGGAGTTGCTCCGTGATTTGGGCCGCTTTCTTGGCGAGATGGACGCGGTGTTGCAATCGTTCGACCATCCCGCTGCACACCGCGAATTGAAATGGGATTCCTCGCGCGCGGTCTGGATCAAGGAATACCTCCCCGAGATTCGAGAGGCCACGCGGCGAGCGTTGGTCAAGAAGTTCCTGGCGCTTTATGAAGCCGAAGTCCTCTCGCGCCTGCCGCGCTTGCGGCGAAGCGTGATTTACGGGGATGCCAACGATTACAACGTCCTAGTGAGCGATCCGTGGCCGCAGCCGCGCAAGATCGCAGGCATGATTGATTTTGGCGACATGCATTACGGGTTGACGGTTTCCGAGCCAGCCGTCGCCGCGGCCTACGCAACTCTCGGAAAAGCGGATCCTCTCGGAGCAGCGGCCGAGGTCGTCGCGGGCTATCACCGCGTTTTTCCGCTCGAGGAACAGGAAGTTGCCGCGGTTTTTCCGTTGATGGCGGCACGGCTGGCGGTGAGCGTGACGAATTCGGCGCACTGCAAAAAAGGGCGGCCGGATGATGCCTATGTGACCGTCAGCGAAGAGCCGGCATGGAACGCGCTAGAGCACCTCGCGAAGCTTCATCCGCGCTTTGCCCACTACACGATTCGCGCCGCGTGCGGAATGACGCCGGTGCCTAAAGAGCAGAAGACGCGGTGCTGGTTAAAGGCCAGCGGGAAATCTGCGGCGCCCGTCCTAGACGTCGATTTGCGAAGGGAAGCGAGCCTCGTTCTTGATCTTGGTGTTAGCAGTTTGCTTGTCGGAGCCGATCCCACGGCTTCAGAAACTCCGGCGCTGACGGAAACGGCCTTTTCTGAAATGAAACGCGCGGGCGTGCGCGTGGGCGTCGGGCGTTACAACGAAGCGCGGCCCCTTTACCGCTCGCGACTGTTTGGGAGCGTCGACAATCCTGTAGCGGAGCGCCGAACGATTCATTTGGGAATCGATCTCTTTGTTGAGCCGGGCACGCCGGTGCGCGCGCCGCTCGATGGTGTCGTCGAGGTTCTGGCGAACAATCGAGCGCCGCAAGACTACGGTCCGCTGGTGATCTTGCGCCACCGCACGAGCGATCGAGAAGAATTCTTCACGCTGTACGGGCATTTAAGCACCGAAACGCTCAGCGGACTTAAGCTTGGCCAGCGGATTCCGAGAGGTCAGGAGTTTGGCCGCGTTGGAAAGTGCCAGGAGAACGGCGGCTGGCCGCCGCACGTGCATTTCCAGATCATTCTCGATCTGTTGAATCTTGGGGCGGATTTTCCCGGAGTGGCGTACGCCTCCGAGCGAGAGGTGTGGACGGGCCTTTCTCCGGATCCCAATTTCCTGCTGGGCATTCCCGAGGAGCGCTTTCCGGCGCCGGAAAGCCATTGCGAGGAGACGCTCGAGAAGCGGCGTGTGCTGCTGGGAAAGAACTTGAGCATTTCCTACGAGCGCCCGCTGAAAATCGTGCGCGGGTGGATGCAGTATCTCTACGACGATACGGGACGTGCGTATCTTGACGTATACAACAACGTGCCGCTGGTGGGGCACAGCCATCCGCGGGTGGTCGGCGCCGCCCAGGCGCAACTCGCCCTGCTCAATACCAACACGCGCTATCTGCACGACAACGTGAATCGCTACGCCGAACGGCTGACCGAGAAGCTGCCGGCCCCGTTGCGCGTGTGTTTTTTTGTGAATTCCGGGAGCGAAGCCAACGAGCTCGCGCTGCGGCTCGCTCGGGCGCACACCGGCCGCGAAGACGTGATCGTGCTTGAGCATGCCTATCACGGGCACACGACGACGCTCATCGACTTGAGCCCTTACAAATTCAATGGGCCGGGCGGGCGAGGAAGGAAGCCGTGGGTGCATGTGGCGCCGCTGCCGGACGATTACCGCGGCTGCTACCGGCGGGACGACCAACAAGCCGGCCGAAGATACGCGCTCGACGTTCGCGAGATTCTCGAACGCGCACGCGGGGAAGGCCGCGGCGTCGCGGCATACATCGCGGAATCTTTGCCAAGCGTCGGCGGACAAATTGTTTTCCCGCCGGGGTATCTCGAGGAAGTCTATAAGCACGTGCGGGCCGCAGGCGCGGTCGCGATCGCCGATGAGGTGCAGGTCGGCTTCGGGCGTTTGGGAACGCACTTCTGGGGATTCGAAACGCAAGGCGTGGTGCCGGACATCGTCGTGCTCGGCAAGCCTATCGGGAACGCCTTTCCGCTTGCGGCGGTGGTCACGACGAAGGAAATTGCAGCATCGTTCGCGAACGGAATGGAATTCTTCACGACCTTTGGGGGCAATCCGGTGGCCTGTGCGGCAGGCTTGGCGGTGCTCAACGTGCTCGAAGAGGAAAAGTTGCCGGACAACGCGTTGCGTGTCGGGACGCACCTCAAGAAGCGACTCGAAGACTTACAGCTCCGCCACGGGCTTGTCGGCGACGTGCGCGGCTCGGGCTTGTTCTTGGGCGTGGATCTGGTCCTTGATCGAGCGACCCGCGAGCCCGCGCCGCTCGAAGCCTCCTACGTCGTGAACCGGTTGCGCGAGTGCGGAATCCTCACCGGCACCGACGGCCCGCATCACAACGTGATCAAGCTGCGGCCGCCGCTCCTGTTCACCGAGAAGGACGCCGACCTCTTCCTGACCACGCTGGACGAGATCCTCGAGGAAGATGCCGCCAAACCACACCATTGAGATCGCGACCTCTTTTTGCCAGGAACGCCGTTCTCAGGGCTTTAGCAAAACGAAGCTTACGCCGTAGCCGGGGAGCGTCACGGTCAGCTTGGGGGCGAGCGTGATGGGGCTCGGCTGAGGTCCGTTCGTGAGGTCGCTGGTTCCGCCGATATTGAGTTGCGAGGCGGAAGCGAAACTCCCCAGAGCAGAGACATCGAGGACCACCGTGCGTGCATCACCGGTCCCGTTGTTGTCCGTGGGCGAAAACACGGCGCGATCTGCAATCATTACCAGGACCGATCCATCGCTGTTTTTCGTAGCCAGAGTCTCAACCGTAGCGGTTTCCGTGACGGTCAACGCCAGGATGTCTGGCGCGGCCGGACTCTCGGGATACAGCTTGGCCAGCCAGGAGTCCACCCAATAGCTCAAGTGCTTGTTGCCGGAAGAGTAGTCCACCTCCCCAAACTGCGCGTCGCTGTCATAGTCCCAGTGATATAGGGCTTGACTGCCGGCTTTTCCAAGTTGCGCAAAAACATAAGGCCGCCACGCGGCAAAAAACGCGCTCGTGCCGCGCAAGTCGAGCACGAATTTCTGCGCGGGATTGCATGTGCTGTTGCCGCTCGCGTTGGCAAAGTCCGCGTTGACATTGTTCTCGGTCACCCACACCGGGACACTTCGAAGATCCGGACGCAGGTTAAGTTCCTGATAGAAGTATTTGACATCATTTACGAAACCCGGAATGGTGCTGAAAATTTGCGCGTCCGTGTCCGTCTGGTTGCACGACGAATAAAAGTGCGTGGAAACCATGTTCACCTGGGCGTTGACGCCTCCCAGGTTTGCCGGAAGAACGAAAGTTGGCAAATTATTGCGCGGATCGCCCTCCTGAAAATCGAAGTCCGATAGCTCCAAGGCGGAAAACTGGATCGAGGAATCGACGGCGAGCATCGCGGGCACCACGGTGTTGTAGAGCTGGACGTACTCGGCCGGGGTCAGGCCGTTGATGTTGTACTCGTTGAAGATGCCCCACCAGGTAATTTTGTGCGGAGCCGCGGACAAAAGATTTGGCGACGCAAAGTGCTGCCCTCCCCAATCGAAGCCCGGTCCGTTGTAATAGCGCACCAGGTCCGCACTGTAGCTGGCAAAATCCTGGAGGTGATTGGCGATATCGAAGGTTCCTTGAGCGTTGTACATAAACGCGGGCGCGACCGCTATTTGAAATTCGGGACTGTGGTCGGCCACCGACAGAACCGGCTGGACGACGGCGTCGAGTTTTGAGAAGTCCCAGTCGGTCGCCACTCCGGTATTCGCCTTCATCGGAACCGCCTGGGAAAGAGCCTGGAGGCGGATGTGTTGCGGGCCTAGCTGGTTGAGTTGGGCGGGTTCGAGCGCAGCGTGGTTCTGAAAATATTGGTAGTCCCATTCCGCCGGCTGGAACGACGTGGACATGAATTCGTCGAGCTTGCCGTTGACACCCTCGGTTTGATCCACGGTGCTGCCAACCATGGCGGACACCGCGACAACCATGGTGAGATTCTGGCTCGCCACGGAGCGAAAGTCGGTGGCCGTCACTTTCAGGGAGTAACTCCCCGCTGGCGTGCCCGCGCTGCTGGTCAGGATAAGTGCGCCGCTTCCACTACTCCCAGGCTCGACCACCTGGGACAGCGTGCCGCTCGGAACCCCGCCGACGGCCAAGGTCACCTGGCCCGAGTTTCCCGTTACGCTTGCGGTGATCTTTGCGGGTGTCCCATCCTGTGGGGCGAGGGCCATGGAGGAAGAAAGGGAGAGGCTCAGAGCTCCCGGTGCTCCCGGGGAACCAGGAGTACTGCAAGCCCCCAGGGCGAAGCCGAGGGACGAGGAGCAGATAACCGCTGCACTCCTCCAAGTCATTTGTTTGGCTTTCCATCTCACGCTTCGGAGGCTCGCTTCCGACCGCCGAGCATCCTCGAGCCGCTCTTGTCCATCCATATACATGGCACTGCTCCGCTGAAGAAATGGAAACCTGCCCCGCGCGAAATGTAGTTTAATCACCTGTGGTTCAATCGGGAAGGGCACGGCATGCGGCTGGTTCGACGGTTCGTCGGGATAATCGGTCTCTGCGGGATCTTAGCCGGCTCCCCGATTCACGCAGCGGACTTCGCAGACTGCGTGGGAGTGGTTGTCGACGAGAATGGCGTCCCTGTTCGATCCGCGCGAGTAACGCTCGAAGACGCCGCAGGGCATTCCTACCGAACGGATACCGATGCTGCCGGGCGCTTCGCTTTTCATAATCTCACTTCCGGGGAGTACAAAGCGGAGGTGCGCGAGGAAGGCTTTTTCCTGCTCACCGGCCAGGCCGTCACGCTACACCCCGGAAGCAACGAGTTGTCGCTGGTGTTGAATCATGAGCAGGAAGTTCGCGAAAAGGTGCAGGTCACCGCGTCCTCCAACCAGATCGATACCCAGGACCCCACACAGCGGTCAACGCTCACCGAGCGGGACATTCGCGATATTCCCGTTCCCAGTAGCCACGTCCTTCAGCAAAGCCTGGTCGCGCTGCCGGAAGTCGTCGAGGACAATCACAACAACCTGCATGTGGCCGGGGCACGCTCCGGAGAAACGCAATACCTTATGGACGGATTTGAGATCGGAGACCCGGTGAGCGGCGCGCTTACTTCGCGGTTCAATGTGGATGCGACGCGCCGGGTAGAAGTCCAGTCGGGGAACATCAGCGCGGCTTACCCACACTCGGGTGCAAGCATCTTGAGTCTGGAAACTCCCGACGGGGACGACCGCTGGCGCTTCGGAACCACCAATCCCGCCCCGGGCATCAACATTCAGGAGGGCACGCATCTGGGAAACTGGTATCCGCGGTTCACGTTTTCCGGGCCTATCGAGCGCGGCCGCTTCTGGTTTTCCGAGGCGGTCAGCATCCAGCACACCTTTGGCGTCGTAAAGCAACTGCCTTCGAACGCCAACACTTTCGTGGAATGGGCGGGAGACAACCTTCTCCGGCTGCAATACAATCTTTCCTCCAAGAACATCCTCCACGCGACGCTGCTCTACAATCGCGCAAGTGACACGAACCTCGGCCTGGACGCGCTCGATCCGCAATCCACGACCGTCAACGCCGACCAGCGACGCGGCTTCGTCTCCTTGAAGGATCAGCTCTGGCTTCACGAAACTTTGTTCGAGTTCGGAGTGGCCGCCGATGACGGCGTGCTCGAGTACATCCCGCAAGGTTCCGAGCCCTTTATCGTGCTCATTGACGGCACGAGCGGTAATTACTTTCAGCGTGTGCGCCAACACGGACAGCGTTTGCAAGCGGTGACCAACGTCATGGCCGCCTCGCGGCACTGGCACGGCACACATCAGCTCTCCGCGGGTGCAAACGTGGCCGGGCTCGTCTTCCACCGGTCTGCCGAGCGCGGAGAGATTAACGCGCTCGAGGCGAGTAATCCAAACGATGGAACGGCGTGCACTTCCCCGGTGCCGGGTTGCCTGGTGCGACGGAGCACGTTTGCGGGAACGGCCGCGCTGCGACTTTCCAACACCCAGGCGGGCGCCTACGCGCAAGATACCTGGTCCCTCGGCAGGCACTTCGTTTTTCAGGCGGGCTTGCGCACGGACTGGGACCGCTTTACCGGAAGCGCCATAGCCGAACCGCGCGTCTCGGGCAACGTGCTGCCATTCGGCGATGATCGCGCGAAATTCTCGCTGGGCTGGGGCATTTACAACGTGCCCCTTAACCTGGCGCTCGTTGGACAGGCTCTCGATCAACAGCAAATCGACACGTTCTACGACTCCGCCGCGAACGTGGTTCCGCCAGGCCCGGTCGTGAGCCGGTTCGCCCTGCCCGCAGGGGGTCTCGCGCAACCGCGCTTTTCGACCACCAGCGCTGGCTGGCAGCAGAAGTTTGGGCGCAATACGCTCGTTACCCTGAATCTGCTCGCGCGCAACGGCTCTCATGGCTTCGCTTATGTGGACCAGCAGCCCTCGCAGCCCGGCGGAGTTTTTCTGCTTCAGGATCATCGCGAGGACCGCTATCGCTCGGCCACGCTGTCAGTGCTTCATGTGTTTTCAGAAAGCATGGAGATTTACGGTGCCTACACGCGTTCGCGGGCGCATTCAAGCGAAGTTCTCAACCCGGCGCTCGGTGCGATCTTTTACGCCGCGCAACAGCCTGGTCCGGTCGCCTGGGATGCGCCCAACCGCGTGGTGCTTTGGGGCTGGATGCCCACGCATATCTGGAGCACGCAGCTAAGTGGTTTCTTCGAGTCTAGGACCGGCTATCCGTTCAGCGTGGTCAATCTCGAGCAGCAACTGGTCGGCTTGCCCAATTCCTTGCGTTTTCCTGCGTACTCGAGCTTAAATCTGGGCCTCGAACGGAAGTTTGCCTTTCGCGGGTATCTGTGGGCGGCGCGGGTCGAGGTCGTCAACGTTCTTGGCCGGCAAAACCCCGATTCGGTGGTGAACAATATTGACGCTCCGGCGTGTACCAGCCTGGTTCGGTCCGGGTGCTTTGGAGCCTTTGCCGGCGGTCAAGGCCGGGCGACGACGTTGCGCGTGCGGTTTGTTGGCAGAAAATAAAGGTTCTCCCGGGTGGCAGACCGCGCTAGCTCTCCGAACGGCCCCGACCGAAGAGCCGATTCCTATGGGCGATACCGGGCCGAAACCTCCGACTTGAACTCTTCCGCCGTTCTGGCTACCCTGTGTAGGTCGAAGGGGAAGGGATTGTCCGGCAGTTGCCGGGGACGCTGCACTGCAAAGTGTTGTTCTGGAAGGAGATAGCGGTTTGGATGTCCCTCCGCAGGCGGAACGCCATCTAAGAGCAAGGAACCAGAGTGGCCTGCAGATGCATCTGATGGTAGGCTGGGCCCATCTTGAGGGACATGCGCCAAAGGTAGCGAGAAAGACACACGCCCCGCGGTCCGCCCTTTCCGAAATACAGACCGGAGTTACAAAAGTTACATGGCTCGTTCGCTTGTGATTGTCGAATCGCCCGCCAAGGCGAAGACGATTAATAAGTATTTGGGACGGAATTACACCGTCA
>Ga0126381_100002306_pt1 | contig 20573 bp, 40 predicted proteins | sample PanSoiMetPlot_28_FD_96465 | JGI IMG/M metagenome (GOLD analysis project Ga0126381, IMG submission 96465) | Tropical forest soil microbial communities from Panama - MetaG Plot_28 | ecosystem: Environmental > Terrestrial > Soil > Tropical forest > Bulk soil | place: Panama | collected 2016-02-17
ACTGCAATGCAGTGCAAGGCACAAGGGGAACCACCATGAGCAGCACCTTCGACCGCATCGCGTCGGCGTCCGCCATCGGCGGCGGCGTCGCCAGCATCGCCACCGGCCACCCGGTCGTCGGCGGACTCGCCACCACCGCCCTGGTCGCAGGCGTCGCGGCCGCCCGGGTACGGGACGCGTTCAAGCGCAGCCCGCAGCCCGCAGCCGCCGTCGCCGACCCGACCCTCGACCCCATCGCCGAAGCCGAAGCCGCAGCCGCGGTCACCTGGCTAACCGGCGGCTGGCTGGCCCGCCCCGCCCCCCGGCCGCGCTGGTGCAGCCCCGAAACTCTCAACTGGCTGGCCGGACAGGTCACCCCCTGGTGGATCGTGGCCAGCACCAAGTGCTCCCCGTTCGGGGCCTATATCGCCCGACCCCTCGGCCCCGACTGGGACCACGTCGAGACGGCCCCCCGCCCCGACCGGATCGACTGGGACCACGGGGAGGTGTGAACCGGCGGCCCGGGCCTCCCCCCGGCCCGGGGGAATACCGACAGTGCCAGCGGTGTTAGACACCTTTGACAAGAACAGACAGTGTGGACCGGGAGTCGGCGAACCCCGTGAGGATCGCCGGTACTTGATCCCGTTCCCCCAGGATTGCGGCGGCGAGTCGTGAGCGTGGCAGCGCAGACACTCACCGTAGGTGCGGGATTTTAGCGCCTGGCCGGACCGTAGCGCCCGGTTCCTGGGACTCTCGGCCCACTGTCTCACCCCCGGCGTACCGTGCCGGAAGGGGGCAAGGAATAGACACTGGCAGGGGTGCGTTACACTGCCACCAGAGGGACCACCGGAGCGATCGAAGGCCGGGCTTGGACTCTCGCCGCACCGTGACAACCGAACAGGCCAGGGGAGGGGTTCGCAGCCCGCTACGAACGCACCTCACGTGCCGTGCCCTCGCGTGAGGGTAGCCGCGGCTCACCCCTCCCCCTCCCCTGACCTGTCTCCTGGTCAACCGACCAGGGGCACGAAGGCAAGACACACAAGACAGAGAAGGAACCATGACCGAAGCCCTGCAAGCGTGCGTGGACGAAGTCGCCGAACGGGCGGCCGCCGAGAGGAACCAGGCATGACCAAGAAGCATTTTCAGGACATCGCCTACGCGCTCATGCTCGCCCGCCCGCACCCCGACGCGTCGCCCGACGCGTCCGACGCGTGGTGGGCGACCGTGGCCCTAATGGCCGACGTGTGCGCCCAGCACAACGCGCTGTTCGACCGGGGCAAGTTCTACGCCGCCGCCCAAGCGGAGCGTTACACCCCGTCGCTGCACGGACGTTGACACACTGACCAGAGAGAGGAACCTCTATGTACACCCACGTCAACTACCAGACGAAGAAGGCGTTGAAGGAGGCGGTCGCCCGCGGCGACACCGTGACGTTGTTCGCGCCCGGCATCGGTGCCCCCCAAGACAACGGCACCGAGTACGTCGAAGGCCCGCACTACCCCGAACCGCACCGCTGGTACGCCACCGTGCAGGTGAAGGACGGAAAGGTGGTGAAGGTCAAATGATCCACGACTACTCGACCGGCGAAATGCCCGACGACGACGAACCGCGTTGGGACACCGCGACGCTGCGACGTGACTACGAGGTGCTCGGCTTCGCCGCCCCCTACGTGGTGGTGCGTCGCCGCTCGGACGGAGCGAAGGGAACGTTGCAGTTCAACCATTCGCCCCGGGTCTACTTCAACTTTGAACCGAGCGAGTGACAGTGGGTGCGCCCCGGGTGACCGGGGCGCTGCCCAGTGCCACTAACCTGGTGACACTGACAGAGAGAGGAACCCTGTGCAAGACAACAGCAAGCCCAACATGCAAAACCTGCTCAGCTACCTCATGCCCTACGAAGAGGGTGAACTGGACGACGGCCAGGTGGTCGAGTTGTTCCAGTTCCTGGTGGACAGCGGACTGGCCTGGCAACTCCAAGGCCACTACGGACGCAACGCGGCCTACCTCATCGACATCGGTGCGGTGACCGCCCCCCGGTCCTACTGGGAACCGCAAGGAGACGAAGATGGAAGCTGACCCCCGGTTCCCCGACCGGCCCGACCATCCCGACTTCGACTCGCTGTCCGACTGCGCGTTGGGGATGGACGCCGCCGCCGAACGCAACGAGGTGGACGACATCGTGCGCCGCATCGTGGACCCCGAGTCGCTGACCTACCTGGTGTTGCACCGGGCCGGGAACGCGCTGGTCGCCGCCGCCGCCCATCAGGTGGTCGACGGCGAAGAAGTGGATGTCCATTCGCTGCTCGCCGCCGCGATCCTCGACGGCTTCGTGATCGGCGCGACCTACGAACGGCGGCGCGACGTACGCGACCGCCGCGCCCAGGCCCGAGCCGACCACGCCGACCCGAAACAGTGGTGGTCCCATGAATGACGACCAGTTGCTGTCGATCCTGGAGAACATGCGGGCGATGTTGGAATCCACCAACCGTTCGCTGATCGCGATCCGGGTCGCGCTCACCAACCATCAGGCCCAACTCGACGCCCTCGCCGACATCGCCGAACACACACTGTCCGCGATCGCACTACTGTCGGGAGTCGAACCGGCAACGACAGGAGGTGAATACAGTGACCATGACCAAGCGTCCCCGGGCCGGTGACCCGGTCGGCATCATCGAAATCGCCGACCGGCTCGGCGTCGCCCGGGTCACCGTCGACAAGTGGATCGGCCGGGACTGGACCCAGTTCCCCGAACCGACCTGGACGGTCGGCGGCCGCCCCGCCTGGGACTGGCGCGACGTGTGGGACTGGGCGAAGGAAACCAATCGCCTCGACCCGCCGCCGCCCCGGGGCAAGGCCCAGCGTCGCCGCACCAACGGCGATTGAGATGAACGGCAGCGCCGCCCGTCGCCGCCGAGGGAGTTCCAAGACACCGAGAGGGGAGGTGAGAAAGATGGCAACGTCAAAGACCGAATACACCTACAACCAGTTGCGCCTGCTGTGGTACCTGAAGAAGCACGGCCCGGTCACCGACGCGGGTCGGACCAATCGCCGCGCCAGCATCCTGTCCGCGTTCACCGACGCGTTGGGATTGAGCCAGGCGACCGTGCGCCACTGCCTGCGGGCCTTGGAGCAGCGGTCGATCATCCTGCGGACCTACAGCGACGACCGGCCCAAACGGTTCGGCGACCAGACCGGCGGTATGCGCCTGACCCGCATCGAGTTGGTCGACCCCAAGATGAAGCTGCCGCCCGAACCGGCCGCCCCTACGTTGGGGACCGTGATGCGCTGGGAGAACCAGGTGCTGTACGACATGACCGCGTCGGACCCGGAGCGGGACGACGTGATCGACGCCCTGGTCGAACGCATCGCCGAGTTGCAGGCCCAGGTGGACAAGCTGGGCGAGGTGATCGAAGGTCTGGCGAGCGAGAACGCCCGCCTGGCCGACCGCCAGGATCGGACCCCGCCCGCCCACCTGTCCCAGCCGGTGCGGGACGCGCTGCCGGATGAGGTGTGGGATCGCCTCACCCACCAGGCGAAGCGACGCACTGGCAAGTAATACCAGTACCAATGCAGTGCAGTGCAGTGCTACTGTCTCGGAGTGTCGGGGAACCCTCCCCGGCATTCCGTGCCAGTGGCCCCTCAGTGGCCGCAGGAGGCCCCGTGCCCGTCACCCGCACCAACACCCGGAGGTACGTCGCCACGTGCCTCACGTGTGGCTGGACGACGGGAGTGGGCAGCGTGCGCCTCGTGCTCTCCGAGCGCCTGCGCCACCACTGCCGGGAAACTGGACATTCTGACACACTGGAGACAGAAGCTATGGCGAAGTTCAAAGTTCACGACCCGGGAGAAATCCCCGAGCAGCCGTCGAACCGTCTCGACGGCTACGAGAACCACCTGATCGTGTTCACCAACATCCGGGAACCGATCACCGCCGACCGCGGCTTCGGCCCCCGCGACGAGACACCCGCCGACGTGTACGTGTACGCCGAAGGTGAATGGAAAGAACTGGGAACCAACTTCCCGGTGTTCTTCGCCGCGGTCCAGGCCCAACTGGCCGAAGTGCGAGCCACCCACGGCGACGACGCCGCCCTGGGCGGCGTGCTCAAGCGGGGCGCAGGCCGCAACCCCCGCGCCTGGGGGATCGTCCCCGCCGACAGTGCCAGCGCCAAGAAGGCCCTGGTCGACTTCGACCCTGACACCGTCGGAGTGTTCTAGGCAGCCCCGCACGAATCCCTGCACTGTCTAGGACATCGAGACACCCCCGGTTGCTCACAAGCGCCGGGGGTGTCTCTCGTTCGCCGGGGGAAAGATGGCAAAGCCCCGGCGGACTTACGGCGGCGGCGACACGTTCGGGCCGATGTCCTCCACGATCAACGTGCAGGCGTTGGCGAGCACCCGCAACGCGCCCGCGGTCGAGTTGATCATCAGTTGCAACGTCGCGGTCTTGGTGGAGGTCGGGATGTACAGCGCGTTGCCGCCGCTGGCCATGTTCACCCCCGCCGCCACGTTGGTCGCGCCGAACACGGTGTCGACGCTCAGATCGTCGCGGAAGCGCATCGCGGTCGAACCGGTCGCGGTGATCTGGTTCCCGAACGCGCTGCCCGACATCCGGTAGCGGCGGCCGAGCATCACCGGCACCGACAACGACACCGCGGCCGCGATCGCCGAGAAGTCGATGCCCGCGGCCGGGCCGAGCCCGGCCGCGCCGATCCCCCACGAGATGTTCCACGGCGGCGTCCAGCCCGTCGTCGCCGACTGCCAGATCAACGTGCGGCCGGTGTCCAACTCGTAGATCTGCATCCCTTGCGTCGGCCCCGAGGGCCGGGTCACCGACGTGCAGACGATGATCCCCTGCCCGGCCGGTGGAGGCACCGCGTAGGCGGCGGCGGAAGCCACCGCGCAAGGGTAAAGGCCGGACGGCTGTTCGTCGTACCAGGTCACGTACAACGACGTGTCCTGCCCCGCCTGCGGGGCCCCCGCCAGCGGGGTGAACGGCGTCCAGGTCACCGGGTCGGCGTTGGGCAGCATCGCCACCCGGAACACGTCGGCGGTGAACGCAGGCAGGATTTTGAGCACGACCCCCTGGGCGACGTTCAACGCGTAGGGCGACGAGTTCATCAACAACAGCCAGCCGAACGGGATGAACGCGCCCGCGTAGGACTGGGCGAAGTCGATGTTGGCCGCCTGCCCGGGGAAGTTGATGGCCTGCGCCCCGACGTTGTACGGGCCGACGATCGCCCCCGCGTTGGGCCAGGAATGTTCGGGGGAGGTGAGGGTGTCCCAGGTGCTCACTACTCTTTCGCGCCGCCTCCGTACACGACGCGCTCCAACTCGGCGACCCGGTCTTCGATCGACGGCTTTTCTTCGGCCGGTTCGGCGGCGGTGTCGTCGGTGGTTTCTTCGACAGCAGGTTCATCTTGCATTGTCAACTCCAAAGTACAGTGTAAGTTCCGATGTTGCCGCCGCCCAGGTCGTAGAGGGCGACGAACCCCCGCCCATCGGGGACACCCCGGGTCACGGTGGGGGCGATGTCGAGCAGGGGCGCGCCCGTGTCCTGCACGATCTTGTCGTGGTTGACCCACACCCGGGCGGTGCCGGACGCGACATCCCCCTGGCACGACGCGCCGTTGTCGAGTTGCACTGTCCCGAACACCGGGACAGGACGGGCGGTGCCCTGTCGGCCGTTGCGAGAGTGGGGGCTGGCTACGGTCGTCAACAGGACACCTCCCGTCGAGGGCGGGCTAGGAGAAGGAGCGGGCGCAGGACCAGAAGTGCAAGCGGCCACGATCTGGTCCCACACCCGCATCGTGTGGTCGCCGGGGCACACCGTCGAAGAACCGGGGGAGTTGCGGTGCGCCACGACTTCCGGGTTTTCGGTCACATAGCTGCGGGCGCGTGCATCGGTGACCGCCTGCCGGATCACGGTGATGTCGTGGTTGGTCACCTCGTAGTCCATCCGGTTCCCCGGCAGAACCAGGTCCAAGCTGACGTGGTTGTAGTTGAGTGTCGCGTACGACGACCACACGTCCCGGAAGCGGGCGAACGTGTCGGTGCCGACCGAGTACGTGTAACCCCCCGAACTGCACCGCCAGGAGTCGGCCGCGGAGCACGGCTGCCCCGCCCCCTCGTGATGTACGGTGACTCTGGACACTGCCGCAGGCATGTTACGGCTGTCCGATCGCCCGTTCGCCGTTCAGTTCTTCCCAGATCGTGACCAGCACCGTGCCGGTCGGCGCACAACCCAGGCAGTCGACCCCGTCCGACGACTTGATTTCCATCGTGCCGTCCGACGACTGCAAGAAGAACGTGTTGGTCTGCACGGTCGGCGGCAACGCGTTCACCAGCACCGCCGCCGTCACCTCGTCCATCGGGCCGATCTGGATACCGGCCGTCGCGCTCACCACTTTGATGAGCGCCCGCTTGCGGTCCAGGTTCGGGTCGAGGAGGCGCACGACGGTCGTGTTACCCGGCACCACGATCGTGCGGGACCGCACAATCTCTGCGCCCGCTTCGGTGGTCAACACCTCGTGGTGCACGATCTGGGGCGGCGGCGGCTGGGCGACCGGCCGGGCCACGTCGGTCAGCAGGTTGAGCGACGCCGAAGACTCACCCGGTTCCATCGGCGACGCCGACGGCACGTCGAAATGCGACGGTTCGGCTTGCGCGAACGTGCCTTCCGGTTCGTCCGACGGCGACCATTCGTTCACGTCGGGGTTCCACAGGTCGGCCCACACCGGATCGTTGCTCGCCACGGTTCCTCCTTAGGCGGCGGCCGCCGCCATCAGCGCCGGACCGGCCGCCTGTTTCGCTTCCTGCACCGGCTTCAAGTCGTTGAGCACCACGTTGACCCCCAACGCGATCAGGCCCAGGCCGATCACGAACTGTACGACCCGGAACGCGTTGTCGGTGAAATACTTGATGAGCGGCGAGAACAACCCTTTGATCGCATCGCCGACCGCTCCCAGCCCCGGTAGGGAAACTCCGGTCAGTGTCGCCGATTGCGTACCGGAACTGCCGGAGCCGGTGAAGGTTCCGGCGCTGACCGCCGCCAACTGCGCGGCCGACAGGTTGGCGAGCGAGCCGTACTTGTTGAGCCAGTTGTTCTGGTACTGGCCGATCGTGATGTTGTTGCCGGGCGGAGTGAAGTTGTCGTAGTTGTGGTTGCCGACCGACACCGGGTAGTACCAGTGTTTCGGCACCTGGGACACGTCGCCGCCGACCGACGCCAAGAACGTGGTCACGTCGTAGCGGGCCACCGCGTCCTGCACCGCCTTGGGCGCGTCGGCCGCGTTGACGGTGAACGGAGTTCCGGCCGGAAGCGCGCCCGCGTTCAACGCCGCGTGGAACATCACATCCCACGTCCCGGTCGTGTACTGGTACGCGCCCGACGCGTCGGAACCGCCCGACGTGTGGATCGTGTAGTTCCCGGCCGGGTTGCCGCCCCCCGACTCCAACGCCCGGATCGTCGCCAGGATCGCGTCGACGTTCACGTCGCCGGGCCGGATCACCGCGGTGCTCATGCCGCCGCCGCCATGACCGCCGCCTGTTTCGCCTGCTGCACCGGCTTCAAGTCGTTGAGGACCACGTTGACCCCCAACGCGATCAGACCGATCCCGATGATGAACTGCGCGGCCCGGAACGCGTGGGCGCTCAAGAAGTCAGTGACCGGCGTCCAGATACTTTTGATCGGCCCGACCAGCGACGTGAGGTCGAGGCCCAACGGATTGTTGGGCTGGGAGCCGAGCGCCTTTTTGATCTGATCGTCAATGCTGGCGCTGGTCAGTTGTGCGCCGCCCGCCCGGGTCGACGCCAACTCGATGTGCCACGGTTCGTTCGACAGCGGAAACGACAGTCCCAGGTCGGCGGCGTGCACATGGGCGCAGTCGAGGTTGCCGCCCAGGTCGACCGCCAACCCTTTCTCGTGGTTGGAATGGCCGGGCGGCGCGACCCAGTTGGGGGCGTCGGCCGCCCCGTGCTGGGCGACCGCCTGGGAGTACAACGACGACTGTTCGGCGAAGGTGCGGAACCCCGACTGGATCGTGATCCCACCGCACATCCCCATCAGTTGGGTGACGGCGGCGGCGAGGGTCGGGTCCACCCCGTTGAGGTTCGCCACCGATCATCCCCAACCTCGTTGCTGGCGGCGGGCCACCTCTTTGCGTTCAGCGATGATCGCCCGGAAGTACAACCGCCACGCCTGGCGTATCTGCACCAGGCTGAACGCGGTCGAGGTCATGACGTGTTTCAGCCGGGGCCGGGGTGCGAGCGGCTTGGTGTCCATCACTGCGACGTGGACGCGGGGCGGGGCGGCGGGGCGTCGCTCACCCCGTCGCCCGAGGGGGGTGTCTGGTTGGCGACCGGAATCTTGCCGTCGGCGTCGCGGGCAATCCCGGGCGGCATCACCGAACTGGCCGCTGTACCGATGTTCGGGACAGTTTCGGTGACGACCGTGCCGTGCATCCCCAGCGTCTGTTCGATCGCGTCGAGGCGTTGGTTGTGGCCCTGGAACCGCAGGTCGGACGCGTAGGCGAGATGGCGCATCGACTCGGCCCAGTCGGCGGTGATCGGCACCGCCGCCAGGTCGCTGCCCATCCCCGGCGGACGGCGGCGGCGGGCCATCATCCCCAGCACGATCGCCGCGAACGTCAACCCGCCCAGCGCGATCAGGGCGTACCGCTGGGTGTCGCTGAACCCTTTCGGTGTCTCAACGTTCGGGACTTGGGGGTCGGGGACGTTCGGTGTATCCATCAGTAACCACCTTGGGATTGTTGGGGCGGAGCCTGGGACAGTCCCCGGCCCACCGCGTGGGTGTAGGCGTAGTGCATCCCGCCCGCGACCATGATCGTCGCCAGCACCGGCCACGGCGACTTCGCCAGGAGACTCCAGGCCGCGCCGCCCGCCACCGCCACCGCGTCGCCGATCACCACCCAGTGCATCAGCGTCGACTGGCGGTCGGACGCGAACAGTTCGGTGGTCTGCGGCGACGAGTTGAGCGTCGAGTACACGTCGAGGGCGAGCGTGGCCCACACCCCGAACAGGATGGCGGCGGTCGCCCCGTTGAACTTCTCCATCAGTGCGACCGGGTGTACGCGGTGATCCAACGGGCTTCGGCCGCGGTGAGCGGGCGGCCCAGGCCGGGCACCACCGCCGGTTTCGCCGAAGTTTTCACCGGAGTTTTCGGATGGGTGTACGCCTGGTAGGCGGTCGGCAGCCGCGACGTGGACGGCAGGTGGGCGACGATGTTCAACAGGGTCGCCAGTTGGGCGTCGATCGACTGTGAACCGAGATGGTCCAACGAACCGTGCGGCACTCCCGGAGTGTGGGCCAGCCGGTTGATGATCTGGGTGATCTGGGCCTGGATGGTGGCGGTGGTGGCCGCCGGTTTGCCGGGCGCGCCGATCGCCCCCAACAGGTCGTTGAGCGCGTTGATCGAAGTCTGTTCCGACGCGGTCGACGGCGACCCGGGCGAGTTACCCGGCGTCACCGGCAGGTTGCCGTTGAACGGCAACGGGATCGGCGGATATCCGGCCTGGCCCAACGCGGCGTTGACCGCGCCCGCTTCGGCGTCGGTGAGCGGGTTGCCGTTGGTGAAGTCGTAGATCGCCTGGTTGGCGAGCGCGGGGCTGTACCCCTTCGCCAACAACGCGTTGTAGGCCGACAGTGCCCACTGGGCGATCGTCTGGGTGGCGGTCCCCGGGTTGGTGATGTAGGGCAGGCCGGTGAGCGGGTCGATGGGCAGGCCGGTGTTGGGGTCGGTGGCGACCGCGGGGACCAGCGGCGAGGTGGTCGACGCCGCGCTCTGACGGCTGCGCCACCAGATGAGGATCGCGACTGCGCCCCCGCCCGCCAGGATCACCCACAGCGGGATGCCGCCTTTGCGGCCTTCGGGGACGGGCGACTGGTCGACGGCCATCAGTACAGGCTCTGGGGCGGCGACTGCCGCGCCCGGTTGACGAGTTGGCCGATGATGAACCGGGGGTCGAGTTCGGGGATCGTGACCGTCGGTCCCGACCGCAGCCGGGAGTACAGGTCGCGCCAGAAGCTGATCGGCCCGGTGATGTTCTCGGGAATGTTGATCGGCAACTCGGAGCCGATGGTGCCGAAGTTGGTTTTGATCGCCGGGAGCCGGTAGTCGGGGTGGGCGACCGGCGACGGCATCATCGGGTGCCGTCCCGCGTACTGGAACGCGGCGGGCAGCCCGGCCAGGGGATGGCCGACCAGGCCCGAGAAGTAGTTGTTGGGCAGCGGAGACGCGATTGCGACACTGTCAGGAGGTGGCATACATCACCCCGGCATCGACGTGGCAGCAAGCTGCCGTTGGATGAACTGTTCCCGCCCGACCAGCAGTTGCTGATCCCACGGTCCCGGCATGTCGCGGGCGGTGTTGTACTGCTCCATGTAGGTCGGCATGTAACCCTGGGTCGACCCGGGCGGTATCCGGTAGATCGCGATGTGTTCGCCCGTGAACGAACCGCGCCCGCCGCCGTTGAGCGACGTGGCCGCGTTCCAGTCCGACCAGAACAACGCCAGGTTGCGGGTGCTGTGGTCGATCCACGGTCCGTCCTGGGCGAAGCCGTACTCGCCGTGACCTTCGTTGGGAGGCTGCCACTGGTTGAAGGTGAACAGCCCCAGGCCGTTCTCCACCCCTTGGCGGGGCACCACCCAGATGTCTTCGCCCATCCACTGGTCGACGTAGTCGTAGTCGCCGGGGCCGGTGCGATAGCGGGCCTGGCTGGCAGTGTCCGCGATCTGTGGCAGCGGGGTCGCCCCGGTGGCGGTGGTCCCCGACTGACCGCCCGGCGTCGGCCCGCCGCTGGCGTGCAGCAGCCCCGACTGGACCGGGAACCGATGGGTGTCCTCGTAGTCGGGCGGTTCGGGGACCGGCAGGTACGCCTTGGCGGCCATCAGTGCCTCTTTCTCGGGCGGCGCTTGAACCCGTGGGTGGCGTAGTACGCCTTCACCTGGGCGTGGGTGTAACGCCGACCGTCCTTGTAGTAGTAGCGGCCCCGTCTACGGAACGGCATCGGTCATCCCTTGGGTGGGTTGGGCGGCTTGCCCCCGGTGGCAGCGGCCGCCACCGAGCCGTACAGGTACGCGAGGCCGTTGAGGATCGAGCCGACGTTCTTGCCGTTGGTGACGACCACCCCGACGATCACCACCAGCGACAGTCCGCCCAGCCAGTTCCAAAACGACCCGGCACCGTCCATCGGTCACTTCTGGGCCTGCGGTGACCCGGAACGGGCCGCCCCGGCGGCGGCGGTGTAGAGGCTGCCCAGGCCGGTGAGGATGGTGGCGACGTTCTTGCCGTTGGACACGACCACCCCGACCAGCACGATCATCGTGATCCCACCGAGCCAGTTGAATACACTGTTGCCTTGCATTGACAGTCTCCTATGCGACGTTCTTCTGGGACGGGAGCGGTTCGATCGAGGACTGGCCGGGCTGGCCCGGCACCGGCACGATGCGCGACCCGGTCGGGCCGGTGTTGAAGATTTCGCCGTCGGGCAGTTGGATCACCTGGTTGGGGGTCGACAGGTTCTGGGGAGTGGCCGCCGCCCCCTTGGGCGGCGCGAACCATTTGCCGAGCGTGTCGAACGCGTTGACCCGGGTGGCGGCCACGAACAGCATCGCGATCGCGGCCAGCGTCCCTATCGACGGTGACACTTCGTTGAGCACCAACGAGACGGTGCCGAGCACGATCACCGCGGTGAACGCCCGCAAGTTGCCGGGCACCTTCACTCCGCCCGACTCGACCACGGTGGCGTTGCCGCCTTTGATGATGATCGCCGCCCCCGACACGCCCATCGCCACCACGATCAGCCGGGCCGAAGTCTGTTTGTCGAAGCGCAGCCCGGTGTTGCCCGACGACGCGAACGTGGGCCGCTGGGTCGAGCCGCCCAGGGCCAGGCGCTGGTTCCACCACGATTCGCCCGCTTCGCCTTGGCCGTACTCGGAGGCGCTGCGGCGGGCACGACTGAAAAACCCTTGCCGTTCCGTCTTCGGTTGCGGACCTTCGCCCGCCGCGAACCCGGGACCGTCGCGGCCGGGGGCTTCGCCCCCACCGCCTTTGCCGGTGGCCCGGAACGGGTCGTCGGTGTCCACCGGCGTCTGTATCGCCCGAGCGGCAGTGTCCTGAACATCCTGATAGGACTGGTTGAGGTTGCGCGCCCCCGACTGACGTCCGGCGGCCCGTCCGGCCCGCGCCCCGCCCGTCACTCCCCGGCTCTGGGAGTAAGGGGCACGGCGGGGCGGCGGCTTGGCGCTACGACCGGCCATCGTTCACGGCTTCTTCTTGGCGGGGGTGGGGGCGAACACCGATTTCAGGATCACGTTCACCTTCTGGTTCTTCATCGACGCCCACACGCACATGATCCCCAGGCCGACCATCACGACCCCGAACGCGCTCACGAGTGCGCCACCTGGTGGGCGATCCACCATGCGACCCCGACCACCACCACGATGATGACGAGTTTCACGGCCGTTCCATCCCGTCGAGCCAGCGCCGGAACCCGTCCATGTCGGAGGCGACGTAACGCATCAACGTCGACAGCATGATGAGGGCGGCGAGCAGCAGGCCGAGCATCGCTCCGACCATCACTGCGGTCCCGGTGTTCATCTGCCCCCTCCGTTGCCGTGCCGGACCACGATCACCGTCGTCGTCCCCGAGCCGAACACCACGCCGATCAGCCCGCCCAGCAGCTTCTGACCGAGCGCCGGGTCGAACGAATCGGCGGTGAAGAACGCGACCACCAGGGTCAGACAGATGATCCCGGTCACCGCCGCGATCTTGGTGAGCAGCCCTCTACGGTTGTCCTCCATTGCTGGTCCGTACCGATCCGACCGGATGGATGTGGGCGAACCGCTGGCCGAACAGCGCCCCCAGGATGAACCCGAGGATCACCTGCCAGATCACGATTCGGCGCATCTCAGTAGCCGGTATTCGACTGGGACGCCTTCTTGCCGGTGACCGCGCTCAACAGCCACGGCCCGAAGAACGCGCCCAGGATGAACGAGATGATGATCTGGCCCCATCTCACGATGAGCTACCTCCGTGACGCGCCGATGTGTGCCGACGCACTGACGTTGAAGTTGACGAAGACCAAGAACGCGAGCGCGGCGAGCACCAGCACGCTGGCCGCGGTGGACGCGTCCCACCGCAGCGGCGACTGGCGGCCGTGCGGCTCACCCGGGGTGTTGGAGCCGTTCACCACAACCTCCTAGATGGTCGCGTTGTCGCTGCCACCGGAGAAGATGTCGCCTTGGGGGGCGACATCGTTGGTGAGCACCGACAGGCCGGTGACCGCCCCCGAGAACGAGCCGCGGATTTCCAGCCGGGACGACTGCAACGTCGGCAGGTAACGGTTGCGTTCCTCGTTGCCGAGGACGCTGGAGTCGTCGTCCACGAACTGGAACACGTACACCCCGGCGTCGCGGGCGTTGGCCGCTTCGGTCGTATTGGGGGTCACGTTGTAGAGGGTGTACTGCTCGGTCCACAGCAGGTTCTGACTCATGTTGATGAGTTCAAAGCCGTCGAGGAACAGTTGCACGGGGTCGGCCCAGTCGGTGTCGGTCACGTCCCGTGCGCCTGCCGCGCCGAGCAACGTGACGATCAACATCCTGATGTACAGCCCGACGCGCAGCAGGCGCACCGTCTGCTGGCCTGCTCCGATCGGATACACCTGCTCCGACCAGAACTGAGTGGTTCCGTGAGCGATGGGGGTCTGCGCGGTCATGTTGCCGAGCAGGTCGGTGGCGGGCGGCTGCGCCCAGGCGTCGAGCCAGCACCGCACCCGGATCGTGGGCGCTGTCGTGAAAGTCCCGGCACCGTACAGCGCCGCTGACGAGTTGAGGGTCAGTTGCAGCTTGTAGGTCGCGGCCGCGTTGAGGTTGGCGAGGCTGCCGAGCGCGTTGCGCCGCACCAGTTCGACCGGCACGTAGAACCAGACCCGGAAGTTGCCCTGGTTGCCGGTGACGGGGGCGAGAAAGTCGTTCTGGCGGCCGTCGAGGTAGCGGTGGTACGCGCCGTACTTCTGAATCTCAAAGGCCCGGTAGCTGGAACCGAACGGCCCGAACATCGGTGCACCGTTCACGTCGAACAGACCCATGAACTGGAACACGTTGAACGGCGAGTCGGCGGGCGGCGCGAGTGCGGCCGCTCCGGCCCCACCCGACGCGTCGACCCGTATCCACACCCCGCGCAGGAACCCGTAGGCGGGGATGTTGATCGGCGACAGGGCGGTGCCGAGCGCGTTGGTCTGATCGAAAAACGGCTCCCGGTGTTTCTTGGCGGCCCGGATGAACGGCACCACCGCCCGCTGGTTCTGACCTTGAGGCGACCGGGAGGCGGGCGGCGCGAGCGCGGACGGTGCAGGCATGAAGTTCTCCTACTTACGCAGCCACGAGGCTGAGGGCTTGACCGAGCGCGGTGTCGTGCAGGATCGCCGCGAGGAAGTTCCCGATGAAGCGGGCGAGGATCATGAACGCCCACACGATCAGGAAGTTGACGACATCCGGCCGGATCATGGGGCACCCCCGGTGTTGGTTACGGGGGGCCGTCAACCACTCGGCACGCGATTTGTCAAACCAGGAGAACTGTCGAGGAACCCTGCCAACCACTCTTGTACCGAGAGGCTGGCGGTCCCCGACGGGCAGGAAGATATACCCGGCGTCAACCGCGTCGTGGGATCAGGAGAACAGTGGTGCGCCGGGATGATCGCGCAGCACCACCCCCGACGGCACCAGCGGGTACTTGGGGGACGCGTCCCGACCGGGACGCGTGCGGTCCCCATATCCGGACACGCCGAGCACTACTAAACCTTCCTCAATCGAGGAAGGTGGAAAACTCCCTGGGTGAACGTGCCGAGTTCCGATCGAAACTTGAAACTCAGCGCCGCAGCCTTCGCCCGACAGGCAGGCACTATCACAACCCCTTCGGCATCTTCACGACGTGGATGCCCATCGGCGAGCCGGGCCGGGCATCCACGAAACACCACTGGTACTGCTGGAGGCGCTGCACGGTGGCGGCGACGACCGCGCCGTCGACGCCGCCGATTTCCCGGAACCGCTGTACGTTGCGTCGGTCATTGTCCCCGGCGATGAACAGGAAGCTGGCCTGGTCGTAGGCTTCGGGCGGCACCCACGAAGGCCGCTGGAAGTTGAGCACCATCGCGATGCGGAGGCTGCGGCCTTGGATCAGCAGTTGGTTGACTTCGCGCCGCAGGCCGAGGTAGCCGGGATCGGCGACGTAGCGGGCTTCGTCCAGCGCGATGCACCAGCGGCCGGGCTGTCCGCCCCGCGGGCCTTCAAACACTTTGCGGAACGCGTCGCGGATCACCAGCCGTTGTTCATCGCGGCCGTCGGTGTCCATCGTGCCCGCGCCGGGCGGCCACAGCAGGTACTTGGAGATGTCGTCGGGTGGGGCCGACGGGAACGCGCTGACCTTGATGTATCCCTGTCTTGCCAGTGCCAGTTCCAGTTTGTCGTCGGCCGGTTTGGTCATCACGAAAATCTTGAACCGACGTATCCGCAACAGGTCGAGGGTGAGGGTCGACTTGCCGGTCGCGGTGGGGCCGATCACACTGATGTGTTCGTCCTGCAACCACTCCCGTTGGAACTCAGTGCGCCACGTCGCCCAGTCGGTCTGCCGAACGATCGGTTTCGCCCGCCGGATCGACGGCTCCGTCTCGGTCGCCACTCCCGGCATCATTTCTTCCGACGCTGCCACGGCTGCCTTCTTCCGGGATCACCATCGCCGGTACCCCGACCGGGATCGTGGACTGGTCAGGGTTCGGTCCCATCATCGAGGTTGCCAGGTCGACCGCGACGTTGCCGTCCATGCGGACCATCGCCTGCTGCCAGTCGGCCATGTCCCAGTCGGCCGGATCGGCGGGCAGATGTGGCGGAGTCCCCGCCAGGTCAGGCGGTGACGGGGACTCCGGGGGCGGCGAGGCGGAAGGCGACTCGACGGTGACGCCGAGCATGTTGCCGAACCGCTGCCCGGTCCCCGACGGTAGCACCCCGTGGTTACTGAGAATCGGGACACCGATCATCGCGACTGCCATTGCCAGTTGCACGTAGGCGTTGCCGCCGCCTCCGGCCAGGACAATGTCGCACACGGTACGGAACGATTCGTTGTCGTCACCGACCGCTTCCAGCGCGGCGGCCAGTTGGGGGCTGCCCGCCACCACCACGTCCTTGTCGGCTTCGGTAAACCAACGACCCAGCGCGAGGTTGAGCACGATCGCGTACATGACCAAGGTGCTGTGGTAGGTCTTGGCCCGGTCGGCCGCGGGCGGCGGGACCGCAACCCGCGCCGCTTGACGGTCGGCCGTCGGCCGCCGCCCTCCCCGCCGTCGCCCGGGACCGGCGACCTTGCCCCGGTTCTGGGCGCGGTTGACCGGCTTGCCCGCAGTGGTGACCCCGTGACGCGACATCGAGTGGGCGTTGAGCGCAGTCTTGGCGGTCCGGCCGGAGAACATCGCCCCGCACAGCGACCCGTCGTCCAGGGTGAACGTACACTGGACACTGTCTTCAACGTCGTGCGGTGACTCGTCGGCGACCTCCTCGCGGGGGGCCGCCAGCGCGTCGTCCATGATGTCGGTCACGACGCTTCTTCGCTGCCGAACATGAACGTCTCAAACTTGGATCGCTTCGCGCTGCGGGACGGTTCCTGGTCGGCGTCCTCGTCGGCCTTGCGCCGCGCCGCCGCCCGCTCCTCGCCCACTTCCCACACCCGGTTGGCGAGCCGGTCCATCGCCTCCCCGAAGTCTTTCGGGGGCTTGGCCCGCTCCCGTTTCGCGTCCTCGTCGCGCACGTAGTCGGTCATGAAGCTGTTGAACATCTCGCGGAACGAGTCGCGTTCCGCCTCGTCGTCGGCCATCGACGCACCTCCGAGGGGCAAGTAGAATCGGGCCGAACATACTCCGGTAACGCAAACGACCCCCGGATTGCTCCGGGGGCCGCTGCTCCAAGACACACGAGAGGAACCACCCAACCCGTGCACGACACCGAACTCCCGTGGAGGCACCGGATGAGTACCAGAACGGAGGCACCGGATGTCTGATTCAGAATACCCGAACGCGCAAGCATCTGCACCCATCTGGTGCGAAGGCGGCTGCGGGACGGCCCTGACCGGCCGTCAACGTCGGTTCTGCTCCGACCGCTGCACGAGCCGCTGGCACAAACGTAAGACCCGCGGGACTCCCGGCTACGTCCGACGTGACGGGAAGCCGAGAGGGCCACGAGTCCCCGAACACCGGGTGATCGTCGGCGTGGACGGCGAGTCGGTCCGCAACGACGACGGCTCCACCTCATATCTGTGGATCGTCGCCGCGTCCGACGATCCTGCCATCCCACCCGTGGTGCTGTACGACCGCAAAGGCATCACCGCCGCCCGCGGCTGGTCGTTCCTGTGTTCGTTACGGGAACGGTTCGCGACGCTGTGCAACGTCGACCCGGCCGACATCATGTTCTGGACGTTCGGCTTTCAGTACGACGTGAACGAGATACTGGGCGGACGTGACGGTGCGAAGCGCCGCAAAGGTGACCTGGGCGCTCCCCGGCATTTCGTGCAACGGCTACGAGACAACCACTGGATGCGTTGGCGCGACTGGAAAGTCGGTTACAAGGGCCGCGGCGAACTGTTCGTCGGCGAATACCACAACGGCGACGCCAAGGCGTTCGCATCGTTCCGCGCCTTCGATATGTTCCAGTGGGCGCAGAGTTCGTTCGCCAACTGGATGCGCAAGCACGACTTGGCCGACGAGTCGGTGTATCGCCGCATCGAGGAAATGAAGAATCAGCGGTCGTCGTTCACCGCCGACCAGCGCCCCGAGATTGAACGGTACTGCGCCGACGAGTGCCGGTATCTCGCCGCGGGCGCACGCCGCCTGGTCGAGTTGATCGACCGTTCCGACTACCAACTGAGCGCATTTCATTCTCCCGCGTCGGTGACGAAACGCGCGTTCGACGTGCACGGCGTCGCCCAGTTCCGCGAGGCCGAACCGTTCCCGCCCGAGTTGGCACGGGCGCACGACGCCGCGTTCAACGGCGGTCGGATGGAGGCTGCCGAGGTCGGCCCGCTCGACGGCCCGTTCTCGTATTACGACAAGAACTCCGCGTACGCGTCGGCCGCGATCGACTTGCCGTGTCTGCGCTGCGGCCACTGGGTCCATCACGACGACCCGTTCGCGACCACGAAGCTGCACCGTGCTTCGTGGCGTTGCCGTGACCGCAACGCGAAGTGGGGGCCGTTCCCGATGCAGGCCCGTGTCGGGTCGAAGCGGTATCCGACTTCCGGGTCGGGCTGGCTGTGGGATGTCGAGTTGCGAGCCGGGGAGCGGTTCGCGGACGTGACGATCAAAGAAACTTGGTCGTACATCGCCAGATGTGATCACCGCCCGTTCGCGTGGGCAGGCGAAATGTACGCGCAGCGCCAGCGGTTGAAGGCTCCCCCGTATCAGGCCGAGGAACAGGTGTTGAAGCTGGCGCTGGCCGCGATCTACGGCGTACTCGCCGAACATCCTCACCGTCGCGGCAACGAGGTGACGATCCCGTCACGCCGTTGTCTGCCGTGGGCCGGGCTCATCACCGCCCGGCTGCGCGCCGACATTCTCGACGTGCTGGCCGACGACGTGGTGATGATCGCCACCGACGCGATCGTGTTGCGCGGCGACCGCACGATCCCCACGTCGAACGAGTTGGGAGCGTGGGGTGAGCCCAAGACGTTCGACCGGATATGGGCGTGGGGGACCGGCCGGTTCTACGCGTCAGTGGACGGCACCTGGGACGACCAGTCGAACCGGACCCGCGGGTTCGCGGTGAAAGAAGTGCCGTTGAATCTGCTGATGGCCCACTGGGCTTGTGTCGGCAGAGATTCGACACTGCCGGTGCCGCGCCACCGTTACGTCGGCTACACCGCGGCGTTGAAACGGATTCACGGCTGGGAGCCGCCTCACGCGGCCTGGTGGCGTCGCTGGATTGACGACGTGGTGAGCGTCAAACTCGACTTGGCTCCCCGCCGCCGTTGGCAGATCGAAGACGATCGGTTCGACGGCCGCACCCTCGCGCCGACGCAGACCCAGCACCGCACCGCCGCCCGACGCGACGCGAAGCTGCTGCAACTCTGGAAAGCCGAACGCGACCATCTCGTATCGCAGCGGATCAAACTTGGCACTGCCCCGGATGTCAAGACACGTCGCATGGCCGAGATTCTGACCGGCATCACCGACGACGAGATGGCCTACCGCATCTTCGTGTTGGACGAGCAGATCATCTTGTTGGAGAAGCCCGACGGTGACGCCGAGTTGATGGATTCGGGGTGCGACCCGATCGCAGTGTGGGACGAGGAAGGTTGATGTGCCCGACCAACCTCGCGATTACTCGATCGAATACCAGAAGCGCAACGAGGCCGCGCAGCGCGGTTCGTACGAGTCGCTGGACGATCTGCGCAACTGGTTGCGGGCGACCCGTGACGCGCTGCCCGACCCGGACGACTGGTCGAACCAACAGGTTCGGTATCTCACTGACTACAACCACTCGTACGTGGAAGGCACCAAAGACCCGCAGCAGATTCGGGACGAGCTAGAGGATGAGTTCGGCCCGCTCACCGACGACGAGTTCTACGCGATCCTCCACATGTTGAGTCCCCGAAGCGAATGAGGTGGCAAATGAACGCAGCAGAAGCGTGGATCGAACGAACAGAAGAACACTCGCCACTAGACCGAGGAAAAATCACCGCCAGCGTCAAACGCGTCAATGAGTTGAAGGTCGGAGACAAAATCGCGGCCGGTCCCACCTACCCCTACGGAGGCCATTTCGGCACCATCGTCCGAGTCGGAGAACCACTCCCCGACCGCCCCGGCTTCCAACACTTCACCATCAACCTAAGTGGCGACGACGAATCTTGGGATCAACCGATTGACCGCGAATGCGTTGTATGGCAATGGAAATCCGAGACTAAGAGAAAGAAATGACACTATGACAACTTTCAAGACACCAGATACCCTGACCGACCAAGAACGCGAGTTGGCCGCGATGGTGCTACGCGAGTACGCCGACGAGTTGGAGAAGGTGAAACACGAGCCGGGTAGCTACGTGACCGGCGCGTGGGAGATACGCAACATCGCGCACAAGCTGGAATGGGGGTCGTAGATGGACGAACCACGGCTGACCGTGGAACTTGTCCCCAAACCGTTGTGGGGCAAGAACCTCCGATCGATCTTGCCTCCCGCCCGTTGGGCAGAGTTGCGCTGCCACTGTCTCGACGTAGCCAACCATCGTTGCGCCGGGTGCGGAGCGCCGGGGAACCACTGCCATGAGGTGTGGGAGTACGACGACATCATGTTTGTCCAACGGCTCCGCACACTCGCCTGTCTGTGCTCCCGTTGCCACGACGTTGTTCATCTCGGCCATGCCCAGTTGGAAGGCCGAGGCGAACAAGCGTTCCGAACCCTGATGGCCGTCAACGAGTGGGACTCGTTCCAGGCGAACGAGCACATCAAGTGGGCGGCAGGCAAATGGCGCTGGCGGAACAAGCACCGCTGGTCCCAAGACATCTCAAACGTGGTGGTGACGCCATGAGGTACGTGTACGTCC
>Ga0126381_100002307_pt1 | contig 20572 bp, 14 predicted proteins | sample PanSoiMetPlot_28_FD_96465 | JGI IMG/M metagenome (GOLD analysis project Ga0126381, IMG submission 96465) | Tropical forest soil microbial communities from Panama - MetaG Plot_28 | ecosystem: Environmental > Terrestrial > Soil > Tropical forest > Bulk soil | place: Panama | collected 2016-02-17
AAACATTAAGATTCCGGCAGTCCGTGGGCGTTTAGGAAAGCACAACTTCTATAGCTTCGTCATTCCTGCAAAGCACCTACTTAAAATCGCCTTTGTGAACCACCATGCTTTGAATCACCCAGACGGGCGCCCCGCGTACCAGCGAATGGTTTCTCCGAAACGTATTAACGAATTGGGGAGTTTTATAACAAATGGTGGGTTTTTCCCGACAAACATCCTTGTAAACTTTGTATCAGGATGCAAATTTGACTTACTCACAAATAAGGATAATGCGAGTCCTGACCTGAAGTTTGGGTGGTTGCATTTACCGTCGCGCTATAAATCTGCCTGGGTTATTGATGGGCAACATCGCCTATACGGATACTCGCACCTCGACGAGAAATTTCTTCAACAGAATTTATTCGTTCTAGCCTTCGACCGCCTGGACACTACTACCGAAGCGGATTTGTTTATCACAATAAACAATAAGCAGAGAAATGTTCCGAGAACAATTCTAGTGTCATTGAAAGCTGATTTGAAATGGGGTTCGTCCGATCCGCGTGAGCGGATCGAAGCATTAGCTTCATCGCTAATAAAGGCGACGAATTCCGATCCTTCGAGCCCTCTCTATCAGCGGTTCAGCATCGAAGGTTTGGAGGATGCCGAAGGAAGTGCGCTGACAATCGGCGAAGTCTCAAAGGGTCTGGTACGATCGGGGCTGCTAGGAAAGCTGCTTCAGAAGAGTTACGTGTTAGGGCCACTGTGCGGTTCGACGGACGAGGAGACGGTCACACGCGCTCGGAAATTCCTAAATTCATATTTTTCGCAAATACAAAATTGTAACCCCGACCGTTGGGCTCAGGGAAAGATGGGCGCGATTCTTAGTAACCCTGGAATACGGGCCCATCTTCTACTGATCGGAGAAACATTCCGATACGCTGCCTTAAACCGGCGAATTGACCCAGAGCTGTGTTCTGAATCAGAGCTTATGGACGAAATTTTGCCGATCATTGGGCCAGTCTTGGATTTTATTAGAGACGCGCCCGAACACGAAATCGAGAAAAGCTTTTATCGGAAATTTGGGGAGGGAGGAGTCGCTGAGTACTTTAACAATCTATGCCGGATTATTCATGATCAGCTGCCTGAGTTTGGCAGTCCCGAATTATTAAAATGGCTCGCGGAACGCGACGAGAAGCGAGTGGCTGAAGCGAACCAGGATGTCATCGGGATAAATCGCGACCTGACCGATTACGTGTTCGAGGTACTAAAGCAGGTTCACGGCGAGCACGAGATCAAGAGTTCTGGCGAGAAGGCATATTGGGAAGTTGGTATTGAGAGCGCCAGAACGAAGGCGGAAGCGTACCGTCGTCAGCAGGATGAGGCCCAGGAGACCCGCCGACCTCGCGAGGCGTACGTCGATACCATCGAACTAAAACATATCGTTAGACAGAAGAATAATTGGGATCATTTCAAAAACGCCCTCAACATCCCAATGCCCGGGGAAAAGGGAAAAGTTTATTATCTCGATTGGATGGATAAGTTTAACGCGTTACGGCGGATCCCGGCCCATTCCAGTTCGCAACGTGTTTATACCGAGGAGGATTATACCTTCCTTTCCTGGCTCAAATCGGAATTGTACGAGCGACTGAAGGCGGTGAGGGCGAAACGATCCTAGGCGAGCTCCCTTGCCAGGCACTCGCACGTACTACAAGAGCGCTCCGTTCCTGAAGTGGGCAGGCGGGAAGCGCTGGCTCGCGACGGATGCTGTCGAGCTTTCTCCCCGCCGGTTCAACCGATATTACGAGCCATTCTTAGGCAGTGCAGCAATGTTCTTCGGGCTTCGTCCTCGTGAAGCCTTGTTGTCGGACATTAACGATGAGCTGATAAACTGCTACAACCAGATTAAGGCAGACTGGTCAAAAATTTGGAACGGATTAATACGATATAGCAGCAGGCATTCCGACGAATTTTACTATAAAATGAGGCGTAAAGCGTTCTACGACAATCAGGAGAGAGCCATTAGATTCCTGTACCTTAACCGTGCGTGCTTCAACGGGATCTATCGAGTCAACAAAAATGGAAAGTTCAATGTTCCAAAAGGAAGTAAAGATCTGCTTATCTATGACTATGATAATTTCGAGGAGGTGAGCGAAGTTATTAAAAATGCTGATTGCCAATGTTCGGACTTTGAAGAATCGATTAACCAAGCAAGATATCGAGATTTCGTCTTTTGTGACCCGCCGTATACAGTGACACATAGTCGAAATGGATTTATAAGGTACAATGATAAATTATTTAGCTGGTCCGATCAGATCCGCCTCAGGGACACGCTGGTGCGGGCCCACAAACGAGGTGCGTTTACGCTGCTAAGCAATGCCGATTTTCCAGGCATTTGCCAATTGTATCAAGGGAATGGCTTTCGGTATACACCGATTTCGCGCAGGAGCTTCATTTCAGCAAAACTCGCGGCCCGCGGCGTCTATGGGGAGGTTCTTATTTCAAATTATCGATTGCGCTTGGAGGACGATGCGTGAGTTTGGGCAAGCGCGCCGAGCTCACGGAAGCGATTGACTAGAAATTCGCGAAATTATTTGGCAAATGCTCCTAGAGCGGCAACAGCGCTGGGCAGGAGGAGCCTCCAGCGCCGCCGGTCGCTCGAAAGCGGCGGCGCTCTTAAAAGCGCGCACCTTGAGTAATCTCTACAACGAACGACCCAGTTGGCTGGACCACGCGCATCGCGTGCTCGACACTGCGGTCACCACCGCCTGTGGCTGGCCTCACGACATCACCGAAGACTCCGCGCTGGTCCGGCTATTGGCACTCGACCTCGAACGCGCTACCACGGGCCGGTGCGGGGTTCCCGTCTGCTGGCGAACATCGCGTGCGCGAATTGACCATAAAATATCGGTGCAGCGCATAGGTGCGGGTTCGCGCCGGTCCGACATCGAGGATTTCGAGGCCGGCGCCGACGATCTCGTAGAAGGCACGCGAGATATGCGGCAGTTCGCCGCCGGGCTCACGCTTGCGGCCGGGTCATCGTACCATTGAATTCAGTGCCATCCGCAGCCCTATATTTTCCGGTGTAAACTCCGCCGTTCCACAATCCAGACCAAGGCCTTTTCCGCATCGAGTCGCTGTCGTCGGTGCGAGGTCCTAGAAAGAAAGGGTCATAACTTGAAAGTGGATCATCAGGCGGGTCTGGTGAATCCGGGCCTTCTGGTTGAGTCCACGTACCATTGAATACGGTGCCATCCGGAGCCCTGTATGTTCCGGTAAAAATCCTGCCGTTCCACGATCCCGACCAAGACATGTCTTTCGTCCCCGTCAGCTAAATAACGCGTGCAGCGAAAGTGCAGCCTCCGCACTCGGGCAGTACGGCATGCGGACGGTCTGCCACCCAACAGTCAGCACGATAGTTCAGGGATCGACCTAGAGGTGTGAGCCGGTTCACAGTGAGCCGTTTTTCGGTCTCGCGAAAGGCTTATAATTACTCATGTCGATACGATATCGCCGCAGGCGCGGAGCGGACCGCCGAGGCGAGCGGCCTTCCTGCCAGCACTTGCGCGACCGACAGCTAGCCACGGTCGAAGGCGCGCGTTGCGCGGCTCTCGGCCGAGGCGTTACTCGATCCATGTGAACGGCCCATGGTGTATTACTTTCGAATGGCAGGACGGCCGCGCACTGCGGGTCGATCTCGAACGATATCATTGAGGAGCGAGACGTTGGCTGTCGCGACACCGCCGAGCACACCGACACGCCGGGAATACCCAGCGCGTCGCCCTCTGCAGCGGCCGCCTGTGCATCCCGGTGCGTTGATGCGTGAAATCCTCGAAGAGCACGCAAAGATGACGATCGCCGAAGCCGCGCGGCGCATGAAGGTTTCGCGCCCTGCCCTCTACGCCGTGCTGAACGGGACCGCGGCAGTGACGGCCGAGATGGCGCTGCGGTTTGCCCGTCTGACGGGCGGGGCGCCGGAACTTTATCTCAACATGCAGGCCGGCCACGATCTCGAAACGGCGCAGCAGCGCCTCAAAGACGAACTCGCCCACATCGAGCCGGTCTCGAGCGTCGCGGCCAAGTGAGCCGGCGCTGAATTGCGGCGCATCGAGGACCACTTCCGCTGGCAGATCCAGCGCGGGTTTCGATCAAATCGACCCCGCTTTGGAACGTCATTGCGAGCGGAGCGAAGCAATCTCGGGCCAATCGAGCACGTGCGATCGAGATTGCTTCGTCGCGCGTGGCGCTCCTCGCAATGACAACGCCCCCGTCTGGCTGATATCCGCTTCAGACGAGTTCGCCCGAGAGCCGCGCCGGCGCTTCTCCCATGTATTGATACTGCCGCGTCCAGGGGCGCGGGGCGGGCCCCTGGGGGAGCGGCTTTACCGCCAGCACTTGCGCGACCGAGAGCCAGCCGCGGGCGAAGGCGTGCGCCATCCCGGCCATGTAGAGGCGCCAGATGCGGTAGTGCTCGGGGCCGCCGGCGGCGATCGCCGCCTCGCGCGCGACCTCCAGGCGGCGCACCCAATGCATCAGGGTCGGCGGGTAGTGCGGGCGCAGATCCTCGACATCGAGAATTTCGAGGCCGGCGCCGGCGATCTCGTAGAGCGCACGCGAGATGTGCGGCACCGCGCCGCCGGGAAACACGAAGCGGTCGATGAACTCGCCGCCCGGCGGCCCCTGCGCGCGGCCGTCGCGGTCGCCGGCGGTGATGCCGTGGTTGAGCATGAGGCCGCCTGGCTTCAACAGCCGCGCGATCGCCGCGAAATAGCGCGGCAGATTGGCGAGGCCGACATGTTCGTACATGCCGACCGAGACGATCTTGTCGAATTCCCCTTCGCCGGCGATGTCGCGGTAATCCGCGATGCGGAATTCGAGGCGCTCGGCGAGTCCCGCCTCGGCGGCGCGCTCGCGCGCGAGTTCTGACTGCGGCCGGCTCAATGTGACGCCGATGCCCGAAATCCCGTAATGCTGGGCCGCCCAGATGAGGAGGCCGCCCCAACCGCAGCCGATGTCGAGCAGCCGCTCGCCGGGCGCGAGGCGCAGTTTTTTACAGATGTGGTCGAGCTTCTGCCCCTGCGCGGTGTCGAGGTCTTCCGCGCCCGTCATGAAATAGGCGCAGGAATAGACCATGCGGCGGTCGAGCCACAGGCGGTAGAACTCGTTCGAGACGTCGTAGTGGTAGCGCACCCACTCCGCGTCACGCGCCTTGCTGCGGCGGCGCGGCAATCGCGCGGCGAGCGGCGCGAGGCGGCGCAACACCGGCGCTCGGCCGAGCCGTTCCGCAAGGGCAATGCCGACGCGCAATACATCCTCGACCCGTCCGTCGACGGCGAGTTCGCCTTCGACATAGGCCTCGGCGAGCCGTCCCATATCGCCCGTCAGGAACCGCCGCAGCAGGCGGCGCGAATTGAGCGCGATCGTCACCGCCGGCGTGGGCGCGAAGTCGAACGCCTCGCCGTCCCAGAAGACGATGCGCAGCGGCAAGCCCCCGGCGCCGAGCCGGGCGCGCAATGCGTCGAGAAAGCGCTGCCGCAATGACATCGCCGCGGATGCTGCTGCGCCGCCGCCGCGGACACAACCCCCTCCCTAACCCTCCCCCGCTTGCGGGGGAGGGAAGGGTGGGGGCGCGCTGGGCATGGGAGTGCCTCGGATTTTGCGGGGAGGGTCGTACCGGTAGTTAATTAATGAGTGTCCGTGCCTATTAGGGCCACCTGTTCGGCCTGCGCCGCCGCCGCGAGCTCTGCGTCCAAGGTGGCCAGCGGCAGAGCTTCACGCACCGCCAGCTCAAGGTAAGCGGCATCGTAAACCGTCAGCCGGTGCCGTCGCGCGAGAGCCAGAACGCGTCCCTCGTCGGGCGCTCGGTCCAACGTGATTGCAAGGCGCGAAATGAACCGCAAGAAACGGGCGGACCTCGTCTCGGTAAAGCGGCCGCGGCGTTCACCCTGAATAAGCGCATTGCGCATCTCGAACCACCAGAGGCTGGGCGCCAGCGCGCTTTCGCGACGCATTCGCCTGCGCGCCTGGCTCGCTGCGGCACTCACTTCGTCGAACGCCCAAGCCGCGGAAATCGAGGCGTCTAACACGAACGTCACTAGTATTTACGTCCCTCGCGGACCAGCGAAAGAACTTCTTCAACTGTCGCCTTGCCGGTCTGTTTACCAAATGCTTCGATACCGGCGATCGCTTGGTCTATCTCTTGCTGTCTGCTCTGCGGCTCCGGGACGATCCTTGCAATCCGGCGGCCATGCCGGGTAATGACGATTGTCTCGCCGCGCTCCACCTCATTGAGCAGTTGCGGGAGATGCGCCTTCGCCTCGGACGCTCGAACTTCGCGCGCCATAGCTACCCCGATTGGTCAATTTAATTGGTCAAAATAGCCTTGGCTCGGGAGCGCGTCAACGGGCGGCCCGACACGCGAGGGAGCGCTACGCGGCGGCTTCACGCGGCACTTCGGCAGGAATGTAGAGGCTCGGGGCCAGGGCGTGTTGCATCGCCTCCGCGTGCGCCGGGGGCGCGGCCGAAGCCGCCGCGGCGCCGGACAGTTCGACGCGGTTGCGGCCCTTTTCCTTGGCCCGGTACAGGGCCTGGTCGGCGGCTTTCAACACGTCCTGCGGGTTGTCGCCGGCGTCCGGGAATGCCGCCACGCCGATCGAGACCGTAATCCGTGGCAGATCCTTTTCGAGATAGCGGACGACAATGCCTTCGACACTGCCGCGCAATTGCTCGGCCCGGCGCGCAGCGGCCTCGGGGTCTGCTCCGGCCAGTATGACGACGAATTCCTCGCCGCCGAAGCGGCACGGGATGTCCTCATTGCGGAACAGGTTGTCGAGACACCGGCCCACCGCGCGCAATACCATGTCGCCGGCGTCGTGCCCGTGATTGTCGTTGTATTTCTTGAAATGGTCGACATCGACCGAAAGGATGCTGACGCTTTGGCCGGTTCTTGTCGCCCGCGAAAATTCGCGGCGGCAGGTTTCCAGCATATAGCGCCGGTTGTAGAGACCGGTCAGCGCGTCGCGGATCGACTGGTCGCGCAATTGATCGCGCAGTTTGACGTTCGCAATCGCCAGGCTGATCTGCTCGGCGCAGACGAGCCCCAACCGGCGCTGTTCGGCGACAGCTTTTTTATGTGCATTCTCGCCGTCCGCCGCGCGAGCGCCGCCGAATTCGAGATGCAATAATCCGATCGTCTCGCCATGCGCCAGAATCGGAATGCAGCAATATTCGGCCTTCGCCGACGGATCGACATGCGCGCACGTAAAGTCGATCTCTTTGTCGCCGAATGTATACGGCCGTCCGCGACGCAATCCCCAACAGTCCTCTGGATGCATGGCCGGCATCATCTTGCCACCGTTCCACGCCCTGGCGCTCTCCAACACGTCGCGCGAGTTGGAGTAAATGTAAAGGCTGCCGGCGCAGCCGGGGAGCAATCGGCTCAGGAATTCGGCGATCATTTGGTACAGCTCGGCCAGCGAATTGCAGGACTGGAGCCATTCATTGAGGTCGGAGAGCAAGCCCGCCTCGCGATTACGCCACTGGCGTTCGATGAGTGCGGTGTGGAATCCATCGACCGCCCTTGCCATCTCAGCAAGCTCACGGGCCCGCTGTCGGCCTTCAACGGCACAGTCGAGGTCGCCCTCGGCGAGGCGCAGCATCGCGTTGCGCATGCTCAGCACCGGCGTCAGAAGCTCGGCCTTCACGAATAGCAGACCGCTGCCCCACGCCAGCGTCCCCAGGACCGCGAGCACCGATAGGATTGTCAACAGATAGCGTTGGTCCGCTTCGACCTGGCCGCGCGCCCGCGCGACTTCCTGCTCATAACCGCGGGCGAGGGTATGCAGAGTATTGTTGAGCAAAGTCCCCACCCAGCGGTTGGCGTCATTGTCGCCATAGGCGCGCACAGATGCGGCGCCCCGTTCGTTGGCCGGACGCAGCAGTTCGGTGCGGAAGCGGACAAATTGATCGATGCGCTCCGCCAGCTCCTCGACATTAGATTGCTGCGCGGCGATGGCGTCGGCCTTCCAGGCGTCCGCCACCTGCTGCAGCTCCGCAAACTGGCGCAGCATGCTCTTCGTGAAAGGCTCGGCTGCACTCGCATCTGGCGCCGTCTCGATGGCGCGCGAGTCCATGCCCACGCCATTGACGAGGGCGTTGACCCGTTCGAGATGGATCGCCCCGCGCGCCGCCCGGTCCAGGGCGGTGCCGTCACGCTGGGAAAATTGGATCGCCGCCAGCCCGATCGCGGCGGCCAGCAGCGGCAACAGGCCTAGAAAGACGATGAGCGAATAGAGACGCGTTTTGAGGCTATAGCCGGCCCGGCTACGCGTGGACAACCGCAACATCCATCTCCTGTTGTGTATAAATTTCATGAATTGCCGACGAACTATTAGGTAATAAATGTTTGGTTTCTTTTCAGGTAACAATTTTCCTGCTTGGAGATGAACATGTAGTTAAAGGGTAAATTTGCATCGTCACATTACAGGACTCTTAATCTGGGAGGGGAGAGGACGCGGCCGCTTGCGGCAACAGTGCGAGCATTTGCTGAAAGCTCGCCTCGACCGTGCGCCCGGCGGTGTCGACGACGGTATCGGCGCGGGCGTAGAGCGGGGTGCGGGCGGCGAGAATGCGCTCGAGATCGGCCATCGCCTCCTTGTTGTCGGCCATCGGGCGGAGGTCGCCCTGCGCGATGACGCGGTTCATGTGCTCTTCGGGCGCGGCGGTGATCCAGATCGTGAAGCAGCGCGCCAGCAGCTCCTCGTAAGTCTCGGGCTCGGCGACGATGCTGCCGCCCGCCGCCAGCACGAAATGCGGATGGCGTTCGAGCACCGCGTCCAGCGCGCGACGCTCGGACCGGCGGTAAGCGGCCTGGCCCGAGAGGTTGAAGATTTCGGCGAGAGACAGGCCAAATTCCTTCTCGATTTCGGCGTCGAGCTCGATGAACGGCACATCGAGCTCGCCGGCAAGGCGGCGGCCGAGCGTCGACTTCCCCGCGCCGCGCAGCCCGATCAGCGCAATGCGGCGCCGCCGCGCCGCGCGGTCCGGAGCCGTGAAATGCGCTTCAAGCAAGCTGCGCGCCTTCGTCAGCCGCTCGGCCGGCAGCCGCCGCAGCAAATCGAGGATCCGCCGCAGTTGCGCTGGCTCATCCGGTCCGCCGCCGACGAGCCTGGCGAGCGGCAGATTGAGCGCCTCGCCGACCCGGCGCAGCAATTTGATCGAGAGGTTGCCTTTGCCGCTTTCGAGTTGCGCGAGATAGCGCTCCGACAATCCGGAATCGCGCGCCAGGAGCTTGCGCGTCATGCCGCGCCGCGCGCGCTCCTCGCGTACCCGTTCGCCGAGCCCGCGGAGGTAATCGTCGTCGCTGGTGTTCTGGCTCATTCTTGACGGAAATATATGGGAATCCTATTGCTGATGGCCGCAGGGAGGGAGGGCCCCGATGCCGGGAGCGAGCACCTATAATGCCGCCGCCGATCTGATCGAGCGCAACCTCGTGGCCGGGCGGGGCGGAAAGACGGCGTTTATCGACGACCGCGGCCAGTACAGCTATGCGGAACTCGCCGAGCGGGTCAGCCGTTTCGCGAATGCCGTGCGCCGGCTTGGCATTCATCCCGAAGAGCGCATCCTGCTTTGCCTTTACGATACGATCGACTTTCCGACGGCGTTTTTGGGCGCGATCAAGGCCGGGGTCGTCCCGGTCGCGGTCAACACCCAGCTCTCGGCCGGCGAATTCGCGTTCATGCTAGCCGACAGCCGGGCACGGGCGGTCGTCGTGTCGGCCCCGGTGCTGCCGGTGATGAAGGCGGCATTGGCGGAGTTGGCGGAATCTCGGCCTCAGATCATCGTCTCCGGCGCCGATGCGGACGAACGCTCGCTCGCCGCGCTGCTCGCGGCGGCGCTCGCCGCAGCCGATACCGCGCCGACCCACCCGGACGAGCCGTGCTTCTGGCTCTATTCCTCGGGCTCGACCGGCCGGCCGAAAGGCACCGCACATATCCATACGAGCCTCCTCCAGACGGCGGAGCTTTATGCGCTGCCGGTCCTCGGCATCGCCGAGAACGATATCGTGTTTTCCGCGGCGAAGCTGTTCTTCGCCTACGGGCTCGGCAATTCGTTGACTTTTCCGATGGCGGTCGGCGCGACGAGCGTGCTGATGGCCGAGCGGCCGAGCCCGGCCGCGGTCAACCGCGTGCTGCGCGAGCAAAAGCCGACGATTTTTTACGGCGTGCCGACGCTCTACAACGCGATGCTCGTGAGCACCGACCTGCCGCGCGCCGAGGAGCTGGCGCTGCGCCGCTGCGTCTCGGCGGGCGAACCGCTGCCGCCGGAAATCGGCCGGCGCTGGTCGGCACGCACCGGCGTCGACATCCTCGATGGCATCGGTTCGACCGAGATGCTGCACATCTTTTTGAGCAACCGCCCGGGCGAGGTGCGCTACGGCACTACCGGGAGGCCGATCCCGGGCTACGGGCTCAAGATCGTCGACGAGGAGGGCAGGCCGGTCAAGCGCGGCGAAATCGGCGACCTTTTTGTCGACGGGCCGACCAGCGCCCTATTCTACTGGAACAATCGCGAGCGCTGCCGCACGACGTTTATGGGTCCGTGGACGCGCACCGGCGACAAATATTTCGAGGATGAGGACGGATACTACGTCTATTGCGGCCGCAGCGACGACATGCTGAAGGTGAGCGGCATGTATGTCTCACCGGCCGAGGTGGAGGCGGCGCTGATCGCGCATGAGCACGTCCTCGAAGCCGCCGTCGTCGGCGCGCGGGACGAAGACGGGCTCGTCAAGCCCAAGGCCTATGTCGTGCTCAGAGCCGGCATTTCCCCGAACGAGACACTCATCCAGGCTCTCGCCCACCACGCCAGGGACGCGCTCGCGCCGTTCAAATGCCCGCGCTGGTACGAGTTCATCGACGATCTGCCGAAAACCGCGACCGGCAAGATCCAGCGCTTCAAACTGCGCGAGCTCCCACCCTAATCCTCCCCCGCAAGCGGGGGAGGGAATGGGAGGGCGCGGATCGCCCGCACGATCTGCTCCGGCTTGATCGGGGTCGCGTTGAACTCGACGCCGAACGGCGCGAGCGCGTCTGAGATCGCGTTCGCAATCGCCGCGGGCGGCGCGACGGCGCCCCCTTCGCCGACGCCTTTGACACCGAGCGGGTTGAGCGGCGATGGCGAATGCTGGTGCGCCATTGCGATGTCCGGAATGTCACTCGCGGTCGGCAGCAGGTAATCGGCGAGCGAGCCGGAGAGGAGCTGCCCCGACGCGTCATAGACGATCTCTTCCAACAGCGCGCCGCCGATGCCTTGCGCGGTGCCGCCGGCGATCTGGCCCTCGACGAGGAGCGGGTTGACGACGACCCCGCAATCATGCGCGACCGCGTATTTGTCGATCCGCACACCGCCTGTCTCGGCATCCACCTCGACGACCGCGGCATGCGTGGCATAGCTCCACGTCACGGTCGGCGGCTCCCAGTAATGCGTCTCCTCGAGCCCGGCCTCGACCCCTTGCGGCCGGCCGTGGTCCCAGCCGGGCCGCGCCGCCGCCGCCAGCCGCGCGAGGCTCACCCTCGCTTGCGGCACGCCGACGACGCCGACCCCGCCGTCGCGCAATTCGAGATCGGCCGGCGCGCATTCCAGGAGGTTGGCGGCGATCGCGAAGGCCTTCTGCCGCAGCCGCTCGCTCGCTTCGTGGACCGCGGCCGACACAGTGACCGTGCTGCGGCTGGCGATCGTGCCGAGCCCCATCGGGATGCCGGCGGTGTCCGCTAGGGAAATGACGACATCCTCGGGCGCGACCTTCCACGCATCGGCGACGATTTGCGCGAAAATCGTCTCCATCCCCTGGCCCTGCGCGGCGGCCCCGCACGCGACGTAAATCTTGCCGGAGGGGTCGATGCGCACGGTCGCGCCTTCGAACGGGCCGACGCCGGTGCCTTCGACATAACAGCCGATGCCGAGACCGAGATAGCGGCCCTCACGCCGCATCTCTTGCTGGCGCCGGCGGAACGCCTCGACGCCGCCGAGTGCGTCCAGCGCCTGCTGCAGGCTCGCGGGGTAGTCGCCGCTGTCATAGACGATCGGCTCGCCGTCGCGATAGGGGATGCCGGCGTGGTACGGCATCTCGTCCGGCCCGATCATGTTGCGCCGGCGCACTTCCGCAGCCTCCAGCCCGACGCTTCGGGCGACGAGGTCGATCACCCGCTCCATCACGAAAGCCGCTTCCGGGCGGCCGGCGCCGCGATAGGCCGAGTTCGGGACCTTGTTCGTCGTCGCGGTGTGTGCCGACGCGGCGAGATGCTCGACCTTATAGGGCCCGGTCAGATGCGCGATCGTGTTGTACGGAACGCCCGCGCCGATCGGGTTCCACGCCCCGCAATCGACCGTGAAGCGGTCGCGCAACGCGAGGATGCGGCCCTCGCCGTCATAGCCGACTTCGACCTCGTGCACCTGGTCGCGTGAATGCGCCGAGCACAATAGGTGCTCGTGCCGGTCCTCGATCCAGCGCACCGGCCGGCCCAGCCGGCGCGCAAGAAACGGGATCAGCAGGTCTTCGGGATAGACATGTCCCTTGACGCCAAAGCCGCCGCCGACATCGAGCGCGATGCACCGCACCCGCGCTTCCGGCAGTCCGAGGATCGCGGCGGCCTCGCGCCGCACCCAATGGACGACCTGCGTTGCCGACCAGATGGTCACCGAATCGGTGCGCGGATCGTATTGCGCGGCGACGCCGCGGCATTCGATCGACATCGCCGCGTAGCGGTGATGGTAGAAGCGGCGCTCTAACCGGTGCGGCGCTTGCGCGAGCGCTGCTGCGGCATCTCCCTTCGAGACTGCGAACGCGCCGAGCAAGTTCGTCCCGAGCTGCTCGTGGACGAGCGGCGCGCCATCGGCCAGCGCCGCCTCGGCGCTGAGGACCGCCGGCAGTTCGTCGAATTCCGCCGTTACCAGAGCCGCAGCATCTTCCGCCGCGTAACGGCTCTCGGCGACGATGACGGCGATCGCCTCGCCGACATGGCGGACCTCGTCGTGCGCGAGCAAGGGCTGCTGCGGGTTGTGGAATTCGTGCTGCACGATGCTCGTCCATTTGCTCGGCAGCGCGAGCTGCGTGTCGGGGAGAGGAGGCAGCAGCCGCAAGAGCTCAGCGCCGCCAAGCGTCAGCGCGACGCCGGGGGCGGCAGCGGCGCGCGACAGATCAAGCGAGCGCAGCCGCGCATGCGCGAGCGGGCTGCGGACGAATGCCGCGTGCAGCATGCGCGGCAGTTCGAAATCGGCGATGAACTGCCCGCCTCCGGTCAACAGCCGGCGATCCTCGCGGCGCAGCAGCGAGCGGCCGACCTGCGTCATTCTCGCCTCGCTCATCCGCATGCCCCTCCTTGCCCGAGCCGCGTCGGGGTATATAGCACCCGACCTTGGGCGGCGTCGCCGTCGCCGCAGCCGGAGGGTGGGACCGTGGTGAGCAGCGCAGAATGATCGGGCGCGTCGCGCCCGGCGGACAGTTCGCGCGGCTGCGGCTGCCCCGCCTGCATTTCTATGCTGCCGCGATGCTCGCTGGCGTCGCGGCGATCACCGGGTTGCGGCTGCTCTGGCTGGCCTTTCAGCCGGCCGATTTGTACCCTGACGAAGCGCAATACTGGATCTGGTCGCAGCGGCTGGCGCTCGGCTACTACTCGAAGCCGCCGCTCGTCGCCTGGCTTATTGCGCTGACGACGGGTATCTGGGGCGACGGCGAGTTCGCCGTCCGGCTCGCCGCGCCATTCCTCCATGCCGCCGCCGCGGTGTTCATTTACGGCATCGGCGCCCGGCTGTACGAGCCGCGTATCGGTTTCTGGTCGGCATTGACCTACGCCAGCCTGCCGGGCGTGTCGGTCTCCGCGCTCTTCATTTCGACCGACGCGCCGCTGCTGTTCTTTTGGGCAGCCGCGCTCTACGCCTTCATCCGCGCGCGCGAGGGAGGCGGCTGGGGATGGTGGTTGCTTCTCGGAAGCGCCGCAGGGCTCGGGCTGCTCTCCAAATACGCGATGTTCTACTGGATCATCTCAGCGCTCGGCTTCGTGCTGCTGTTCCCCGCCGAGCGCCGCCACCTGCCGCCGCTGCTCGCCGCGATCGGCCTTGCGCTGCTGATCTACTCGCCGAATTTCTGGTGGAATTGCAGCCACGGCTTCGTCAGCTATCTCCACACGCGCGACAATGCAGAGTTGCGTGGGCCGCTCTTCCACCCGGACGCCTTTGTCGAATTCTTCGTCTCGCAATTCGGGGTGTTCGGTCCGCTGCTGTTTGGCAGCCTGATCGCGCTGACCGCCTCGCCGCGCGCGCTCAGCGAGCATCGCGCTCGCCTGCTCGCCGCCTTTGCGTTGCCGACCCTTGCGATGATGCTTGCCGTCAGCTTGCTCTCTCGCGCGCATGCGAACTGGGCGGCGCCGACCTATGTTTCGGCAACCGTGCTGGTCGCCGCCTGGGCGTTGCGGCGCGGCTGGCGCCGGCTTCTTGTTCTATCGGTCGCTCTCCACATCGCCGCCGCTGGGCTGTTGTTCACGGCCCGCGAGGCGGCAGCTGCCCTTGGCTTCGATTTGCCGGCGCAATGCGACCCGCTGCTTCGCGTGCGGGGCTGGCGCGAGCTTGGAGCGCAAGTCGGGGCGGTGCTCGCGGCGCATCCGGGTTGGACGCTGCTCGGCGACGATCGCGAGGTGCTTGCCGCGCTCGTCTACTACATCCGCCCGCACCCGCTCGCTGCCGTCAAATGGCAGGTGACGGCCCGCATTGGGGATGAATGGGATCTCGAAGGGCGGCTCGGCAAGCGCCGCGGCGGAACCTTTCTGCTCGTCTCCGAACATGAACTGGTCGGCGAGATGCGTCCGAGTTTTGCTGAGATTACGCCTCTCAAGCGCGTTGTCGTGCCGCTCGGGCCGGGCGCGTCGCGCAGCTACATGTTGTACCTTGCGCGCGAGTTCAGCGGTTACCCGCCGCGCCGCTAAGGGGCAATTTGCAAGAAGTCGCGGGTGAGGCGGCCTGCTAGCAGGCCATTTCGACCGCCGCAAGCCCGCCGGAGGCAAGCAGGCCCAACGGTTCCATGACCGCATGGACCGTTGAAGAGCGGCGATCTCGTCGCGGGCTCCGGGGCTGCGTCTTGAGGGCTCCATGCGTCGCGCGGTCTGCCCGAACTCGTCGATCCACGTCCGCAGCCGTCAATAGATTTCAGGCACGAAGCGCTGACTTGTTATCTTCGGGCGCTTGTAGTCGCTATCAGATTGACGCGGAGGCAGCGCAATCTCGACGGGGTTCAGGTCGTTGTAAGGGACTCGCGACAACAGATGAGCGATGCAATTGAGCCGGGCTCGTTTCTTGTTGTCTGAGTTCACCACGTACCACGGGCTTACCTTAGTGTCGGTTTGGGCGAACATAAGGTCTTTTGCCTGTGAATAATCAACCCAATGCCGACGGGATTCTATGTCCATCGTGCTAAGCTTCCAGCGCTTTATCGGATTGTGCATGCGGTCTTGGAACCGTTTTTCCTGCTCCTCGTCATTCACTGAGAACCAATACTTCACAAGGATAATGCCCGAGCGAACCAGCATTTCTTCGAAGAGGGGGCACGATCGCACGAACTCCTGATATTCCTCCTCTGTGCAGAAGCCCATGACGCGCTCAACGCCGGCGCGGTTGTACCAGCTCCGGTCGAACAGCACGATCTCACCGGCCGAGGGCAATTCTACCACATATCGCTGGAAATACCACTGCCCGCGCTCCCTCTCGGTCGGAGTGGCGAGGGCGACGACGCGGCAGACGCGGGGATTCAGCGGATCTGTAATGCGCTTGATGACGCCACCCTTGCCCGCTGCATCGCGCCCCTCGAAGATGACGCACATCTTGAGACGGTTGTGCCTCACATATTCCTGCAACTTAATCAGTTCGATTTGGAGGTTTACGAGTTCCTCGACGTAGTTGTAATTCTTCGAGGGTTTGCGTGGTTCAGGTCGGTCACCCACGATCCAGTACTGCTCGACTTTTGCGGTCTCCCTCGCTAACTCCGTCACTTCACCGCCAGAGTATTGGTGTTTGTGCTTCTTCTTCATGTCGACCGTCCCCTTTTTATCGCGATGGTGGGCAGGTTATCTTCCCGCGTAACTAACAACCCGCAGGTTACGCCGTTTGCTCAGAGGTTCAACCAAACACTGCCTGTGGCATTTGGGAGGTGGAACTGTGAAAGGTAGTTGACCTCGCTCTTATCTTCCGGAACGCTGAAACGTATGACCAACTGCCCACACCCGACCGCGCGGTTGTGAGGCGGAGCGGCAATGGCCGCAATGGGACGATTTGTGTTGAAAAAATAGTGCCGTCAAGAGTAGTGGGCAAGATCAGGTCGGAACACTATCTCATTAGAATACGATGTAATATTATTACTTTTATATAAGGAACGATGTTGCCAACGAGCCTCCACTACCACCAGTAATCCGAGTTCTTCAACAATATCGGGCATTAGTGGTCGCCGCATTGTCGAAATCAACACGGCAGCCTTTATTGCACCCACGACGGCCAGCGTTTCCTCGAGCCTGGCACGAGGGCGGGCATTGGCTTTACGCGCGCTTGCCCAGCAGCGCTAAGGAGTGTTCAGCTGTCGATTTCGACCCTGGGCCGGTAAAACGTGGCCCGGCCATTTGCGTTCGATCCATCTAACGAGGAATTTCGCAGCGCCAACCGCGAGGACCACGGCAAGGATCCATTGGGCCAGAATCATCAGTCCGGCGACCGTGAGTTGCGGCCATGGGGTTCTCCACAGCACGTCGGCGCGGTCGACCATCCAATGCCAGGCCGTATGAGCAACAATTGCGGACACTACTATGATGCCCATTCGTCCCGACATCGCGCCGCGAAAGAGCAGGGCCAGCGCCGGCACGAAGATGCACAGAACCGCGAGCTGGCCGATTTCAATCCCGATATTGAACGAGAACAGCGACACCAGCAGATACGACCCGGCGAATTGCAGTTGCTCCTTGAGGACGTCGGCGAATCCGAAGCCGTGGACGAGCCCGAACAGCCCGGCGATGATCCAGCGGCGGCGCAGGCTAGCGCCGACGATATTCTCGAGGGCCATATAGACGATCGTTACGGCGATCGCCGTTTCTATAAAGGGCGGAAACCAGGCGCCCACTGGAGCGATGTTATACGCAGTGCCGATCAGCGTTACCGAGTGCCCGATCGTGAATGCCGTAATCACCGGGACGAGGCTCACGATCCGGCGAAAAGGAATGACCAGGCAGAGCAGAAACAGAAGATGGTCGATGCCGCTCAAAATATGCTCGATGCCGAGCCGGACGAACCCGAGAGACGCCTGGTACCACGAGGGATCGAGCGCTACGCGGCCGGACGCGCCAGTGATCAACATCGCCCGGCTGGGTTCGCCGAGTGGGATGTAGCGAATAGTCAGCCTGACGTAATCGCCCAGTTCGGCGCCGATGGTCGTCTCTATCCAAAATACCGATTTCGGCGATGAGATCGGATAGACGAAATGCGCGTCCAGATAGCCGAGCTCAAAGGCGATAACGGTGTCCGGCGCTAACGGCTCGGCCACCCGCGCGACTGCCCGATCATAGTCTTCGAACGAGCGATCCAAGAGCGGAGCCAGCTCGCCCTTGGCGCTCGAAGGCACGAGACGAACGTTGTCTTGCCAGAGCTCGAGACCGCTGGCCAAAGCCTTCAGCGCGGTCTCGACGGCGGGCCCGGACGCCGGAATGTTGTAGTGGTCCCCAGCGAGCGGAAACGGTACGCCGCGCAGCAGATCGAGCGGTACGCGGACCACAAAATGGGCCTCGCGCGGTTCGATCTTGACAAAGCCATTCATCATCCGATCGAGCGGCAGATCATGGGCATTCGCCGACAGCAAACCGAGGACCATGCAGGACAGCCAAGCGGCCGCACAGCAAATCCGACGCTTCAACATTGGCGGAACTCTTTCAACGCTCGCGACAACGGCCAAGAAGCACCGCTTCTTGGCCGTTGGAGGCAGGGCTTACGCGCTACTGGCAGCCCAGGCTTATTTCACGTGTACGAACTTCTGGATGCGGCGGCCGGTGATCGTCTCAGAGAGGTAAATGTTGCCCCTCGAATCCACAGCAGTCATGTGTCCGTAGGCGAAGTGACCCGCGTTGTGCCCCGGACACGGGATGATCCCGCAAACGCCGAGAGCGCCGAACACGGTTGCTGTTGCCTTGTCCATCAGCCAGGTATTGTCGTTGTTCAGATCGACATCGACGATGACCCTCTGGCTGGTCGGGCTCTTGGTCGCGAGATAGTCGATATTGGGCCAGAAATCGATGTCGCACGCTTGCGTCGTGGTCGAACCCAGAATGGCGGCGGCGTCTTCCGGGGCAGCGCTTGCGAACGCGTTGTTGCCAACGACGGGGACGTTGTTCGGAGGGGTCTGGCCGGCATTGAGGCCGATGTTAATTATCCGGACCGGGTTGCACAGCGGTTCCGGATTGTCGGTCGTCGATGGGGCACCGCAGCTTCTGGAGAAGACCAGAATTCGGCTGTTGGGGCGATCGCAGGCGTAGACATTCCCGTCATTGCCAAGGACGATACAATGCGGGTGGCCGCCACCAGTGGCTCCGAACGTCCCGGCAGGACACGACTGACTATTGCTTGGCACGCCGTTGATAACGCACGTCGTGCCCCACTGGCGATTGTAGGTGTAGGTTTTACCTCCGTCAGCCGTCGTGTAGACGACGATGCGGTGGTTTCCGTAGCCGTCGGCAATATAGACGCTTCCAGGCGTGCCTGTGACCGGATCCGGTGACGGATCCGCGGCGATGTCCGGAGGTTCGTTCAGCAAGGTATGACTGGTGTTGTTGTCGTTGGTCTCGCCACACGAGCTAAACGGGTTGGGGTTTCCCGGTGGCTGTGTGCCGTCACACATTCCCTTGGTGCCGATCTGCGCCACAAACGTCGCGTTAGCGCCCGATGCGTTGGCGGTCATCGGGTTGTATTTCTGAACGATACCGTCGCCGTTTCCGGCGACCCAGATATAACCCTGATAATCGACATAGCAGCCGTGCGCTCCGTGCGGCATGTAGGCCGCGTACCCATAATCCGGGCCGGTTTGGATCAGGCTGGGGTTACCCCACCCGGCTATCACATTGCCGTCGGGATCAAACGCGACGACCGGGGGAGACGGGATCGCGCCCCCTGGGGTGGCGTCATTCCCGTTTATTGCCCCCGACATGTTTCCTTGGAGGACGCCGTTGACTGTTACGCCTACCTCCCACCCGCGGTTGAAGGTGTAGACGTTGTCATTCTTGTCGATGCAGCTTGCGGCGACCTCACCTTGCACCCAGGCGTGGGCCACACCATCGGTCCCAACAGGGGCCGGCAGCGGGTTGGGCCAAGAGGGATCGACCGCAAAGACGGGCTGACTGTTGCTCTGCGCGCTCGCGAGCGGATTCCATCCACTGATCGCGATCGCTATCGCGGCAATCACCGCCCCACCAAGATAGGCATATTGTCTGGGTTTCATGGTGTTTCCTCCTCAGGGATAGCACTTTTGCTGGGGCTTCCCGTTTTTACTATTAAAAACTGTGATTTAGTCTGCGCACTCACGTCGGAAACGCAGAATGGTTAAAATAATGGTACTTTGTGGTTGAATTCGCGTCAAGGTCGATTGTTAAAAATCTTTAATGTTGACGGGACCTTGGATCCGCGCCGCGGCGGGCGTGCTCCCGGCGATATGCCGTCATTTCGACCGATCGTCAGGTGCTGGGCGATATCGCTCGATAGTAGCGTCGGTGAATCCTCGGGGTGTCCCGCGCTCCAACAAAGCCTCGCTGAGATTGGTTACCTATCGAACAGGTCGTCACCGACCAGATCGCGCCGTTCGACCCTCTGGAGCTCGGTATGCGGGGCCAGTTGCGACGATGACGAAAACGGCTCTGTGCTTACCCGTCACCCTCTGGATGTCCCAGACCCGGTGGACCCGCCGCTACTGGTTCGCTGGTTGCTTTACCCCCGAGAGGCCTGATGAACCCGGCAAGGTGACGTCACGTGCATCTGATCCACGTCACTCTCTGGTCCTCAGGCTGCGCGTCCGACCCTAGACTATTGGAAGTCAGAGTAGCTGAGGTCCGAGACAGTCTCACCGTCGGACCGACCAGATCGCAGAACATAAGGGTGAGTTGCCGCCGCTCCGCCTCGGCGGAAGCACCAAGTGCTGGGGGGGACGCGAGAGACTCTTCGGCAGCCGGTCGACGATCGTTAAGCGCGGCGATGGCGTCGAGCAATCGGCAGACCAAATCGGTCTCGATATGTTCGGTGGCACACCGCCTCGGGCAGCTCTCACGGCCGACGAGGCATCTAACTCGATGGGGCCACGGGGAGGGCAGAGGCGGCATTGGCAAACTCAGCTAATGGCAACCTCAGCCAATTCGAGAGCGGGGGGACGAATGGCCGCTTCCCGACCCCCACTGACACCCTGCGACTGGCTCCAGTCAATGGCCGGAAAGGGGCGAGGCCGTGGAAAAACGCGTCCGCGGAGGACGGCGGGTCGACCTCCGCAGTCAGATTGCGGCAGGGTCTGCGAGCTGATCCAGGTACTCAGGCCCGG